>Ga0209628_10001330_pt1 | contig 15880 bp, 12 predicted proteins | sample TergutCu122P4_FD_187285 | JGI IMG/M metagenome (GOLD analysis project Ga0209628, IMG submission 187285) | Cubitermes ugandensis P4 segment gut microbial communities from Kakamega Forest, Kenya - Cu122 P4 (SPAdes) (version 2) | ecosystem: Host-associated > Arthropoda: Insects > Digestive system...
AACGGTGGAGAGGGCAATGTGGCCATCTTTTTTACTTCCAATACCTGGCATCCCGAACACGCTTACGGATGGGACATTAACAACAGCACACTCATAAACAGCAACGGCGAATATGTTTGGGAAGAGGAAATTATACAGTTCTCAACTCCTGTTGGGTTCAAAGGCAATATGGTTTCTACTCCGTTGATTTCTAATAATTATTGGTTAACAGCGTGGAATGATGACCGCAAAATTGAAGGAGACCCCAGCGGAAGCAGGAAGATTTATATGCAACGAATTATGATAAACGGGGCGCTGGGAGGGGCAACATGCTTTCCGCCTACAAATATTGTTGTTGAACCTTTTGTACCCGATAAAGCATTGGTTTACTGGAGTGGCAATGCTGATAATTATGAGATCTCTTATCGAATGATTGGCGGGCAATGGAAAAATGTGATTGTTCCGAAAGAACCCAATGCTTTTCTTTTGGAAAATCTATTACCGGCCACAAATTATGAAATCCGAATGCGGAGTATCTGTTCGGAAGAAAATATTAGCGAGTGGTCTGCAATTATTCCATTTACAACACCCGAATATCCGCCCTGCGACCCACCCGTAAACCTTACTGCTACGGAGGTTACTGCCACAAGTGCATTATTGTCGTGGGAAGATGGGGAAGAGGGTATTGGCGTTTGGTACGATGTTCATTTTAAAAATACGGCTGTTTCTTATTGGCTTGGAACAGGTGGATTTGCAAAAACAATACTTTTGGATGACCTTACGCCAAACTCAGCATACATTTGGACTGTTAGAACACACTGTTTCGATGAGTTAATAGAAGAATTAACAAGCCCATGGGCTCCGCTTGGCAACTTTACAACACTACCGTTAGGTATTCATGATTCAGGTAAAGAACAAATGAACGTGTATGCCTCCGGAAAAATGTTAAACATCATCAATCCTGAGAAAAAATATATCGAAAATGTTCAACTGTTTGATATTACCGGAAGACTCATTTCGGAGTATAAAATTAACAGTTACGAAAATGTGTTAATTCCGACCAACCTCAGTAGTACAATGATGGTGTTTGTGAGAATTACAATGGAAAACGGAATTGAAAATCACAAAATTATTATACCATAAAAAAATGTAGGGGCGACCTCGTGGTCGCCCCTACATTTTTATTGCACACACACTTTACTAATTAATTTGCTGACTACTTTTTAACAAGGTCAACAATGGCTTTAAATGCCTTGGGATTGTTCATTGCGAGGTCGGCGAGGGCTTTGCGGTTGAGTTCAATACCCTTCTTTGCAAGCGTACCCATAAATACGGAATACGATAAGCCGTGTTCTCTAACGCCCGCATTAATACGGGTAATCCACAAACTTCTAAAGGCTCTTTTTTTGTTTTTACGGTCGCGGTAAGCGTATTGCTGTCCCTTTTCCCAAGTGTTTTTGGCAACGGTCCATACGTTTTTGCGGCGTAAGAAGTACCCTTTGGTACGGTTCAAAATCTTTTTTCTACGTGCTTTTGAAGCAACATGGTTCACTGATCTTGGCATAAATTCTCCTTTCTTTTTTTTACGTCAGCGTTTTGTTTAACAAACTCTTGATGTGCTGATGGTAAATTAATAATTCATTTTAATTATAGTCCCAACATTTTCTTGATGGTACTTTCCATGCTTTTATCGGCGATAGTGCTGTAAGTCAGGTTACGTTTTCTCTTGGTAGATTTTTTCGTAAGGATGTGACTGTGATAGGCATGGTGTCTTTTCACTTTACCGGTGCCGGTGAGAGTAAATCTCTTCTTGGCAGCGGATTTCGATTTCATTTTTGGCATTTGTAGTAAATTTTAAGGGTGAATAATATAGTGTGTTATGCAATTATTTCTTGGGATTTAGTATCATTATCATTCTTTTTCCTTCGAGTTTGGGGAGTTGTTCGGGTTTTCCGTATTCTTCCAATGCTTGTGCAAATTTCAACAAAATCAACTCGCCCTGGTCTTTATAAACAATCATTCTTCCTTTAAAGAAAACATCCACTTTCACTTTGCAACCATCTTTCAAAAATTTCACAGCGTGGTTTACTTTAAAGTCGAAGTCATGGTCGTCGGTATGGGGGCCTAATCGAATCTCTTTCACCACAATTTTAGCAGATTTTGCTTTAATCTCTTTCTGTTTTTTCTTTTGTTCGTAAAGAAATTTTTGGTAATCCATTACTTTACAAACCGGCGGATTTGCCTGCGGTGAAATCTCCACCAAATCTAATTCAAGATTGTCTGCAATAGATAGCGCCTCACGGAGGGACAATATTTGAGGTTCTAAGTTATCTCCTACAATTCGCACAATGGGCGAAGTAATGAAGGTATTGATTTTATGAGCAGCTTCTTTCTTATGATGACCACCCCTCCGAACATACGGTTGATAGTTTTGCGTTGCGATGTTTATCTCCTTTCTTTTTGGTTTATAATAAGTTTACTTTTTTTTAAAACAGGGGCACAAAAATACATATTTTTTTATATCATATATAATCACTGCAAAACCTATTTAAAAAAGCATGTTCTCAACAGTGTTGTGTTACCATTATTTCAAACTTCTATTTCTTACATAATGCTCAAGCAGATTATTATCAATTTGTGTTTTATAAATAGGAGCACAAAGTAATAACGGGGCTTCTACACCTGCCTCCCATGCTACGTTTCCGGTAAGCACAAAAGCCTCATCCCATAAATATGTCTCTAAAAATTTTTGTAAAGTTTTTTTTCCTCCCTCAACGATAAGGGATTGGATTTTTAATGTATGAAGTTCATCAAAAATCTCATTCATATTTCCTGCTAAATATGAAAAAGTGGGTTCAAATTCTATAGGATTTTCGGTATTATATAAAACAAAACGTTTGGGTTGGTTTGTTCCATACAAACGATTGGTTAATTGTGGATTGTCGTTTTTTACCGTATTATAACCTACTAAAACTGCCTGTTCTTCACTTCGCAATTTATGCGACCAAACACGCAGTGCTTCGTTGGTAATCCAATAGTTAATCGGAAAAACATTATTATTCCTCAAAATATCCATAAACCCATTTTTTGTTTGCGCCCATTTAAGAAAAATGTAAGGGCGTTTTTTTGTATGAAAGGTAACAAATCTTTTGTTCAAACGTTGAGATTCATCTTCTAAAACATTTTCCACCACTTCTATTCCTGCTTCCTGTAATAGTTTAATACCACTTCCATTTACTTTTTCATTAGGGTCTTTCATTCCTATCACTACTTTCGGAATTTTTTTTTCAATAATTAAAGAAGTGCATGGTGGAGTTTTGCCAACATGAGAACAAGGTTCTAAATTAACATAAAGCGTTGATTGTTTTAGTAATTCCTGATTTTCAACTGCATAAATAGCATTTACTTCTGCATGGGGTGCGCCGTATTGTTGGTGGTAACCTTCGCCTATGATGCGGTTGTTATGCACAATCACAGCACCTACCATCGGATTGGGTTGTACTTTTCCCAATCCCAGTGCTGCCAACTGTAGCGCACGACGCATCCATAATTCTTCAACAATCATTTTTTTAAAAAATATGACAAGGGTTGAATCTGTCTTTCGAAATGGAAAAACTGGATGGTATAAATTTCATCATTATTATCATTAATGGTCGCATAGCAACGGTCACGGTCAAATTCCTGATAAATTTCCTCTACTAAATCCCCATCAATATACAAAGAACCTACGTTAACTTGGTGATAGAGTTTCAATGTTGTAGTTTTATCTCCAACATCTGTAACAGAAATAATCTTATAGAAGCCTAACTGCAGGATTGAATCTCTTTGGGAGGGTGAGATTTTAGGAAGAAACATTTCGTAGTTCCGCTCTCTAAATTCTGATAACATATTAATTAACAACACTGTGTCATAATCAGAAATCAAATTTTTATGTACATCAAATAGAGAGAATGTTCGCGGACCTGATTTTTCTACGAAGAAACTATTTTCCGGTTTTTCTGTATCTATGAAAGAAGCATTTAGGATGCGAGTTAGTTTTGTGCTGAAAATACGTGGCGAATACCAATCAATGGGGTCAGTAGAAAATTGAGGCGTAACATACCCTCTAAAACCCGGTTTATAAATTACGTATGGTTCGGACATTCCTTCAAGTAATGCGTAAGAACCTAAATTAGTTGGAGTTGCATCGCCTAAGTAGTATGTTTTTAACAATCTTTCTTTGGTAAAAAAAGGATGTTTAAATATTGTAAATAAAGGCTTCGTTTCATAAATTTCCACTTTTGTTGAGCTGATAGCCATTCTTTCTATCATGGTACGATGTCCTGATTTAGGAACAGGCTGTGCCACCCGAATAGCAGCAAGCGTTTCAAGCAAATCATTTACTTTAAAAGCGAATGCCGGCTTTTGTTGGTCAACCACCCACCCTTCTGCAGTTTTAGTTAGCAATACCTTATTACCATACATATCCGCCATAAAAATGCGGGTAATGGTAGTAGTATCCTTTATTGCAAAAACAGTAGATAATTTTTTAGCACTCAACGATTTATTAAAACCACCTTTTTTATATACAATAGTAAGGATAGATAAAACGGCTAACAGGCATGCAAGAACTAAATAGATTTTTTGTCTTTTCATTGTATGATTTTTTTTTGCGCGGCAAATGTACATCATTTTTACTAATTTTGCCGAAAAACTATGATGGATTACGACTATGCAAAAATTGAACCTATTTTCAAGTATTATCTTCATAATGGATTTACCTGCTCGCTGCAAGAAGTGGCTAATAATGTTTGCATTACCAAAAGAACATTGTTTAATAGATACCTCTCTAAAGATAATTTAGAAAATTGCTTAATAGATTATTGGCAACTTCAATCCTGCGAAAGAATTGCCCAACGAATGGAATATGCCAACAATGCTGTGGAAAGATTAATGATGTTTCTCTTTGAATTACAATATTGTAGAAATAATGAATTTCATTTCTTTCAAAAAACAAAAGAGTTTTTTCTGCGAAATTTTGAGCATACAAATCCTCGCTTTATTGCACAATTAGAAGTTATTTTTGAAATGGGAATAGATAAAAAACTTTTCCGATTTGAGTCGGAACATAAAGTTTATGCTTATTTTTTTTTATTTAACGCTATGTTTATTTTGCTGAATGATACAATTATAAACACAGATTATCTTCCATTTCTATTTGAACCCATCCTTACCGAAATCGGGAAGTCGGTTTTTCAAGATATTGATATTGAGCAAATTTTTAAGTGATAAATAGACTTACTTAACAGCAATGGTTTCAATTTCTACCAACACATTAAGCGGCAATGTTTTTACTGCAAATGCAGCACGTGCCGGCGGGTTTTCAGCATAATACCTGCCGTAAATTTCGTTCATCGCCTTAAAATTAGCCATATCACTTAACAAACACGTTGATTTAACAACATGCTCGAATCCATATCCTGCTTCTTTTAAAATGGCACCGATATTTTTCATCACTTGTTCGGTTTGTGCTTCAATACTTTCCGGAATTTGACCGGTCTCAGGAATTACCGGAATTTGTCCGGAAATAAATAACATACCATTTACTTCAACAGCTTGACTGTAAGGCCCAATGGCTTTTGGGGCATGGTTAGTGTGAATAATTTTTTTCATAATTATATAGATTTAATAGAAAATGCAAAAATAGGAAATTTTTTCCATAGGGAGATATTGCGAAGATGTTTTGGGTATCACTAAAAAAAGTTTTAACCATTTTTAAAGTACCCCTCCAAAATTTTAAAAAAATGTGGATATTTGCACCCATTCTAAAAAATACCCAATGTTAAGAACTTGTACTTGTGGAGAACTCACCATTAATAATATAAATCAGCAAGTTACCCTTTGTGGCTGGATACAAAAAAATAGAAAATTAGGCGGGATGCTCTTTATTGATTTACGCGACAGATACGGCATTACCCAATTGGTTTTTAATCACGACCTCAATCCTGAATTGTGCGAAACTGCCGAAAATTTCGGTAGAGAATGGGTAATACAGGCAAAAGGAACTGTTGCAGAACGTTACAGCAAAAATAAAAATATACCTACCGGAGATATTGAAATTATTGTGAATGAAGTTACTGTGTTAAATAAATCGGAACTGCCACCCTTTACCATTGAAGATGAATCGGATGGAGGAGAGGAACTGCGCCTTAAATACAGATATTTGGATTTGCGTAGAAATCCTGTAAAAAACAATCTCATTTTCCGCCATAACCTTGGAATTGAAGTGAGAAACTATATGAACAGTATAGGCTTTTTAGAAATTGAAACCCCTTTCTTAATTAAGTCAACCCCCGAAGGCGCCCGCGACTTTGTAGTGCCCTCCCGAATGAACCAGGGTGAATTTTACGCCCTGCCTCAATCTCCGCAAACTTTTAAACAACTACTGATGATTTCGGGCTATGACCGTTATTTTCAAATTGTACGTTGCTTCAGAGATGAAGACCTGCGCGCAGACCGTCAACCTGAATTTTCTCAAATTGACTGCGAAATGTCGTTTGTTGAACAAGAAGATGTTTTGCAAACTTTTGAAGGATTGATTAAACATATCTTCAAAAAAATTAAAAACTTAGAGATTGAAACCATCCCGCGCATGACTTATAAAGAGGCTATGCGTTTATACGGTTGCGACAAGCCGGATATCCGCTTCGGGATGCAGTTTGTAGAGTTGAATGATAAGGTGAAACATCGCGAGTTTTCTGTTTTTAACAATGCCGAATTAGTGATAGGAATTGTTGCAAAAGGATGCGCCCACTATTCGAGAAAACAATTGGATGCCTTAACAGATTTTGTGAAAAGACCGCAAATTGGCGCTGGTGGGTTGGTCTATCTGATTTGCAATGAGGATGGTACTTATAAATCTTCGATAGACAAGTTCTACACTCAAGAAGATTTAATATTAGTAGCAGAAAAATGTAATGCCGAAAAAGGGGACCTCATCCTTATCATGTCCGGTGAAACGGAAAAAGTACGCAAACAACTTTGCGAACTGCGTTTGGAAATGGGAAAACAACTTGGATTAAGAAAAGCCGGCGAGTATAAACCGTTGTGGGTCATTGATTTTCCTTTATTGGAATGGGACGGCGAAACCCAACGCTTTTATGCCAAACATCACCCGTTTACTTCGCCCAAACCGGAACATTTTCCTTTGTTGGATACCCATCCCGAAGATGTTGATGCAAATGCATACGACTTGGTTATTAACGGTACGGAAATTGGCGGTGGTTCTATTCGTATTTATAATAAAGAATGGCAACAAAAAATGTTTTCCGTTTTGGGATTTACACCACAAGAAGCACAGCATCAGTTTGGATTTCTGTTGAACGCATTTCAGTATGGCTGCCCGCCGCATGGTGGAATTGCCTTTGGTTTTGATAGATTGTGCGCTATTCTTAACGACTCGGATTCTATTCGCGACTTTATTGCCTTCCCTAAAAATAATTCCGGTAGAGACCCCATGCTCGACGCGCCTGCCGCTATTTCACCCATCCAACTGAAAGAACTCGCTATTACAATTACAAATAAATAATTAAAAACCTTTAACATTATTTAATATGACAGACAAACAAAACGAATTTAACTCATTTAGTGTCATTCAATTTGCCTGGAAATGGCGCAAACCGTTGTTAATCATTACGCTCCTGGCAGGAATATTGGCTTTTTGTGTAACACTGTTCATTAAGCCAATGTACAAATCAACGGCAATTGTGTTTGCCCCCCAATTTAACTCTTTTATTATTGACAACTATGATTCTAAAAATGATATGAGACGATACGGGGAAGAACATGAAACAGAGCAACTTATGCAAATTCTAAACTCTAGAGATTTTAAAGATTCTCTTGTTCGACAATTTAATTTAATTGAGTACTACGGACTTGATACTGAAAAAAAATATTGGAAAAGTGACTTGTATAAAGAGTTGGATAACAATATTAAAATTAGACGAACACAGTTTGGTGGTATTATGATTTCTGTTTTTGATATTAACCCTCATCATGCTGCCGTACTTGCCAATGCCATTGTAGATGAATTGGATATTTTCAAAAATAAAATTGATAATGAACGTACCCAAGCTGCCAGAGACCTGCTGCAACGCCAAATTAATGAAGTAAATGAAAAAATGGTTAAAGTTAACGATTCTGTTCAGAAACTTGCCAATGAAGGTATTTTTATTTATGACCTCCAAGTGGAACGCATTATGCAACAATATGCTATCGCTTTAGGACAAGGAAACGCTTCGGGTGCGCAAAGGCTTCAAAAAGAAATTGATAAACTATCAAAATGGGGACCAACAAGCGTTGTTTTGCGTGAAGAATTAATTTACCTCGTTAGACGTGAAACTATACTGAAATCTTTACTCTGGAACGCGGAAATGAATTTAAGCGGATTAATGCCGGCAAAATTTGTTGTGGAAAAAGCAATCCCTATGGAGAAAAAAGTATATCCCAAAAAATCACTCATCGCTTTTCTTTCTGCCATGGGTACATTTTTTGTAACATTTTTTGTCTTATTAGCTATTGAAAAAGTAAAAGCAGATATTCCTATGCTCAAAAAAGAAGAAGAATAATGATGACAAATCTTCAAAAATGGATTGGAATATCTTCGGGGTTGTTTTTTATTTTGATTAATTGCCTGGCTTTATACTTTGGTAAAAATTTTGTTCCGTATATTAGCCTTGCTATTGTGGGGTTGTATTTGCTTATTTTTAAAATAGATATTCTAATTTATCTGATGGCTTTTATTACGCCTCTCTCAATTCCTTTTGAAAATGAAAAGATTAATATGGGTTTATCTTTTCCAAGCGAAATCATTATGGTATTGATTACAGTGCTTTTTTTTGTGCGTATTTTTTTAGATCTAAAGATGGAGAAAAAATTGCTCTTTCATCCCGTTACATTAGCCATATTAGTGTATTTGGGATGGGTGCTTTTTACCTGTTTTACAAGTGAATTGCCGTTGGTTTCGTTTAAATTTTTCCTCTCAAAAATTTGGTTTACCGTATCTTGTTTTTTTATGCTATTTTGGTTGGTGAATAAAGATATTTCAAAATGGGTAAAATTTATAAATTGCTATATGGCGGGTTTGGCTATTGTGATTTGCATTGCCACTGCCAAGTTGGCACTTGCCGGATTTCCGGAAAAAGGGTTGCATTGGATTATGAGCCCCTATTATAACGACCATACGGCCTACGGCGCCGCCATTGCCTTGCTCATCCCCTTACAAATTGGATTCTTCTTCATGCCCAACACGCCAAAATACGCAAAACTTATCTATGTAGCCTCTTTGGGATTACTCTTTATTGGACTATACTTTTCTTATTGCAGAGCGGCGTGGCTAAGCATTCTTATCGTAATCTTTATCTTTTTTATTTTAAAACTCAAAATTAAAATGAGTTGGATACTCCTTGGCACCGGATTAATTGCATTTGTTTTCTATAGTTTTTCCGATGAAATTTTTTATCGGATGCAACGCAATTCACAAGATTCTTCCAACGACTTTATGGAACACGTCTTATCTATTAGTAATATTTCTACAGATGCTTCCAATGTTGAACGGCTAAATCGCTGGGTATCTGCATTTGGTATGATTGAAGAACGTCCTTGGGTGGGATGGGGACCCGGTACTTATCAGTTTATTTATGCCTCCTACCAAAAACCTAAATATAAAACCATCATCACAACAAATTTTGGCGATGGCGGAAATGCGCACAGTGAATTTATTGGCCCTACAGCAGAAACCGGCTTTATTGGTGGTGCTACTGTACTGGCGCTCATGATTGTTACGCTTTATACAGGAATAAAAACCTACATCTCCGCAAGGCGAAAAGATATAAAAATCATCTCACTTGCCGCTGCATTAGCACTTATCTCCTATTATTTTCATGGCATAATGAACAATTTTTTGGATACCGATAAACTTTCTCTTCCTTTTTGGGCTTGCATAACCATCATTGTTGTTACTGATTTTATCCATAAGAAAGAAAAAAATGCAACCTAAAAAACTGTTTCTTTTAGATGCCATGGCGCTTATTTACAGAGCCTACTACGCCATGATTAAGTCTCCGCGTGTTACAAGCAAAGGGCTAAACACCTCCGCTATCTTCGGTTTTACCAACACACTCTACGAACTGCTTCGCAACGAAAACCCCAGCCACATAGCAGTCTCTTTCGATACGGGAGCCCCTACCCTGCGCCACGCCGAGTTTGATGCCTATAAAGCCCACAGAGAAAGCACTCCGGAAGATATTGTAAACGCTATCCCCTATATTTACAAGCTTTTACATGCCTTTAATATTCCCATCCTGGTAAAAGATGGCTACGAAGCGGATGATATTATCGGTACGTTGGCAAAAAAAGCAGAAATTGATGGTTTTCAAGTTTATATGATGACCTCCGACAAAGACTACGGTCAGTTGGTTTCCGAAAATATTTTTATGTACAAACCTGCGAAGTTTGGGCAAAAAGCAGAAATTGTTGGCGTAAAAGAGATTTGCGAAAAATACAGCATTGAACACCCCGAAGAACTTATTGATATTTTAGGATTATGGGGAGATGCTTCCGATAATATCCCCGGTGTACCCAATATCGGAGAAGTGAAAGCCAAAAAATTAATCCAACAGTTTCATTCTATCGAAAATATTTATAAAAATATTGAACAAGTGGAGAATGAAAAGTTGCGGCAAACTTTGTTAGACCATCAGGAACAGGCATTTATGTCGAAATCGTTGGCCACCATCATGCTGGATGTGCCGGTTGATTACAGTTTCGATGCCATGGCCATTCAAGCCCCCAATTTAGACGCCCTGCGAAGTTTGTTTCACGAGTTGGAGTTCCGCTCGCTGGGCAATCGTATTTTGATGGAGATGCAGGAAACCGAGGGCAGAAAAGCAGAAGAGGAGAAAAGCGGGGGGATATTCCCCTCCAATTCTTTGGAGGGGTGGACGCGAAGCGGACGGGGTGGTTTAGATAAGGCACCCTTAGTAGCAGATTTGTTTAATCAAAATATTGCTCATGATATTGTTGATGAACAATCTATATATAATACATTTAATGAAGTAACCCACGATTTTGTAGAAACGCAATGCACTGCGTCTTTACAACCCCAACAAACCATTTTCTTTGATTGGATCTACACCAACAACTCTATTTCAGGATTTGCCTTTTCGGAAAATGGAGAACAGGTTTATTATCATATTTTTGAATTGGGTACGGGTCGGAAATCTTCGCCTCCAACAGAAATGTTAAAAAATATCTTTGCATCTCCTCGCGAAATTATCACCTTTCAGAGTAAAAATATTTTTAAATTTTGTGATGAATATCAAATAGATATTAAAGCGCAAATATTTGATTTACAAGTAGCACACTATCTCATTCAACCGGAAATTTCTCATCAGTTGGAAAGAATTTCGGAATCCTATTTAGCGTATCAAATGATTGATGTTGAAAAAAAGAATACACAAAAGACGCTAATAGAGGCTACGTGCGAAAAGGTGGAGATTTACGCGCAGTTGTTTCCAGTTTTTAAAAATGAATTGGAAAAAGCATCGCTCATGGACTTGTTTTATGCAATAGAGATGCCCTTAACCCAAGTACTTGCCAATATGGAACTTACCGGTATTAAAATAGATAAAAAAATGTTGGAGGAGAGTTCAATTCATATTACAAAAGAAATAGAAACGCTTGAAAAACAGATTTATGAACTCACCGGAGTGGTTTTTAACATCGCATCACCGAAACAATTGGGGGAGGTTTTGTTTGAAAAACTTCGGATTATTGAGAACGCCAAACTGACGAAAAGCAAACAATATCAAACCGGCGAAGAGATTCTTCAAAAACTGTATCACAAACATCCTGTCATTCCGCTTATTTTAGAGTGGCGAACGTTGGCAAAATTAAAATCCACCTATATTGATGCTCTGCCGCAATTGATAGATGCCAAAACCGGTAAGATTCACACTACTTTTCAACAAACGGTAACTTCAACGGGGAGGTTAAGTTCTGTAAATCCAAATTTGCAAAATATCCCTATTCGCACTGAGCGGGGCAAAGAGATTCGTAAGGCGTTTGTGCCTTCATCGGAAAACAACGTACTGGTTTCTGCCGACTATTCTCAGGTTGAACTGCGGATTGTTGCGGCTATGGCCAATGATGAAAATATGATTCATGCCTTTGAACAACAGCAAGATATTCATGCTGCCACGGCATCGCATGTTTTTCATGTGCCTTTGAAAGAGGTTACTTCAGCGCAGAGACGCTATGCCAAAACCGTAAATTTTGGGATATTGTATGGAATGTCAACATTTGGATTAGCCGACCGGCTACATATCCCGCAAGGAGAAGCCCGACAACTCATTGCCGATTACAACAGCAGTTTTCCAAAAATTGAGCAGTTTATGAACGGTATTGTTGCTTTTGCCCGCCAAAACGGCTATGTAGAGACGCTGCTCGGAAGGCGACGCTATATCCGCGACATTAACTCCGGAAACGGCATGCTGCGCAAGGCGGCAGAGCGCAACGCCATCAACGCCCCCATACAAGGCACGGCCGCCGACGTCATCAAAATGGCTATGATTAGTATCTTCAAGGAGCTGAAAAACAGAAATCTAAAAACAAAAATGGTGCTGCAAGTACACGACGAATTAGTATTTGATGTACCCATGGAAGAATTAGATACTATTGCTGAAATCATCCCTACATTAATGCAGGCTGCTTTGCAAATAAATGTACCCTTAGTAGCAGAGATGAGTTTTGGAAAAAACTGGTATGAAGCACATTAAAAAGTGGTTAAACTATTTCCTGAATTATTGAATGTTTTATTGCATCAATTTTTTTTGCTAAAGCATTATCTACAAATTCAACATCTTCAATATTAGAAAGTTCTTGACAAACTGCAAAATAGTACTTAATTTTTGGTTCCGTACCGGATGGGCGCACAGATATTTTGGAACCATCATCCGTAAAAAATTGCAATACATCAGATGCAGGTAAATCAATTTTTTCTTTATTACCTGTAATACAATCCATTTCTTCACTCAAAAGATAGTCTTTAATGCAGATTACTTTACTGCCGTTGATTTCTTTTGGTGGATTATTCCGGTAGTTTACCATCATTTGTTTAATTTCTTCCAATCCTTCTTTCCCTTTTTTTGTAATAGACAACAACTCTTCTTTAAAGTACCCATATTTTTGGTAGATTTTTAAGAGTTCTTTGTACAAACTACTCTTATTTGCAGTAGCAATTGCTGCCATTTCTGCGAACAAACAACAAGCGGAAATGGCATCTTTGTCTCTCACAAAATCACCGGCAAGATAGCCAAAACTTTCTTCTCCGCCACCAATATATTTACGCTTTCCCTCATTCTCCCGAATCACTTCGGCAATATATTTGAATCCTGTTAAAACATCATAACATTTAACATTATAGTCTTTTGCCATTTTTTGAATGAGTTCTGTAGAAACGATGGTTTTGATAATAAAATCGGTGGGATGCAATTTATTTTTTTCTTTCAACTGTGATAAAAGATAGTGAGTTAGTAAAATAAGGGTTTGATTTCCATTCAAAAGCAGGTATTCGCCATTTAAATCCTTCACACCGGCGGCAATTCTATCTGCATCAGGATCGGTGGCTAAAATAAGGTCGGCATCAATTTCTTTGGCTTTTTTTAGTGCTAATTCTAACGCCGTTCTTTCCTCAGGATTAGGAGAAACCACCGTGGGAAAATCTCCATCGGGAACTCTTTGCTCTTCAACGATATGAACATTATCTATTTTCCACATTTTAAATGCACAAGGAATCATTGTGATGCCTGTTCCATGAAGCGGGGTGTAAACAACTTTCAAATGATGATTTGTAGTAACGGTCTTATTACAAAAAGATAAAGTATGCACTTGTTCTAAATAGAGATTGTCAATATCTTTTCCTATTATTTGTACAAGATTATCATCTCGCTTCCATTTAACCTCATCAACTGAAGTTATTTTGTTAACTTCCTCAATTACTTTTATATCGTTTGGAGGCACCAATTGAGCGCCATCGTTCCAATAGGCCTTGTAGCCATTATATTCTTTGGGGTTATGAGAGGCAGTTACCACCACGCCGGCATCACATTTCAACTCCCGCACCGCAAAAGAAAGTTCCGGCGTTGGACGTAATTCTTCAAAAAGATAGCAGAAAATACCGTTTGCAGAAAAAATATCAGCCGTTATTTCAGCAAAATATTTACTATTGTTTCTTGAATCAAAACCAATAGCAACTTTAAGCGTTTTATTTGGAAAAACCTGCTTTAGGTAATTTGCAAACCCTTGAGTAGCAAATCCTACCGTGTATTTATTCATTCGGTTGGTGCCTGCACCCATAATGCCTCGCAATCCTCCCGTGCCAAATTCCAAATTTTTATAGAAGGCATCTATTAGCTCTTTCTCATTGTTTTGCAAAAGTTTTGTTACTTCTTCTTGTGTGGCTTTATCGTAATTTCCATTAAGCCAAACATTTACTTTTTCTTTGATGACGTTTTCCATTGTAAATAACTTTTTTGCAAATATCTGAATTTTTTTTCTACTTTTCATATTTTTGCATTCTTATTTATGATAAAAAAATGTTAAAACTATTTATCTTTTTACAGATTAACTTTTTAGGAACCTTCACGCCTATTGAAAAACCTCCGCAAACATTGGCACAACTTTCTACTATTGAAATAAATACATTGTTTAAAGAGGCAAACAAACTCTTCAAACTTCGTGCCCTTGAAATGGAGTTAGGGCAACTTTGTGAAAACTTAAACGGTAGTGTACTTTTAGCCTTCGGGAATCAGGTGTTTTTTAAAAAGGAGGTTGGGTATAAACGTTTGGCATCTAATACTCCTGCCAATGTTATTGATACTGAAACACTTTTTGAATTGGCTTCCATTTCAAAACAATTTACTGCGGCTGCCATCTTAAAATTATGTGACGAAAAAAAATTGAATTTATCAGATAATGTTGCTTTGTTTCTACCTCGTTTTCCCTATCAAAATATTACGCTTAAACATTTGCTGACACACACATCCGGAGTTCCCGAATACATGGATTTTCCGGAAAAAGATTTTAAACAAAATGAACCCCTAACCAATATACAATTAGAAAGTTATTTAGAGCGTGTTAAACCAAAAATTTTGTTTCAACCCGGCACAAAATTCAAATATACGAATACTAACTACGCATTGTTGGCATTAGTTGTGGAAAAATTAGCAAAAACCTCTTTTGAGCAATATATTAGAAAAGAAATATTTTCACCGGCCGGATTGCATTCTACATGTTTTGCTACTGAATTGCACAACCAAACTAATTATACCAAAGGACATTTGGCAGACAGAAGCGAGCGCCCATTCCATTTTCAAAACGGAGTAATTGGTGATAAAGGTATATATTCTAATGTTGATGAACTTTACTGTTGGGTAAAAGCATATTTGATTGATTACAAAGTACTTCCGAGCAATATTATAGAGCAGGCTACTCAACCTCAAAACAAAATACTTAAAGGGGAACCATCTGAATATTACGGTTATGGATTACGCATTGAAGAAGGAGTAAACGGCTACTTAATTTATCATGGCGGATTATGGCGCGGATTTCAAAATAATATGGTATATCGCCCAAAAGATAACTATATTTTTATTGTACTGAGTAATTTTAGAAATAAAGCAGTTATTGGCATTAATGGAAAATTATTATGTATTATTGATGGAGGATAGAGCGTCTTCTGCGTTCATCCGTGCTCTCCGTGTCTCTGTGCTGCGTGTTTTTTTCAACACAGAGGTACAAAGAACACAAAAGTTCACAGAGGAGTAAAATTTTAAGATATTAGAATACAACGACATATAATAAT
>Ga0209628_10001331_pt1 | contig 15878 bp, 14 predicted proteins | sample TergutCu122P4_FD_187285 | JGI IMG/M metagenome (GOLD analysis project Ga0209628, IMG submission 187285) | Cubitermes ugandensis P4 segment gut microbial communities from Kakamega Forest, Kenya - Cu122 P4 (SPAdes) (version 2) | ecosystem: Host-associated > Arthropoda: Insects > Digestive system...
TGCGAGACGCATCGCTACTTCCTGAACCAGCGACATCGGTAGTCGAGCAATGATGCCGACCATGATAATCAATGAAATACCGTTGCCAAGGCCTTTGTCGGTAATCCTTTCGCCCAACCACATGACGAACATCGTTCCACTAATCAGGATGATGGTGCATACGATGGTGAACGTAGTACCCTGCAGTAGAAAAGCGCTTTGCGGCAACTGCGCGTGTAAGTTGACCAGATAAGTGGGCGCCTGCAAAATAAGGATAAACACCGTCAGATAACGGGTAATCTGGTTGATTTTACGACGGCCGCTTTCACCTTCACGCTGCATTTTCTGGAAGTAAGGAATGGCGATCCCCAGCAACTGCACCACGATGGATGCCGAAATGTAGGGCATGATTCCCAATGCCACAATGGAAGCGTTGGAAAAAGCGCCTCCCGAAAACATGTCCAGAATACTCATGATTCCGCCTGAAGTCTGCGATTTCAGCGCCTGCAACTGGGCCGGGTCGATACCGGGAAGCGTCACAAACGAACAAAGTCTGTATATCAGCAGGATGCCCAGCGTAAACAGAATCCTTGACTTCAGTTCTTCAATTTTCCAAATATTTCTTAATGTCTGTATAAATGACTTCATTTTGTTTATTTTGACGGTTTTATCTTGTCAATGAGATTGTTTGCCAGGTCAAAACCACGTTTTACAACGATTGCATCTGTTATCCCGTCGTAATAGCCTGATAAATGCAGAATTTTGTACGTAATATCTAAATTATCCATCATTTTTCTGTCCACCTTGCCGAGATTTTTTTGATAGTATTCAATTGACTTTCTTTCCTTTCCCGTTGGTTTATGAATGCCTTTCAGTATAAGAAAACAATCCAAAGCAATAAGAACGCTACTGTATGCAGTACCACAAGCCGTTCTGACGTATTTTGCATCACGATAAATATTACCCTCTTTTTGTGCGTTTTTCAGGTATTCTTTGGCATTTTCCATATAACGTACTGCCTCGCTGTAATACTTTATCTTGGTTTGTTCTTGCTCTTCTACTGACATGATGAGACAATTTTTACTTAATTATTACTGCCGTCCCTTCCAATGCTTCGATGGCGCTTTTTGCCGAACCGGAAAATGCGTGCGCTTTCACATCCAACTTTTTGGTCAATGTACCGTTGCCCAGCACTTTCACCAAACTGTTTTTTGGAGCCAGTCCTGCATTTACCATTATATCAACATCAATAGCCACAATACCGGTTTTTTCAACGAAAGCCTCCAATGTATCCAGATTGACTGCCTTGTATTCCTTTCGGAAATGGTTTTTAAACCCGAATTTGGGAACGCGGCGCTGCAAAGGCATTTGACCTCCTTCGAAGCCTATTTTTTTGGAATAACCTGCAATCGCCTTTTGCCCTTTATGACCTTTGGTCGAAGTTCCGCCTCTTCCGCTTCCCTGACCGCGTCCAAAACGTTTTCCCTGTTTTTTCACCGACCCTGCAGCCGGTTTTAGATTATTTAAATCCATTGATTCTTAATACTATAATAACGTTTATTATCTTTTATTGTTCAACAGTCACCAGATGATTTACCTTTGCAATCATCCCACGGATTTGAGGTGTATCTTCGTGTACCACAGTCGAATTAACCTTACCCAGCCCCAATGCCCTGACAGTAGCCACCTGACGCTTGGTTGTGCGGATGACACTGTTTTTCAATGTTACATTAATCTTTGCCATTTTTTTACAATGAATTAACCGTTAAACACTTTACTGACACTTACTCCCCTCTGGCGGGCAATGGTGCGTGCATCGCGCAATTCCATCAAAGCCTCGAAAGTGGCTTTGACGAGGTTGTGCGGGTTGGATGAACCTTTCGATTTTGCCAGAACGTCGCGAACGCCCACTGTTTCAAACACAGCACGCATAGCGCCTCCCGCCTTTACGCCCGTACCGCTCGATGCAGGTTTCATAAATACCGTAGCGCCGCCGTAACTGGCTATCTGTTCGTGAGGCAATGTTCCGTTGAGAATAGGAACTTTTATCAGGTTCTTTTTGGCGTCCTCCACACCTTTAGCGATGGCCGAAGTTACTTCGTTGGATTTTCCCAAACCGTAACCTACGATGCCATTTTCGTCGCCCACCACCACGATGGCCGAAAAACTGAACGCACGACCTCCCTTGGTTACCTTGGTAACGCGCTGTATGCTGACCAACCGGTCTTTCAATTCCAAATCGGCCGTTTTTACTTTACGAATACTCGTTGTCATGATGTTTCTTAAAATTTAAGTCCGCCTTCCCGTGCTGCGTCGGCCAATGATTTAACTCTTCCATGATACAGATAGCCGTTGCGGTCGAAAACTACTGCACTGATACCCTTTTCTAAAGCGCGACCTGCCGCCAGTTTACCTACCAATTTGGCCTGTTCTGTTTTGTTTACTTTTTGTGCGGCAATGTCCTTGCAACGCGACGAGGCGCTCATAAGCGTTGTTCCCGTCAAATCGTCAACCAATTGCACGTATATTTGGGTGTTGCTGCGGAAAACCGACATACGGGGTTTTTCAGCCGTTCCCGAAACCACTTTGCGGATTCTTTTTTTGATGCGGTTGCGCCTTTCTATTTTTGTTAATGCCATTTTTCTATCTTATTTTGAACTTGCTGATTTACCTGCTTTTCTTCTCAATTTCTCGCCAATAAACTTGATACCCTTGCCTTTGTACGGTTCGGGCGCACGCAGTGAACGAATCTTGGCTGCTACCTGACCCAACAATTGCTTGTCGGCGCTTTGCAGTGTGATAATCGGGTTTTGACGTTTTTCGGTTACCGTAGTTACCTTGACTTCTTTCGGCAACCCCATCACGATGTTGTGCGAAAATCCAAGACTCATTTCGAGTAACTGGCCTTTGGCTTCTGCGCGATAACCAACGCCAACCAGTTCCTGTTTGACGGTGAATCCTTCCGTTACGCCTGTTACCATGTTGGCAATCAGTTTGCGGTACAAACCGTGCAGCGAACGGTGGCGTTTCTGGTCGGTTGGGCGTGTAACTAATACTTTGTCGCCTTCCTGTTTTACGGTGATGTCTGCATCAACTTTTTGGCTTAATTCGCCGTTTGGGCCTTTTACCACTACGGTGTTGTCTTCCTTAACTGTAACCGTTACTTTACCGGGTATGGCAATGGGTAATTTTCCTATCCTTGACATTTTTTTCCTCCTTTTAATAAATGTAACAAATTACTTCACCGCCGATATTCTTTGCACGGGCCTCCTTGTCGGTCATCACACCCTGCGAGGTGGAAATTACGGCAACTCCCAGCCCGTTGAGAACGCGCGGAAGGTCATCATGCCCCACATATTTGCGCAATCCGGGACGGCTCACACGCTGTATGGACTTGATAGCAGGCTGTTTGGTTTCAGGATTGTACTTCAGGGCTATTTTGATATTTCCCTGAGGCGAATCTTTTCCTGCTTCTTCGAACTTGTAATTGAGAATGTAACCCTTCTCAAAAAGTATCTTTACGATGTTTTTCTTGATATTCGACGCAGGGCAATCGACAACACGGTGCCGTGCCATGATCCCGTTACGAATGCGGGTCAACAAATCTGCGATTGGATCAGTCATTTTTTACTGTTTTTGATTGGTTTTAAAATCGATATCCTATATACTTCTATTTCAAACTACTCTAAAATTTGAGGGCGCAAAGGTACTGCTTTTTTTAAAAAAAACAAGAAGTTGAAAAAAAAAATTTTATTTTTTTGATGGATTTTTTTACTTTTGTGTGGTAATTTTTCATATCACCAACCATGAAATCACCCTCATTGAAAATACCTCTGTTGATTTGTTCGACAGCGATTCCTGTAATTCAGGGTTGTAAAGAATCGATTCCTGATCAGCTTCCCAACATTCTCTGGCTCACTACTGAAGACAACAGCCCGTTTTTGGGATGTTACGGCGATTCGTTCGCCACCTCGCCCAATTTGGACAAACTGGCGTCCGAAGGATTTTTGTATACCCATGCTTATGCCAACGCCCCTGTGAGCGCTCCTACCCGTAACACCATTCTTACGGGAATTTATGCCTGTTCCGGCGGTCATCACCACATGCGCAGCCAATACAGCAAGTCGGATGTCATTCATTGTTATCCGGAGTTTTTTCGGCAAGCCGGATATTATTGCACCAACAATTCAAAGGAGGACTACAATATCCCTGCCGGACAAAGCAAGGGCATTTGGGATGAATCGAGCAACAGGGCGCATTATAAAAACCGAAAAGCGGGACAGCCTTTCTTTGCTGTGTTCAACTGCGCGATAACCCACGAAAGCAGTATCCATACGTCGATTCCCACGGAGCAACTCCGTCACGACCCTCAAAAAGTAAAACTTCCTCCGTATCATCCTGACACAGAAGAAATGCGGCATGATTGGGCGCAATTTTACGATAAAATTGAAGACATGGACGCCTGGGTAGGAAGAATGTTGAAAGAGTTGGAAGAAAGCGGTGAAGCCGAAAACACAATTGTAATGTATTACGGTGATCACGGCGGTATTTTGCCACGAGCCAAAAGATTTACCTACGAATCTGGAACACACATTCCTTTCATCATCCGTATCCCTGAAAAGTACAAACATCTGTATCCCAACAAAAAAACAGGCACGAAAGTGGATCGGTTGGTCAGTTTTGTTGATCTTGCGCCCACCCTGTTGAGTATCAACAGAACTAAAATTCCCGGTTGGATGCAGGGACATGCCTTTCTGGGAAAGCAAAAAACCGCCGATCCCGAATATGTTTTCATGTTCCGTGGACGCATGGACGAACGCTACGACATGACCCGTGCGTTGCGCGATAAAAAATATCGTTATATCCGTAATTATATGCCGCACCGCATTTATGGCATTCATAACAACTATCAGTGGCAGGCGCCGTCGATGCGATCGTGGGAACAGGCTTACCTTGCGGGACAATGCAACGCTGTACAATCCATCTTTTGGAATCCTAAACCTGCCGAAGAATTGTATGATACGGAAAACGACCCGTGGGAAATAAACAATTTAGCTGCCGAACCCGAATATAGCAAAATACTCGAACGGATGCGCAAGGCGCACAATGCTTTGGTAAGCGAAATACTTGACGCCGGCTTTGTTCCGGAAGGAGAATTTGATAGTCGCACAAAGGGTGTGCCGTTATACGATTATATGCGTAGCGCTAAATTACCGTATACTCAAATTTTGGAAACTGCGAACCTGGCATCCAGCGGAAATCCACAAAACCTCGAAAAACTGACCGGATTGCTGCAAAGCGACGAAAGCATCATCCGTTATTGGGCGGCTACAGGATTACTGATTCTGAAAGATCATGCAAAATGCGCTATTCCGCAACTCAAAAAAGCGCTCGACGATCCTTCGCCCGACGTGGCAACCATTGCAGCCGAAGCGCTTTATCACCTGGGTGAAAAAGAAATCGCAATCAATACTTTATTGAAAGCATTGGATCATCCTGATATTTCTGTCAGAACATTTGCGTTGAATGTGCTTGAATATACCGATGAAAGAAGTGCGGAGGTACAACAGGCCGTTATCGCTTTGGATGAAAAATCGAAAGGCGACACTGATCCGATGCGTTTCGATTTGAGGATGACTGGATGGTTGAAAGAAAAATGGGGAGTACATCAGTATTGATTTATAATCAATTTACAACAGCAGCGATGGATGCCTTGTTCAGCACATTAAACAGCAATGCGCCTGTCTGGAGAGAAGAAAAAAGTTTATACATAGGTGGAAATCCTGGGACAAGCAGTTGTAACCAAAACATTGCAACCGAAAAAGGATGGAAGGTATATCTCAATTAATTTTTAAACAATCAATTATGCGTAAGTACTTAATAATAACATTTTTTTCACTTAGAATTATGTTAAGTATTCTTGAGGTGGAAGAATACCCCGAACTTATAGATTCACCATATAGGGAAGCTATTACTGAATTTATCAACTCAGGGTGGTTGTTCGAAAAAGGGTTGCCAATAGTAGAAATCGGAAAAATGATAGACAATTATTTGAACATAAAAAATTGAATCTTATGAAAAAGCCAGTTATATATGCATTAGCAATAGTTTTAGCTTTAAGCTCATGCTCCTCAAATGATGTGACCGGTGAACCTGATATTCCAGAAATTCCAGAGATTCCTGATAATCCTTGTCCCACAAAAGAGAAATCCAATGAATCCGAGGAACCTATTATTTTCGATGATTATTTTGAAGAATATTTTGGAGATTGGGATTATCAGGACGTTTTTGAATCGGAAACGTATCATTTGTTGGAAGCTGTGATTGATTATGTAGATAAACATCAGGGGCGCCTTGTTGCCTATCCCTCCTCAAATATTTTCCATCAATCTGTCACATGGTTCAACAATGAATTCAGGAAGAGCGAAGTAGCAGTTGCGTTCTTAAAAAGAGATGATAGTGGACAAATTTTGATATCAACACATTTAGACTGCTTAACTACGAAAAGTTATCTAATGTTAGATAGTGAATGGTGGGGAAATACGTTTTTTACTTTTTTAGAGTTGGTTTTGTCAAGTGAGATGTACACGTCAGCGATAAACAAAACAGAAAAAGTTCAATTAATGGTATTGGCATTAGAAAGAGCTAAACATGAATTTTATGGTCGATGGCACTTTCATATTATGATTTCCATTATGCAGGATTGCACTGTGACAATAATAAATTAGCAAGTTTGGATGTGAGAAATAATACTGCGTTAACAATTATATATTGTGTTAAAAATCAATTAAAAGGTTTGGATGTGTGAAATAATACTGCGCTAACTTATTTAGATTTCGGTTTTAATGAATTATCAAGTTTGGATATAAGTAAAAATACTGCGCTAATACATTTAGGTTGTTATCGTAATCAATTGACAAGTTTGAATGTAAGCAAAAACACCGCATTAGAAAGGATAGACTGTCAATCAAATAAAATGTCTTCTGAAGCACTGAATGAATTATTTCGTTCATTGCACAGTAACGATCTACATAAAGAAAAAATCATATACATAGCAAATAACTATGGAACGAGAGATTGTGATATAAGCATAGCAGAAGACAAGAATTGGACAGTAAACACAACATCTTTATAAAAAAAAGCATGAATAATCAAGGTTCATAGTAAAGGGTTAAAAAATAGAAACTGATCGTATCATGTTTTTGGATATTCTATCCTCACATGGTAAATATTCATCAACCTGTTTTTAATAATTTGCTTTGCCGTGTTTATTTCACGATAGGTGATGTTGGCGTCGTTATATTGATCTTCCAGTATCTGGTAGTTGACGATATTATCCACCAGGTCACTGATATTGCGATGGTTTACTTCTTTGAGGCTTCGCGAAGCAGCTTCGATGGAATCGCACATCATCAGCACTACCATTTCTTTCGAAAACGGAATAGGACCGGGATACATGAATTTCGAACGGTCTACTTGCTTGCTCGAATGCAGTTCCTGGTAAAGATGATAAAAATACCGTACAGTGGTATTTCCATGATGCGTGCGGATAAAATCGATGATATGTTGCGGGATGCTGTTTTTGCGTGCTATCTCTACGCCACTCGATACATGCTCGATGATGATTTGCGAGCTGTTTTCCGGGCTTAAATCTCCATGCGGGTTACGACTTCCTGTCAGATTTTCGATATAATACCCGGGACGGTTAATTTTTCCGATGTCATGGTATAAAGCTCCGGTACGGACGAGCAGTGGCTTACCGCCAATTTTTTGTACTACTTCTTCGCACAGGTTGGCCACCTGCAGCGAATGCTGAAAAGTTCCGGGCGCTACTTCCGACAGCTTGCGCAACAATGGCTGGTTGGTATCCGAAAGTTCCATCAGTGTAATATCAGAAATAAACCCGAAGATTTTTTCAAAAATGAAGATAGAAGGATAGGCTACGAATGCTATAGTTCCACCGATGGCAAAACGAACGTAATTCATCCATTCCACATTCCGGAAATCGGTTCCCTGCATCAGCACCATAGCCGAATAAGCTGCAAAATACGCCAGAATCACCACAGAAATTGATCTGAACAGCGATCCGCGACGATACATGGATTTGAAATTGACGATGCTTACAATACCTGCTACATAATGAAGAAACACAAATTCGAATCCGTTGGGCGCCATGAAACCAATCAGCAGCAGTGTGACCAAATAGATGATATTAGCCGTCCGCGCGTCATAAAATGTGCAGATAATCACAGGAACCAGCACGTATGGCAAACAATACAGGCTAAAATAATCGTTGCGTACAATGATACACGAGAGACTTATGAACAACAACATGATTAACAGTAAAAAAGCTGTTCGCAGCGTATTGCGGAATATTTCCGGGCGGGAATACATCAAATAAATGTATACCAGCATGAAACAAATAATCACGATGATGGCCTGCCCCGTCAATATTTGTTTAAAATTCCCGGATGCGCCAATCTTATGTTCAAATTCCTGCTGCATCGACATCAACAGGATATATTTTTCATCGTTGACTACTTCGCCTCGTGCGATAATCTGCCGGTTAGCCGGTATCATTCCCTTTGTATACGACAGTTTTCCGATTTGTTCGTTTTTTGCTTTTTGGGTGATATCGGCATTGAAGATCAGGTTAGAGTGGATAAAATTGTTTAAATTCAGGCTCTTTAAAAACAGCATGTTCACATCGCTTTCTGACCTTTCCAAAGCAGCCATCACTAATTCATAAGCAGCTTTCGGTGTGAGTATGTCATCGCGGTCGCCTTCGGTGGCAATGTTGTTTCTGATGATGATGATTTGATCCGACAGGCTTTGGTCTCCCATACTCTCATCAGCCAGCAAAATTCCCCGGTTATATACCAAATCCAGCAAGTCAACAACAGATGAATACAGCTGGTCCCTTTTGTTTTCGTATAATCCACTGTTATCCCATTGTTCGTTGAATGTTTGGCTGAAAAGTCTTTTTTGTTGAACGGCTATATCGGGGCGATCATTGTAATATACAACAAAAGCCTTGAGAAGACTGTCCTTTTCGGCATTCAACTCATGCTGTGTTTTAAGAATGGGTATATCGTATGGCGCATACAAAGTTTCATGCCCCCAGATTTTGCCCTTCTGATATTCATAAGGAAATGTTCCCTCGCGAGGAAAAAGGAAACACACAACGGCGATACTGATGATGTACAACAAAATCACGTAGGTATGCGTACGTATGAAAAGCAAAATATTAGGCATATACCTTCAAATTTTCTTTACGTAAAATTTCGTTCTTTTTTTATGGTTTCGTAAGCACGTGATAATTGTTGGAATTTTTCATTAGCTATTTTTTTCAGATCTTCACCAAGATATGCTACTTTGTCGGGGTGATATTTCGTAGCCAGATTACGGTAGGCTTTCTTGATATCGATGATGCTGGAAGAACGGTGAACACCCAGGATACCATAAGCAACAATAATTGAATCCTCATGGATGAACATTGATCCGACCGACCGTTTTTCACTCACACTGACTTTCAAGCCATTGTTGATCCGGTTAAGCATTTTTTGTTCTGCTTCGCTTACCTGTCCATTAATTTTAGCCAGGTTGTAAAGGAAATGGGTCAGTTGTAACCGCGATGAATAATCGAGATGATAATGAACTTGCTCACAAGCATCATCTATCGGGATGTTTTGTTTCAAAAGCTTATTCAACTGGTTCAGCGCCTTTGTTGCTTCTTTCTCGCCAAAGTTTTGTCTTAAGAAGGTTTTTACGTAATCCAATTCCGACTTCACTATCGGCATGTCAGCTTTCAGTACCGCAGCTATCAACATTAACAAATTGTTCGCAAAATCGCCAATCTCTTTCTTTTTACTTGACTTTCGAAAGATTTGTATTTCAAAACTGTCGATTACGGTTCCAACAAAAAAGCCCAACAGACAACCTGCCGGTCCGCCAAGCTCCCAGCCATAATTGTTGCCTAACCAGTTACCGGTTACCCAACCTAAGACGCCGCCAATCCATTTAACAAAATTAACCACAGATCGAATGTTGAATCAATTAGAATAAATGATATGCGACAGCTAAACCTGCTGTTACGATTGATACTATACTCATCAGTTTGATCAATGTGTTCAAACTCGGGCCGGAAGTATCCTTGAATGGATCGCCTACAGTGTCGCCTACAACGGTTGCTTTATGAACGCCAGAACCTTTACCGCCAAAGTTTCCTTCCTCAACATATTTCTTGGCATTATCCCAAGCGCCGCCTGCATTTGCCATAAATATGGCCAATACAAAACCTGAACCTAATGAACCTACTAACAAGCCCATTATTCCCGGTACGCCAAAAATTAAGCCTGTAATAATGGGAGCCGCAATTGTCAGAAGCGACGGGAGCATCATTTCTCTTTGAGCGCCTTTAGTGGATATTTCCACACAACGGGCATAATCCGGTTTTCCTTCTCCGGTAAGGATGCCCTTAATTTCGCGGAACTGACGGCGAACCTCTTCCACCATTTTTTGTGCAGCGCGTCCTACAGCATTCAATGTCAAACCACAGAACACAAACACCATCATCGAACCGATGAAAACACCTACCAATACTTTTGGGTTCATCAGGTTGATTTGATAATAATTCATGATGTCAATGATCGTTGCATGATCAGTTGCCACTTTTATTGCTTCACCATTAGGCATGATGATATTAAAGAAGGCTTCCCCGGCATGTTGCAATCCAATTTTTACTTCTTCAATGTATGCAGCCAGAAGCGCTAAACCTGTCAAAGCAGCCGATCCGATGGCAAATCCTTTTCCAGTTGCGGCGGTTGTGTTTCCTAAAGCATCCAAAGCGTCGGTACGTTTGCGAACTTCGGGTTCCAACCCGCTCATTTCTGCGTTACCGCCTGCGTTATCGGCAATGGGGCCGTAAGCGTCGGTGGCCAGCGTGATACCCAGCGTGGAAAGCATTCCAACGGCTGCAATACCAACACCATATAATCCAAGACTCAAATTTTTGGCGGCCAGCATATTGGTTACGTCAAAATTGATGGCGAAGAGAAAAGCCAGGATGATAGCCAGGCCAATAGTAAGTACGGGAATGGCTGTGGACATCATACCCAGGCCGAGACCGGAAATGATAACCGTTGCAGGGCCTGTTTTACCGCTTTCCGCAACGCCTTTTGTCGGTTTATAGGAATGTGATGTGTAGTATTCTGCTGATTGTCCGATGATAACACCGGCTGCCAGACCTGAAATTACCGATAAGGAAATTCCCCACCAGTTTTCTATTTTCAACAAATACATAATTCCGAAAGTTCCAATGGCAATCAATATAGCGCTTGCATTGATACCTTTTCCCAAAGCGCCGAGCAATTGCTTCATGTCAGCGCCTTCCTTGGTGCGAACCAGGAAAATACCCAAAATGGACAACACTACGCCCAGCGCAGCAATCAGCATGGGTGCGAATATCGCTTTCATCTGCATATCAGTGCCCACAGCGAAAAATGCTGCGGCGCCCAAAGCGGCGGATGCCAGGATAGCATTGCAATAACTTTCATACAGGTCGGTGCCCATACCGGCTACGTCGCCAACGTTATCTCCAACGTTATCGGCGATGGTTGCTGGATTGCGCGGGTCGTCTTCAGGAATGCCCGCTTCGACTTTGCCAACAAGGTCGGCGCCTACGTCGGCTGCCTTCGTGTAAATACCGCCGCCCACACGTGCAAACAATGCCTGAACGGAAACACCCATACCGAATGTCAACATCGTGGTGGTGATAATTACTAATTTTTGTGCAGCGGATGCTGCAACAATAAAATGGTCGAGGACAAGGTACCATACGGAAATATCCAACAAACCCAAACCAACTACGGTCAATCCCATGACCGCTCCTGCACGGAACGCTACTTTCAAACCGCTGTTAAGCGAACGGCGGCATGCGTTGGTAGTACGCGCCGAAGCATAAGTGGCAGCTTTCATGCCGAGGAACCCTGCCAAACCGGAAAAGAAACCACCGGTGAGGAACGCAAAAGGAACCCAGCCGTTCTGTACGCCAAGTCCGAAAGACAGTAAGCACAAGAAAGCAATGAGTACCACAAATACCATGGCCACTACTTTGTACTGCTGTTTCAAATATGCCATCGCCCCATCGCGGACGTGTTTGGCAATTTCTTTCATGATATCGGTACCTTCGCTCTCTTTCATCACACTCTTGAAAAAGTAATAAGCGAAACCCAAAGCAAGCAATGATGCTGCCGGAACAAACCAAAATAAAGATGTCATTTTATAAATTTTTAATTACACTTATGATTTACAAATAAATACGAGGAAATAACTTTCCCCAGTTAAAAAATTTCTGCAAAAATAATGTTTTTTTTTGAAAAAGGCAAAATTATTTTACCCTAAACATCGTACAATCAAAAAAACATCACGCGTGATATTTTTGACGACATCACGCGTGATGTTTTATGATATAATTACTTTTCAGTTACCTTTCAGGCAATTACAATTTAATCTTCATCTTATAAAATGAACTCCACACAAAAAACAGGGCGATCACCACGAATACGATACCGATAAAGGGTGCAACATCTCTAAAAGATTCTGAAATAGCTATTTCCATAGCAAGTATTCCGAACAGGGTAGTGAATTTGATGATCGGATTCAGCGCTACGGAAGAAGTGTCTTTAAACGGATCGCCTACTGTATCGCCTACCACTGTGGCGTCGTGAAGCGGGGTTCCTTTCATTTTCAAGTCTACTTCTACAACTTTTTTAGCATTGTCCCATGCGCCGCCGGCGTTTGCCATAAAAACAGCCTGAAACAATCCAAATACAGCAATAGCAATCAGATAACTGATAAATAATGAAACGGCATTTGCCCCTCCGATAGATGCGGGAGATGACAGGCACGCAACAGCCAAAGCAAAGAAAAAGACGGCAATAAAGATATTGAACATCCCTCTTTGGGCGTATTGAGTACATATTTTAACTACTTCCGACGAAGCAGCTTCATCAGCTTTCTTCGGTGCATTGGGATCCAGATTGATATGGCTTTTAATGTATTCAACTGCACGATGCGCTCCTGTGGATACCGCTTGAGTTGAAGCGCCTGTAAACCAGTAAACAACCGCTCCTCCAAGAATAAATCCCAATATCGTATAAGGATTTAATAAATTCAAAATAGATTCAGGTTCGATGTTTAATGTTTTCTTTATCATTAGGATAATTGAGAAAATCATGGTAGTAGCGCCCACAACTGCTGTTCCGATAAGTACCGGTTTTGCTGTCGCTTTAAAGGTATTTCCAGCTCCGTCGTTGGCTTCCAAATAATATTTGGCTTTTTCCCAGTCGGGTTTGAAACCGAAATCGCTTTCAATTTCCTTATCTACACCGGGAATACTTTCTATCAGCGAAAGTTCATACACTGATTGTGCATTATCGGTAACCGGGCCGTAACTGTCAACTGCAATGGTCACAGGTCCCATACCCAACAAACCGAAGGCAACCAATCCAAAAGCAAAAATGGACGGATATACCATAATTTCACTTAATCCGTGCAAACTTGCAAAATAAGCAATGAACATTAATATGAAGAATACTAATCCTTTCCAGAAAGCGGAGAAATTACCTGCCACAAATCCAGAAAGAATGATCAAAGATGCGCCGCCTTCTTTTCCGGCATTGACAACTTCTTTCACGTGTCCCGATTTTGGCGAAGTAAATATTTTGGTAAATTCGGGAATGAGTGCGCCGCCAATCGTTCCGCAACTGATAATGAGTGATAATATCCACCACATATTGGTATTTCCGTGCAAATCAGGTATCAGGAAATAACTTGCCACGAAAGTGACCACTATAGATAAAATAGATGTAATCCATACCAGGCTGGTTAATGGTGCTTCAAAATCCAATTCTTCTTTTCTATCGTATTTTACAGAACTGATAACGTTGTTGATGTAAAATGCTGCAATAGAGGTAACAATCATCAAAACACGCATTACAAAAATCCAAGCCAAAAGTTTTACCTGCAATAAATCAGTCAGTTCAGCGCCCATACCGAGAGCAGAACCGCCAACGGCTAACAGAATAAAGGATATCAAAGCAACTCCCGTTACGCCGTAGGTTTCAAAACCATCTGCAGTAGGTCCTACCGAGTCACCTGCATTATCGCCCGTACAGTCGGCAATCACACCGGGATTACGCGGATCGTCTTCTCCAATTTTGAAAACAACTTTCATCAAATCCGAACCGATGTCGGCGATTTTGGTAAAAATACCACCGGCTATTCTCAATGCCGCAGCACCTAAAGATTCACCAATGGCAAAACCGATGAAACAGGCGCCCGCCAATTTTCCGGGGAGCAATAACAGGATAATCAACATCATGGTCAATTCCATTGAAATCAGCATTACGCCGATACTCATCCCTGCATTCAAGGGTATTTTCAACAGATTCAACGGGTTTTTCTTCAAGGATGCAAACGCCATGCGCGAATTTGCCAGCGTATTGATACGAATACCAAAGGCTGCCACCACGTAGGATCCTGAAATCCCGATAATTGTCCAGAAAAGAATCAACAATACGCCGCCAATTCCAAACAGGGTATTTCCGTCATGGTCTTTTGCCAGAAAGCCAAAGTAGGCTGCTACGGCTGCACCGATGAAAACAAACAACAAGGCCAGAAATTTACCCTGCTGTTTAAGGTAAGTCGCACAGGTTTTGTAGATAACATGGGAAATATCTAACATACATTTGTGCGCGGGAAGATTTTTGGTCCTCCTGTACTGATAAAAACCGAACAGCATCCCAAGTGCTGTAATCAAAAATCCCCAATATAAAAGACTTTGCTCTTTCATGGAATCGGGAACTCTCAAGTCTGCTTCACTCGCCATTGCCGTCAAGGGAGCGAAAAAAGCTAAACTGAAAACAAAAACTTTTTTAAGAAAACTTTTTTTCTTTTGCATTGATACAGATATATTTAATGGTTAATTTTTAATATTTTAAACGGGCGCAAAGTTACAAAAAGTTGGTAAATTATGAAAAGAAAAATAATTTTGTCCTGTGCAAATTTTTTCATTATCTTTGAGCGTTTTTTTATTGAATACAATAGATATGATACACATTAATCGTCGAACATTTATCAAAACAGCGACTGCAGGAGTCGCTCTGGCAAGTATGCCGCAATTGTTTCCGTCATGTACGCCAACGGTAAAAAATAAACTGCCACGTTGGCGGGGATTCAATATCCTCGATTTTTTCTCGCCGCGCCGGTACAGACCTAATCCAGAACGATTTGCTGCAACCGAACAGGATTTCAAATGGATGGCTGACTGGGGATTCGATTTTGTACGTATTCCAATGGCTTATCCCAGTTATCTGGAGTATGATCCCGCTTCGGGGAACGATATCACACCTGAAGAAACCGTTATCTTCAGGGAAGAAGCCATTGAAGCAGTGGAAAAACTGGTGTATGCAGCCAATAAGTACAAGTTGCATGTAAGCCTCAATCTGCACAGGGCGCCGGGTTTCTGTATCAATGCAGGGTTCCGTGAGCCGTTTAACCTATGGAAGGACGACCAGGCGCAGCAGGCATTCTATACGCATTGGGACTTATGGGCGCGCCGTTTCAAAAACATTTCACCCGAACTGTTGAGTTTCGACCTGGTAAACGAACCCTGTTACAAAGAGGACATGAACGACCAGTTTGCAAGATCAACTGCCATACCCGGCGAAATCTACCGCAAAGTAGCCATTGGCTGTTTGGATGTTATTCACAAACAAACGCCTGACAGATTGGTGGTTGCCGATGGAAATCATGGAGGCTCATTAGTCACTCCCGAATTGACGGATTTGAACATTGCGCAAAGTTGCCGCGGGTACTATCCGCATTATGTGTCGCAC
>Ga0209628_10001332_pt1 | contig 15874 bp, 11 predicted proteins | sample TergutCu122P4_FD_187285 | JGI IMG/M metagenome (GOLD analysis project Ga0209628, IMG submission 187285) | Cubitermes ugandensis P4 segment gut microbial communities from Kakamega Forest, Kenya - Cu122 P4 (SPAdes) (version 2) | ecosystem: Host-associated > Arthropoda: Insects > Digestive system...
AATCATGGTAGAGGACGATGTACACATGCACGATGGTAAACAAGATAAAGAACCATGTCAGCAGGTGATGGACAATGCGGGCATTCATTTCGCCGCCCAGCATCGGCACAATCCACGAAAACACCGGGACCAGCGCCGATGTTGTGCTCGTTTGCGCATAGAGGCCGAAACCGGTGACGCATTGCAGCAGAACCCCCAGAAAGAGCACAAAATAGGATACAGAGGCCACGGTGTTGTGGCCGATGATGCGCTCGGGTTCGTTATCAACCATCAGCAGGTCGGTTTTGACGACATGCCAGAATTCCTTCCACTGGGCTATTCTGAGCGGGATATAGTTATCCCATTTCGCAAACTTGTTGCCGACAAATCCCCAGTAGATGCGGAAGACGAAATTGAACAGAAAGACAAACGCGGCAACAAAATGGATAAAACGCACCGTGCCGAACCAATAACTGAAATTCGCTTCCGTACGGATCGTGATGCCGGGCGGATAGGCAATGATAAATCCCGTGAGGCAGAGAACCAGGATACTCAGCGCGTTGACCCAGTGAAAAACGCGCACGGGCAACTCCCAGACATAGACTTGGCGCAGACTCTTTTTGCGGCTTTTCATGGCGTCAATTCGTTAGAAGGTTTCAAGTTGATGGACATACTTGCCGTCGGCGTCGTACAGGTGCACAGCGCAGGCAAGGCAGGGGTCGAAGGAGTGAATGGTGCGGATGATCTCCAGCGGCTGCGCCGGGTCGTGCACAGGGGTGCCGACCAGCGCCGCCTCATAGGCGGAGAGGGCGCCCTTTTTGTCGCGTGGCGCGGCGTTCCAGGTGGTGGGCACAACCATCTGGTAGTTTTTCACCCGGTTGTTCTCGATGACGATGAAGTGCGCCAGCGCACCGCGGGGAGCTTCGGTCAGGCCGACGCCTTTCGCCTGCGCGGGCCAGCGTTTCTCATCCCAGGCCTCCTGACTGACCATCCGGGTGGACCTGCCGATGTTGGCAATCAGGCCGTCATAGAATTCAATTGCCCAGTCGCAGATCAGTTTGGTCTCCAGGCCGCGGGCAGCGGTTCTGCCGAGGGTGGAGAAGAGCGCGGTGGCCGGCAGCTTGAGGAGCGCCAGCGTGTCGTCGATGAGCTTTTTCTGCGGCTCCGCGCCTGCGGCGTAGGCGACGAGCATACGTGCCAGCGGGCCGACCTCCATGGGTTGGTCTTTCCAGCGCGGGGTCTTGACCCAACTGTATTTTGCCTTGGTGTCCAGGTGCTCGTAGGGCGGGCGCGGACCGGTGTAGTTGAGGTTGGTTTCGCCGCTGTAGGGATGCAGACCGGTATCGTCGCCCGCACTGTATTTGTACCAGGAGTGGGTGATGTATTCCTTGATTTCCTCGGGCGAATTGGCATCGACGGGGTGGACCTTGGAGAGGTCGCGGTTGAGCACGACGCCACGCGGCATTTTGAAGCTGTCCGGCGTACCGTAGCCGACGTTGGGGAAATCGCCATAGGAGAGGTAGTTGACCACGCCGCCGCCGATTTTGCCCCATTCGTCTTTATAGGCGCCGGCAATCATGAGCAGGTCGGGGATGTAGACCTGGTTGACGAAGTTGCGGCCGTCCTCGAGGAGCTTGCGGACGTAGGCGAGGCGTTCGGCGTTGATGGCATTGGCTTCGTTGGGGTTGATGTTGCAGGGCATGCCGCCGACAAGGTAGTTGGGGTGCGGGTTTTTGCCGCCGAAAATGGCATGAATTTTTACCATTTCCTTTTGCCATTGCAGCGCTTCGAGATAATGCGCGACAGCGACAAGATTTTGCTCGGGGGTCAGCTTGTAGGCCGGGTGCCCCCAGTAGCCGTTAGCGAAGATGCCCAGTTGGCCGCTGGCGACGAATTTCTTGAGCCTGTCCTGCAGGTCGCGGAAATAGCCGACAGAACTTTTCGGCCAGGCCGAGAGCTGCTGCGCGGCTGCGGAGGCGGCCACCGGGTCGGCGCTGAGGGCCGAGACGACATCCACCCAGTCAAGCGCGTGCAGGTGATAAAAATGCACCACATGGTCCTGGATGTAACCCGCGGCAAGCATGATGTTGCGGATGAATTCCGCGTTGCGCGGGATGGTGATTTTGAGGGCGTTTTCGACGGCGCGCACCGAGGTAAGCGAATGCGTCCCGGTGCATACGCCGCACAGACGCCCGACGAAAGCCCAGACGTCGCGGGGGTCGCGGTCTTTGACGATGGTTTCGATACCGCGCACCATCGTACCGGCACTGAAGGCGTCCTTGATGACGCCGTTTTCGATTTCCGCCTCGATTCTGAGGTGTCCTTCAATCCGGGTGATTGGGTCGACTACGATTCTCTTGGACATGGTATATGTAATTGTAGGTTGAGGTTGGCTGTTGCGAGCGACTATTTATTGTCTTCCGATTTGGGCAGGTCGTGCACGTTACGGATTTCCCGAGACTTGCGGATGTTGGTGCCGATGGCGTGGACGGCGACGCCGGCAACCGTGGCCGCGCCGAGGGCGAGGCCGATTTTATCCGCTGTGGACTCGATGCCGAAGCCTTCCACGGTGGCATCGCGCGTGTAGAACGAACCCTTATCCCAGAAGTCGGCCTCGCTGCATCCGAGGCAGGGATGGCCGCTTTGGATCGGGTAGCTGGTGCCGCCGTTCCATTTGATGATACCGCAGGAATTGTAGGTGCTCGGGCCTTTGCAGCCGACTTTGTACAGGCAGTAGCCGCGCTTGGCGTTTTCGTCGTCGAAACTTTCCACGAACAGACCGGCGTCGAAGTTGGCGCGGCGGTAGCAGGTGTCGTGGACGCGGCGCGAATAGAAGGCCTTCGGGCGGTTCATCGCATCGAGCTGCGGGATCTGGCCGAAGGTGAGCACGTGCACGACAACGCCGGCCATAACCTCGGCGATGGGCGGGCAGCCCGGCACGTTGATCAGCGGTTTGCCGCCGATGTGGCGTTGAATGCCGACGGCGCCGGTGGGGTTGGGGCGGGCGGCCTGCACGCAACCGGAATAGGCGCAGGTGCCCCAGGCGATGACCGCCTTGGCATTTTTGGCGGTTTCTTCGAGGATCTGCCGCGCGCTTTTGCCGCCGATGCAGCAATAGGCGTCGTCCTTTGTCGGCACAGAGCCTTCAACCGTGAGGATGTATCCGCCGGGATACTTCTTCATGGTGTCTTCCAGGCATTGTTCGGCCTGGTGGCCGGAGGCGGCCATGAGCGTCTCGGTGTAGTCGAGCGAAATGTGGTCGAAAAGCAGGGTCTCGACAATCGGATGGTCGACGCGGATGAACGACTCGCTGCAACAGGTGCACTCCTGCAAGTGCAGCCAGATGATCGGCAGGCGAGCCTTCGTTTCCAGCGCTTTGACAATTTGCGGGACGGCGGTGGTTTCCAAACCCATCGCCGCGGCCATCACCGAGCAGAATTTGATGAACTCACGGCGGGAAACGCCTTTCTGACGGCACTCTTCATAGATCGTGGGAGCAGTTTTTGATTTGGCCATGGCAGTGATGATGTTGGTGGTTGTGGTTGAGGTTGGAATGTTGCCGAAAAAACCCCGTCTTATTGGCGGATTGATGATCAGATGGGAGGAAGTGGTTCGCCGTTGAGCATATCGGCGATGGAGAAATGCTATATGGAGCGTTCACGCAACCCGGCGGCTGCGGTACGGCTCGCGTGCTTTCGCTATGCGCGGCATGTTTGTCGGTGGGAGATGTGAAGATGAGGGCCAACGCCTTTCCGGCCAGAACCTCTGGCAGAACGGTCAGCGAAACGCCTTCGGCGGCGAGATGAAGTGGATCGATGCCAAGCGATTCAGAGGTGGCGCCGAGGCTTCGCACCTGCACCCTGGACTTGTAGTCATCGAGTTTTTTCATTTTCGATGGAACGCGCAATGGAATTCGAACCCGGTAAGCGTTTGCACTGCTGTATCCGTACCCGTATCAACTCGCGATGTTCCCTGCCCGCGTGCGCTACAGCGTAGCCGCCCACGGCGCATCCATCCATTGCTCGCAAGATTTCCAGATTGACCCGCCGAAATCGGCCCTTGCCGTTTTCAGAGGTGGAACATCCTGGTTACGCTCGCAATTTCAGGGAATTTCCAGCCCCATTGTTCAGAAAGTGAAGGGGAAGCAATCTGAGGCCTGTGCAATGGTCTGCATCCTCATCTGTCTCGCAAAAATTTGCAACAGTTTTTTTCAACAGCGCAAATAATTTCTTTTTGGACTCGCTAACTGACTGCATATGCGGACTTTCCTTGGTTTCCTTGTTGTCCTCGCAGCCAAGAGAGAGGATACGGGAATTGATCCAAGCCGTTAAGCGGAGAAACCCGCTCACGCAAAAGCCTTGTAGAGGGGACACCATGGAGCAGAAAGATGGCAAAGAGGGAAACCGTCAACGGTATTCAAAGCGCAAGTGGCCCGTGCAGCGATAGCCGGACATGACATTGGCGGAATCGGCTCAACGATTTGAGGCGCATCCGAACCGGATCATCGTCTGGAAGCGGCAGTCGAGCGAGGCGCATCCGTTGTTGATCCATCTTCCGGCCAAGGACCAGGGGTTGATCGGAGATCGCTGCTGGCCAAGATCGGGGAATTGAGGCCGGAGAATGTGATTGTTGAGAAAGTGCGCTCATCAAGGTGGGCTCGCGGAGCGTCAAGCGTTGATTGATCGCGTCAGCCCAGGAAGGAAAAAGCAGAAAAATAACCTCTCGACTTGACAAAGAAAGTTTTTTATGCACTTAATAATATATAAAAAAAAATCATTGAAATTATGAGGACAAGACGTTTAGATAAGGCCTCATCAAAATGAGGATGGATACACCAACCAAACAACCAATGAAACAATAGCCGACAGGGCGCAGTAACACCCTGAAATTACGACCTACTATCGCAGAATGCTGATCGTTTTATTGAATGAACCATGCATATTGCGAGGCGGGTGACCCCGAGAGTGCGGATGATGACAAGCCGATCTCAACATATCCATGTATGATTTGAATTGATAGCTGATATGGGTCTTGATAAAGTTAGCAAAACAGAAAAGTTAATCACCGGCATAGATATCGGCTCATACGCTATCAAAGTGTGCCATCTGAAAAGAGCAGGTGATACTTTTAAGATCGAGTCAATAGGATCTGCCATTCTGCCGCAAGGAGCGGTTGAAGATGGAATTTTACAAGATCCCTTGGAAGTGAGCAAAGTACTTTCTTCATTAATGAAGAATCTCAAAATAAAAAATAAAAAGATAGGAATATCCATATCGGGATATTCAGTTATTGTTAAGAAAATCAACCTGGAGCAGATGTCTGACGAAGAGCTTTCTGAGTATATCAAATCAGAAGCTGAGCAGTATATCCCGTTTGACATCGATGAGGTATATATTGATTTCCAGAAATTGCCAGCACGAAACACCGCTGTTGATCGCTGCGATGTAATGCTTGTCGCGGCTAAAAAAGAGGTTGTGAATGATTATCTCGAGATGTTGAATGGATTGAAGCTCAATACCGTATTGGTTGATGTAGATGGCTTTGCCTTGGAAAATATCTGGGAAACGATGTCGAGGCGCTCGGAGAATGTCGCGCTGGTTGATATCGGCGCATCCAAAATGAACATCAATATCATATCGAGCGGTGTTTCAGTGTTGGCACGGGATGTAGCAGCCGGAAGCGGGCAACTGACCGATCGAATTGTGAGTTCTCTTGGCATCGAATACGAGGACGCTGAAAATATTAAATTGGGCATTATGCCTCCTGGCGAACATCAGGCGGCTGTAGAGAATATTTTCAACAAAACCACTACTCAGTGGGTATTTGAAATCAAAAAAGCTATTGATTTATACCAGGCAAACAATCCCGACAAACCATTGCAAGCAATCATTCTGAGTGGTGGCGGGTCAAAAGTAGCCGGATTCAAAGAATATTTAGCGCGTGAGACCGGCTTGGAAGTTGTCGCTTTTAATCCATTCGATGCGATGAGTTATGACAGAAATAAGCTAGACGAACGCTATCTTTCCGGAGTGGCTCCTGAAATGGCTATTGCAGCCGGACTTGCAATTCGATCAGCATCTTTTTGATTATGATTAAAATTAATCTTCTACCCGTTCGGGACATTGTCCGTCGCAAAAAATATTTAAATGAAATATTTGCTGCCTTGTTCTTAATTGGGCTTCTCAGTTGTTTCCTTATCGCTGTTGAGTTTGACCAGTTGGATTCAATCAGCAAGATGAAAATCGAGGTTGATAAGCTTGATTCAGAGAAAAGCAAATACACGAAAATTCTCGCTGAGATTAAAAAAATAGAAGAAGAGAAGAAAATTCTGACGACAAGGACTGAGGTGATAAATCGCCTAAAACAATCGTCGTCACTCACGGTCCACGCACTAGACGAGATAGCGAACTTAACCCCGCCAAACCGGATGTGGCTCAAAAGTCTATCGCAAAACGGCAACCAAATTTCATTGACAGGCATGGCGCTTGACGATCAGACTATAGCTAAGTATATGGATGACTTAGAAGCATCGAACTATATTCAAAATGTTCACCTGGCGAGTTCTTCTCTGGAAATATTTGCGGAACGAAGTTTGAAAAACTTCTCGATTACGGCAAATGTTGATATGCCCAAAATGTGAAAAACGATATTATCGCGTTGGACTAGATATATGATCTACAATCCCAAGAAAAGTAAAATCGATATCTTCTTAGATGAAAAATATTCGAAGATCAACGGTCGCAACAAGATACTGGGAATCGTATCGCTGGTGGTTGTGATTTTAGTGTTATTTTACTTCCTTCCGTATCAGAGCAATCAAGAATCAATTGAGAACCTGAGACAAAGAATATCGACAGGGAAAGACGAACTGACCAGAGTGACAAAAGCAGCAAAAGAATTGCCGAGGCATCAGAAAGAATTGGAAGAAGTGCGTACGCAATTTGAAACGACTTCTGTATTACTGCCAAAAAGTCAGGAAATACCGAATCTTTTAAGAAGTATATCTGATTTAGGCAGAAATTCTGGGTTAGAATTTATCTCTTTCACGCCAGGACAAGAATCACCAAAAGATTTTTACGCTGAAATTCCTATAGATATCAAAATTAAAGGGCCTTACCATAATCTCGGACTTTTTCTCGACAAGGTGAGTAAATTAGAAAGAATAGTCACAGTGAACAATATAAAGACAGACAAAATTGATCTTGATAAAAATGAAATATTATTGAGCTCAAGTTGCAGATTGATAACATACAGATTTACAAATGTGAAGCTTGAACCGACGAAGAAATAGATTGTAATATTAAAACAGTTTCATATATGAATTGAGAATGAATACATTGTTAAAAGGCATACTGTTATGCTTGCCGATAATGTGCTTGGCATATGTTGAGTGCAGTGCCCTTGAGGGTGGTGTCGCAAATAGCGACCCTTCCGTGCGCCAATCAACCGGCGAACAATATAGTTATAAAGCTGAAGGCCGATCTGATCCATTCAAACCATTTATCTCCAGTAAAACTGCATCCCCGGACCCAAATGAGATCGTAGAAGATAAAATTCAATACTCTGGGATGCAGTTGTTTGAACCGGGACAACTCAATCTTGTGGGAATAATGGCTACTCCTCATGGATCTGTTGCTCTGGTAGAAGATCAAACTAAAAAAGGATATATGCTAAGAACAGGCGACTTGATCGGAAAACGGGGCGTAGTGACATCTATCGACGAACATCAGGTTATCGTCACGGAGACCGCTCGCACGCGTTCCGGAAAAGAGATAAAGAACTTAGTTACTATGAAGTTAAAGCGCGAAGGAGATAAATAATGAGGTTGCAACTTATCTCGATCATGAGCCACTATATATTTATATTGCTCTTTGTTTTAGGTGGGTATTCGTTAGCGGTGCCTGCAAAACATCTTCAGGCAGAAGGTGTCCCACAGGCTGTTGAATCGGTCGATGTCTCGAAGAATGGCGAGGCTGTAGAGATTAAAATACAGGGAACCAATCTCGTTGCATCAACAGTTTATGAATTGCCAAACCCTACAAGAATTGTTGTCGATCTTGCTGACACGATTTTTACCAATAATTTTACAAGCAAGATTAACATCAATGGATTTTCGTTGCAAACTAAAGAATTAAAAGACAGCAAACCTGCTATTCTTAGACTAGAGTTCTCCCTACCTGAGAAAATTCCATTCCAAACAACGAAAAATAACAATGAAATCAAATTGGTGCTGAAGCCAGTCAACAATGCTCATGACACTGCGAAAGTGATATCCGGCAATGCAGCAAACGCTCCGCCTGAAACTGGCGAAACTGGCAATAAAGCTCCATCGGGAACAAAAAATCAGCGAACTGGTGATAAAATTGGCTCAGTGATCGGTTCTTCCAAGAACATTGACAGCCAACTTCCGGAGATCAATCCTCTTGATTCAAAATTGGCATCGAAGTCAAAAGCACAGCAAATGGAAGATGCGTTTAATCTTTCAGGATACAACAAAGAAAGAATTACCGTTGAATTCCAGAAGATGGACCTTCACAATGTTTTCAATTTTTTAAGGCAGGTAAGTGGGATCAATATCGTAGTAGATGAATCAGTGCAAGGGTCACTCACATTGGTTCTCGACGATGTACCCTGGGATTTTGCTCTTGATATTATATTGAATCTGAAGGATTTGGAGAAAGAAGAACGATATAATACCCTGGTTATTTACCCCAAGAAAAAAGAATTTAAATGGCCTGACAAGAGTCAAACCAATCTCAGTTTTCAAGCGGATACAAAAGTTATTGAGCGTGAGTCATTGACAATAAAGCAACAGGGTGGGCAATCTGTTGGCAATTATGAAGCTACTCAAGAGATTAATCAGGGCAGAGAAGCAGAAAAGAATGAAAAATTTGAGCAGGCCGTTTCCTATTACGAACGTGCGCATGAAAAATGGTCTTCAAATACTAAGCTAACGAACAAAATTGCCTCCATATATTTGGTCCAATTGAAACAAAATGCGAAGGCACTCTATTATTCGGACATTTCACTGAAGCACGACCGTAATAATAGCGAAGCCCTTTTGCTTGCAGCCATATCTGCTGCAAACATGAAGGATAATGATAAAGCTTTCAATTATTTTAATAGATGCACCAGCACTAAAAAACCCATAAAGGAAGCCCTTATAAGCTTCTCGTCATTTTGCGAGGAAAATCAAGACTATAAATGTGCGCTGTCTCAACTTGAAAGATATGATGCGCTGTATGGCGAAGATGTGGACTCGATGATCAATTCTGCTCGAATTTATGACAAGATGGGCCAAAGCCAACAGGCTGCCGAAAAGTACAAAAAATTACTTTCATCCGGTTATCAGATTCCACCGGATTTAGAGCGATACATCAAAAGTCGCGTGGCGATCAATTAAGCGAGCCTGAACATGACTTTACCATATATGGGTGAGGGGAGTTGATGAAGAAGCTTACTAATGTCATTGTTTTTATTGCATGTTTGATTTTTCTGCTGGGCGGGATCTCGGGATGCGGGCAGAAGAAAAAATCCACTGAACCACCGAAAACGACAAGTGCAGTGGACCAGAATGTCACGGCAACGCCCCCCTCAACCAAACCAGCTCAGCTACCGGTTCGTTACCAGTCGCCCGGTTTTGTCCTGCCTAAGGACAAACTGGATGAGACTATAATCGGAGGAGCAAACCCTGCCGGAGAATATCAGATCAAGGTGGGGGCGACCATCCGTTCCACCAATGGGCCTCAACCATTGTGGGATGTGATGAAACGCTTGGCCAATTTGAAGGGAATGACCGTGAGTTGGGCAAGCGATGTCGATCAGAATGTTTTAGTTGATGTTGATATTTCCGCGACCGACGATTTTCGAGATGCAATAACTAATTTGTTACGCCAAGCAGATTATTTTCATGAACTAAGCGGAAAAAGCATTGTAATTCACAACAAAACAACAAGAGTTTTTAAAATGTCTGTTCCTTTCATGCAAGGAGGATACACATCTACTGTTGGAGGTAATTTTCTTGCTAATAAAGATGCAGCTTCCGGCACCGAAGGTTCTGTAAAAATTTCAAGTGTCGATAATAAATTCAATGTATGGGACAATATTGAAAGCAATCTGAAAAGTATTTTGCAGACATCTTCTGTGGAGCGCAAAGATGTTTTGGGTGCCCCAGCGAAAGATCAGAAGTCTGCAGACAACAAAAATGTATCTGGAAAAGAAAAAGATCAAGCTAGCAATAGTTTAGAGACAAGCTCTGCATCTTCTTCTACCACTGCGCGATATTCAGCCAAAGATGAGCCGTATTTTGTTATTGACAAGAGTGTTGGCTTGATAACCGTCACAGCTAAACCTGTTTTGCTGAGCAGAGTTGAAAGTTATCTAGAAAATCTGAAACAACATTTGTTCAAGCAGGTAAGCATCGAGGCAAAAATTGTAGAGGTTTACTTACAGGATAATTCTAAAGTGGGTATCGACTGGAGTAGTGTTTTTAAAAATAGCCCACTATCTGGTTCTATACAATTTGGCCAACAAAATCCCCAACAATTTCTTCTTGGTCAAGTTTATCCACATAGCGGTTCCTTTGCCAGCAGTTTTATCAGCAGGATTGCCATAAATGATTTCAATTTTAACACATTGATCAACGCATTAAACGAACAGGGCGATACGCATGTGCTGGCTAACCCTAGGATTACAGTATTAAATGGCCAACCGGCTATTATTAGTATTGGAAAAGACGTAGCTTACATTAAATCAATAAAACGAGACGAGAACGATAGCTCCACTGTTGGGCTAAGGGTGACCTATACGGTAGAGGTGGGCAATGTTGTTCAGGGAATTGCTCTCGGCGTGATGGCATCCGTGGTTGATAAGGATAAAGTGGTGCTGCATTTGACCCCTGTTACCACAGATATTGAGAATTTACAATCCGACGGTAGCGTTGCCATGACTTCGATTGGTGACGATGGTGGTAATCGACTCGGATTGCCCCAGGTTAAAGTTCGAGAGATGTCAACAATGGTAGAGGTCCAAAGCGGAGAGATGCTCGTCATTGGCGGGCTCATTGATAGCTTGGAAAGCAAAAACGAAAACTTCATTCCTGGCTTGGGAAACATACCTGGTATCAAGTATCTATTTGGAGTTGAGGAAAAGAAAATTCAGAAGCGCGAGCTTGTGATTCTTCTTTCACCCAAAATTATTTAACTCATTTAAAATTGCGTTTTTCTTATTTACGAACTCGTGTGCATAGGAGATTGAGTATGAAATACGGCCGCCATTTGGTTGTTGGCTTGTCAGTACTTATGCTTGGTGGTTGCGGTACAACTGTTCATGAATCTCTGAAAGTCCAGCAGGCAACCCTGAATCCGATTGGTTTAGGCAGAACCATTGTCATTCTCCCTTTTGCCGATTATTCGCAGGCAGACAAACTTGAAGCTGCATATCGCCGCCAACTTTTTGTCAATGAGAACATAACCGATCAGTTTGTCAAGTATGGCTTTCATCTTCCAGTGCAGGCTGATGTTTTTTCATACTTGGCAGACCAAAAGATTATTAAAGTGCAGACCTCTGTCAAGCCCAAGACAAAATCCCTTGAGCATGAATTGAAAGGGGAATGGTCGCCGGCAATGAAAGACGAACTGCAGAGATACATTGATCTGGCCCACAAGCAGGGCAACGATAATGACTCGGCGCCGACACGGGGCTTGACATCACAGGAGATCGTCAAGATTGGACGGTATTTTTCCGCGGATTACATTGTTCGCGGCCAAATCAACCAATATAAAACAAGACAGGAACCTACCTGGAACCCGCTTAAAAGAGGGATCTTGCCATTCGTGGTTGGCATAGACAGCAGACTTGCTTTTGGCCAAGCCGAATCAGAACAGTACGATGAGTTCAACAGCACTGTGACGGGAGGCGCCGAGGCAGCCGCAATCTCTGGAATCACAAATGGCGAGTTGAGTCATGCCATTGGCTGGGGAGCAGGCGGAGCGCTTTTAGGCAACATGGCGCATCACTCCGGCAAGATACCGCAAGCGGTTGTCCAGATCCGCATCTGGGTGCAAGATGCGTATACCGGCAATGTGGTCTGGACCAACCGAGTCAATGTACAGGTTTCACCGCAGTCTGTTCTGGCTGATTACCAGTATGACGCCCTCTTCGAGCAGGCCACGGAGAAGGGTATTACTACATTGATCGATGATTTTGCCCAGGTGGTGTATCATGTCCCGCCGCCTGCGCCGCCAACGAAGACCAAGGCCCGCCGTTGATCTAATTCTCTACTCAAATTTACTGAGCTGTTCACTTTGATACCCCGCCGGCTTTGCCGGAGGGGTATCATTGTTTGTCCGGCACATCTCGGTCAACAGCTGTCGGGAGTTACGGAGCCTGCCACCATATTCATGGGCCACGAAATTGGCCTTCCTGACCGCTGTGGTTCGATCTGGCTGTGGTTGTTTTGCGCCGGGGATCCGAGAGCGCGGCAGGCCGGACTGGCGGAACGGCAGGATACAGCCTGCCGTGTTCCGATTGATTCCGGAATCCGCGAGGTTGCAGATGCTATTGCCGGACGGAAATCCTGCCCTGCAATGCGACTGTCACCGGGGATTGCCGCTGTAAATAGACCCTGAGCACATCGTTCGCCAACTTGTCGCCTTCTTTCCACTTCAGGGCGGGGAACATGGCAAACCCGTCACCACCTTTGGCCAGAAAGTCAACGGTCACAACCTGATAGGTCTGTTGCTTGTCCAACGGCCGCCACTGCCCGTTCTTGCCCAGCACTTCCACTTTGGTTATGCGGCTGCCAGGTTTGTTGGCCGGTTTGAACGCGTACCGCAAGCCGGAGACCTGCAAAAAGCACCCCTCTCCAGCTCCATAGGTGGCCACGCCATGCTCGAGGGCCTGCAGGAGAACAGTGCCGTCCATTTTCGTGATCAGCGGCGTATTCTGAAACGGCAGGGTCGCCAAGACATTGCCCGGCGAGACCGGGCCGCCAGGCAACGAGTTGCGCAGCGCGCCGCCATTGATGATGGCGATTTGCGCCTCCTTGAACGGCACAGTGCGCAAGGCATCCGCCACGATATTGCCGGAAAGGCACTCCACCCGACGACATTCCAGCACGTTGGGATCTTCCAGCGGCATGCCGTCCCTGCCCTGGGCATGGACCGTGGCGATGGTCGTTGCCATCATTGCCGTCACCGGGGCGGCGAAACTCTCTATCTGTTCCGCCAGATCCGCGTCGGGCTTTGGCGCGTGCAGCGCATCGAGGGTGGCCTGATCCAGCAGGATAGGTTCCCCTCGCCATTCCCTGGCCACGCCGTTCTCGTCGAAGCTTACGTCCAGCCGGCCCAGGTAGATGCAGGCCGTGTATGCGCTGACCACTAATACCGGGGCGCCGTCCGGCGCTTTTTCCACAATCGGGTAAGGCCCCTCCGCCCTGGCAAGCGTGTTGGACAGCAGGCTGTGGCTGTGCGCTCCCACGATGACATCCACGCCGTTCACCGCCCTGGCGAGCTGCCTGTCGTTTTCCAGACCAAGGTGGGTCAGGGCAATGATGATCTGCACGCCTTGTGCTGTCAGTTCCCGCACCGCATCTTCCAGCGCCTTTTGGGCGTCGCCGAAACTGATTCCCGGCCCAGGGGTGGATGTTTCGGGCACGTTCTCGGTGGTGAGGCCGACAATGCCGATTTTACGACCGGCTCGTTCCAGGACGATATAAGGCTGTATTTTGTCCACTGCCGGGGAATCCGGCCGGGGATCAAAGGACGAGTTTGCCGACAGCATGGGTGTTTTCAAGCTTTCCACCAAGCGAAGCCAGGTGGGCCATCCGTCGTCGAAGGCGTGGTTGCCGGGAATAAGCGCCTGGTATCCCATCCGGTCCATGAGGGCCGCGGGCATGCGCTCCTTGTGGATGGTCCAGAAAAGGGTTCCCTGAAAGATATCGCCCGCATCCAGGAACAGCGCGTCAGGGGTCTCCTGACGGATGGCCCGCACCGCCTGGTCCAGCCGGACATATCCGCCGCGCCCCCCCGCGCACGTCGCCGCATAACAGGTAAGCCCTTTATCCGTGATGCCGCCGTATGTGGAATGGGTATCGTTGGTGTGCAGCACGGTCAGCGAGAAGTCAGCGGTCCGCTCCTCAGTCTTGCTTTCCGCAGCGAGAGCTATGAAGACCGCGATCATCAGTACGCACATGAAATGTTTTTTCATCCCATTCTCCTTGTCAGATATGATCGTTCGAGGCAGGCGAGCTGGAATCTGACGCCATCTCAGTGGTACAACCTCCCTGACAGAGCTTCCAGCCTGGCCGTCGACAGCCCTGGTGCCGTCGCTACGTCGTTGCCTTTGACCGCGCGCGTCCCTTGGCATGGAGGAGCGCGATCAGCGCCACAGCCAGGCCCACCATTCCCAGGCCGATGAGCGGGCGGAAACGCAGCCAGGCTATGGCGATAATCAACAGCGACCAGGCGAGACCCAGCAGGATACTGACCAGACCCGCGCCCGCGCCGACAATGCTGCCCAGGAGGGGGATGACGCTGGCCAGCACCGCCAGAGGAGTCATGATCAGCTTCAGTCCGCAGATGACAAGACAGGCGCCCGCAAGACGCAGAATCCAGGTCATGACAGCGTTGGCGGAATGAGCGGTGCTGTACATGTCTGCCAGACTGTGCGTGTCCATGACAAGCATGCCGACGGTCTTGCCGTTGCTGGCGTGATACTGCTCAAAGGTATCGCCGTTGAGCTTGGCGATAATACTGACCGTACCCGGCCGGGTTTCCATGAAGGCGACGCGCACGTCGCCGATCTGCGGCGTAACGGGTGAAGCGCTCAACACCACCGTATTGCCGCTGACATGTACCAGTTGTGGCATTGGGGACGAGGTTTGCGGAACAGCCTGGGCATTGCGCCAGGAGAGGGCCAACTGGTTCTGCAATTTGGCTGTCGTCGCTTCGGATAAGGTCGCCTGCAGCGGCACCGCGCCGCCTATGGCGCTGATCAAGAAGTCCGGCAAACGATAGCCGCCGAAACTGACGTTGGCGGCCTGGGCCTTGAACTGCTCGATATTGGCAAGGACGGTGTTCGTCTTGGTCTTGACGGCATCAGGGTCTTTAAACCCGGATGAATTGACCGGCGTCTTCACCCACTCCTGCGCGTAGGTATAGGTGGTCACAGTCTCTTCTCCGCCGCCGAGTTTCTTTTTGGTTTCCGTTTTTGAATGCTCCACCCACTGGAAATACTCCACCGTGCGTTCCAAGCGGATGGCGTTGAGCGAGAGGTCGAAGACAGGATCGGCAAGCAGGTCCTTGGTCGCAACAGGGCCGGTGGCATGAACTAGTTGCCCGTTTTTGCCGGCATCCACCGTGCCGATGTCCCCCAATTCCTGGGTTACGGCCTGCGCCTCGCGCAAGGCAGCCTCGGTGGCCACGAAGTTTCCTTCATTCCACCACAACAGGATGCTGCCGCCGACGATCAACAGCAAACCAACGCCTATGCCGCGAACCGACGAGCCCAAACGATCAAACCAACCGACCGAGCTTGTTTCCGTATATGCCGCCATCGCTTACCCCCCTTGAATGGTCGAGCCAGATGACCGACGCCGGCTTTGAAGCCACGCGGAGCGTCTTGGCCTCAGAAAAAGGTTTCCCAAAGAAATCACTGCCGTTGTGCGCGCCAGGTCGGCTCGCGGACTGAGGCTGCCGTGGCGGCGGACGAAAATGGGATTGACGGAATCCGCCGACCAGGCGCGGGCAAATTTCCAAGAAGGAAAAAAGGGTGCCGCCAAGGTCCGGCCCTTCTTGTGATTGTTCTGGCGCGCCCGGAGGGATTCGAACCCCCGGCCCTCGGATTCGAAGTCCGATGCTCTATCCAGCTGAGCTACGGGCGCAACTGCTTATGG
>Ga0209628_10001334_pt1 | contig 15864 bp, 18 predicted proteins | sample TergutCu122P4_FD_187285 | JGI IMG/M metagenome (GOLD analysis project Ga0209628, IMG submission 187285) | Cubitermes ugandensis P4 segment gut microbial communities from Kakamega Forest, Kenya - Cu122 P4 (SPAdes) (version 2) | ecosystem: Host-associated > Arthropoda: Insects > Digestive system...
ACCCTCTGCTTGTAAGGCAGATGCTCTGAACCAGCTGAGCTAAACTCCCTCGCGTTTGGGGCGGCAAAAATATATTTTTTTTTATATAAAGAATCATATATAGTTTTAATTTTATCTGCATAACATAAAATTATCCTCCCTTGCATTTAAATAGATTACAGGAACCCCATCCTTGCCCTTTAATAAACTGCTTGACACGGAGCCGAAAAAAATGTCAATCAAAGAAGAATATTTAGGCATTAGGTAAAGCAAAGCACTGTTTTTGATTTTTTTTGCAAATTCTAATCCGAAAATGTGGATATTATTTATTTTTGTGAAAGAGTGCAGTTTATAGGAAACCTCTAAATTATCAAACAACTTTATTACAAAATCAACATTATTTTGTACTTTATTGCGCAACAACACATCTTTATATTGGTTATAAATGATGTGAATGGTAGTATCTTCTTTAGGAATAAAAGGACGATTTTGTTGAGAATAAGCAGGAAAATAACTTGCCCACAACGCCAATTCCTTTTCCTGACAATTTATATCTAAAGGTAGAATAATTTGCTGATATTCATTATTATTATTATTTGGGTAATTCTGTCCAACCGTAATTACCGGAACACGTGATTTTTTAATCCATTTTTTTGCATTTGTAACATTGAAAAAAGTATTTTCTTTTGACTGGCCTACCGGCATCACAAAACATAATGTTTTTCCATCTTCCGCACCAACAAAAACAGTGTGTAAATCTATTTTTTTATGTAGAGAAAATACATTTAATTCGGTATCAAAAATTTGCGCTAACTTCTGCGCATGCACTAATGCAGCCTGTCCGTAAGGTGTATCGTCGGTAAAAACAGCAATGACGTTTTTCATTGAAAGGTTTAAAAGTTCAAGAATGCAAAGTTCAAAAATATAAAAAAAATGGGTTACTACTACCAAATAATCTCCTGTTTTCCTAATTCTCTCAAAATCGCATTAGTTTTTGAGAAATGTTTGCAGCCAAAAAAACCGGCATGCGCTGATAAAGGCGAAGGGTGCACGGTTTCTAAAATATAATGTTTCGACTTGTCAATAAGAGTTGCTTTGGCGCGGGCATAGTTCCCCCATAACAAAAAAACCAACCCTTCTCGTTTTTCTGAAAGTTGTTGAATGGCAGCGTCTGTAAACTGTTCCCAGCCGCGATTTTGATGCGAACCGGCTTGATGGGCACGAACGGTAAGGATAGAATTGAGCAGAAACACGCCTTGCGTTGCCCAACGGGTTAAGTTGCCGCTTATAGGTATGGGAACGTTTAAATCGTCGTATAGTTCTTTGAAAATGTTAATCAATGATTTAGGATGCTGTATGCCGTCAGGTACGGAAAAACATAAACCGTGTGCCTGATTGAAATCATGATAAGGATCTTGTCCGAGAATTACCACCTTAACTTCATGAAAAGGGGTAAGATTAAATGCGTTAAATATTAAATTTCCGGGAGGAAAAATAGTATGCTGCTTCTTCTCTTCAACTAAAAATGATTTAAGTTGAGCAAAAGAAGCAGCAGCAAAGGCATATCCAAGTACTTCTTTCCAGGAAGTTTCAATTTGTGGATGAATGGTCATAATTTTTTATTTAATCCTGATTGTTTGCAAATAAACATAAAAAGAATTATAACCATATTATTTTTTATACAACCTCTCTATCGCTTCACAAACTTCTGCACACTCATTCCATCATATGATATAATGCGAACAAAGTAAACCCCATTCATTAAATTCGATACATTATAAGATGCTGTATTTCCTTCATTAGATTGAGAGAAAACAGTTTGTCCTAAAAAGTTAATGATTTCCACTTTTTTAAAATCATTTTCTGCGGAAATGGTAATGTGGTTTGATGCAGGGTTGGGAACAATTGAGAATGCTATTTTTTCATTCTCCTTAACGCCTGTGATACAACTCTCTTTGGTTACACCGACGGGTGCTGACTCGCCACCTCCGGCACAAGCCACTTTCACCGACCACGTGTGTCTGTCGTACGGAGAAAATCCTTTATCCAAATACGAAGTTTCTGAAATATTAGATGCAATAACTGTTCCATCTCTGTAAACATTGTACTTACACTGTGATGGTCCACCACCCGTTACTACGTAAGCCCTAATATTCCAGTTGGCGTTTGACTTATAGTTTGTTGCGGTATATAAATCTGTCCAGGTATTATTTATAAAGATTAGGTCTCCTTTGTCGGGTACTCTTGGACCTGCATCACAGCCGGCAGGATACCCCCCGTAGGTTTGTACATAATACCCAATCCATAATTCTTGTGTTGTATTGATTGTATAGGGAGTTGTTAATGCTATTTCGTTATATACATTTTCGGTTAAACTTTGCGAAACGGGTTGCTGGTACACTAAGGAACCCGGATTGGTAGGAGAACTGCCTCCCTGATAAATACAAAGCGTTATGGCATTAATGTAATAGAGCGTTTGAGGCACCAATGCTATTTTGGTAATTTTGGAACCTTGTGTTATGGAATTTGAGGCTAAATCTGCCGCAGTAAATCTTGCTGTTACAATAAATTCAGCTATGGAATTTGTTCCGATTCCGTCGTAAGGGTTGCCGCTCCAGGTGAGCCAGCCGTCTCTCGAACTATCGCTTTTCTCCGGTAATCCGGGAGTTTCATTACCGGTATTCCCATTCATAGAAGAGAGTATTACTCCTTTGGAAGGCGCAAAAGTTCCCATCTCATCTTCCATAGTGGGCTGTGAACCGGGCGATGATGCGGGTGCATTCCACGATAGTTGCGCACTACAATCGGAGGTAATAGTAACGGACATATTCAGGGGCGGCGGGCAAGCTCCGGTTATGGATACGTCAAAACTCATGGTTGCCCCTCCCGAAGCGCCGATATTGGAGATTGAAATGCCACCGGGTTGATTATTAGATAAGAAGCAGGGCGGATTGCTACTGTTGTTGAACACGGTTCGTCCGGATTGACTCGAAAAAAATGCCTGTTCAATACTCCCATTGGTATTGGTGTTGCTTCCACCCGGACGGAAAATATATACCTCATCCGGCGGCCCAGCCGCATTTCCATTTTGAACGGTAGTGTTTACACGATAAATAATTAACCCGCTGCCCGGTAGTCCGGAATCCCAATAAACGCTCTTGTTGCGATATTCAATTACAAAATATTCTGTTGTAGAGTTTGGCGAAGCAATTTTATACGCATTGTTAGTGGCAGCCCAAACATTATTTAAGGTATAAGTTCCGGATTGTATAATTTCAGGGATGTTGCTTATCCACTTGCCGTATTTGAATTTCATGTATGCATTGGTGGATTGCGGAGGAGTTATGTTCATGTTCATCAAATCCCATGGGCCGACAGGATCAATACTCTTATCATTATAACGATACAAATCGGGAGCGCCAAATGTGTGAAACATCTCATGGGTTAATATACTACTTCCAGATTGATCTAAATGATTTTCTACTTGCAAGTTATAGTCCATAGCTTGTTTTCCGTTAATAAAAATAGGATCTACATCGGATAAATCCATTCTATGAGGCCACAGCATGTCACTCCAACCATCCACATTGCCTCTTGCAATAAAGCAAATATTATCAACATAGTTATCGTTATCATAATCTATATTTAAAGATGATGATATTTGACTACTTACCGACACGATGGCACGTCTTAACATTTGATGCAATCTTATGAATCCTTCCTGATCATTTTTATATCCGTTAGGATTGGTGGTGGCATTGTAAGGTTGAAAATAGGATCGCGGATAACTATCCTGGTATGAAAGAATAGTATTTCCTGATGGAGTTGGATAAAAAGTAGAAGGAATGAAAATTTTGCTTAAAGAAAGATCTTTGAAATAAGCATATAGAGACGGGTAATTGGGGGCATCTTTATTAAACCAATCGTTGTAGGTATTGGCTTTTGCCGGAAATTCGGTTTCTCCGGAAAAACGAATATAGATTACAAGGTTATTCAACGTTCCGGCATTTTGGATATTTTTCGCATGCTCGCCCCCTTTTTTCGGCATACTGTTTAGAAACTCTTCTCTCATCTGCATCCTCTTTTTTGCCGAAATAGTTAGCCATGGTTTCAATCCAATAGTGGCGGGGTCAATACTGCCCACAGGATAATTTGTTGCAACCAGTTCGCCGTTTTCCAATTGGGCGTAAACTACAACACCGGTTTCCGGGTCGCGGATTAATGTAAACCCGTTTTCATCGTGCACCCAGTTGTAGTACTCATCTCCGGTTACAAAACAATGCACTTCTGTACCGTCCGGTTGGGTTACAGTTACGGGAAAATCTTTCAGGTAGCCTGCAAACGTTGAAAATGCAAGTGTAAAAAAAACTGAAAGTAAAAAAAACTTTTTCATAATTTTTACTGTTTGGTAGCAGTTTGTGTAACATTAGTAGGCGTGCCCCCTGTTGTTGTATGCTGTGTGAAAAATTTCAGCACATCTCCCGATAATGTACCGGAACCACTAATCCCTAATGACAAGATCGTTTGCTGTGGAATAGTCATAGCATTTCCGCTTACCGTAGCGCGTACCGATTCGTTCCACCCGTTGATATTATTCAACAGAATGTCAGTCTGGTTTGTAGATGATTTTACAATTGTAAGTGTGTAGGTACCTTTCTGAATTTCACCATTTTCTGTGTATTCAAAATATGTACGATACGTTCCGAGAAAAGGATCCCGTTCATCTTTCGGTTGTTCCTTGGTACAGGATGAAAAGATTGCCATAATTCCTAACATGATAGTTAGCATAAAAACTGATTTGAAAATTTTTGTGTTCATTTTTTAAAAATTTAAAAAGTTAATAATTTTGATGAATAAATCTTGGGCGAAAATATCCTTAATATTATTCTAATTTATTAAAATTCAGCCAAATCCACAAAATGGGTGCTGGTGTCCACCAAATGGTTATTTTGAGGGATGAAATGAAACATTTTTTATTTTTGCATGGTTAAAATGTGATGATTACGTTTGAACGTAATATTGAAAAGGAATTGGAACGATGGGCTAAGGGCAAATATCATAAGACCGTTCGCACAGTTGCCACCGTTTTACCCAAAGAGGTTGACCGGTTTGTAGAATTGGCCCAGCATATCAAAAGTGAGATGGAGCATGAACGTCAACCTAAATTATTTCCTGTTATGAACAAGACAAGGCATCTGGTGCCGTTTAAAATAATTACACAAGTGTAATTGTAGTGAACGGGATGCAATTAACATTGTTGATAATCACACGCTTAAAATCAAAAACCGTCAAAGTCGAGAAAAGGTTTTGAGAGTATAGAAATTTATTGTCGAAGTCAGGGCTTCTTTAAAAAATTTTGTAGCTCCGCCGGGAATCGAACCCGAATTTAAAGTTTAGGAAACTTCCGTTCTATCCATTGAACTACAGAGCCTCAAAGAATTAATCAAAATCCGGTTGCTTCCTTTCTTTGGTTTTTTCATTACAGCCGTTAGAATCGCCTGTATAGGCTGCCGGAACAGTGAAATTATAGCCCGGATATTTATCCGGTTCGGTAATAATTTTATGATAGAAAAGTGTAGGGTCATTGTAACATTTCTGCATAAAAAGTGCAAAAACAGGCATGGCAGTACGAGCTCCCTGCCCCAAAGCAAGCGACCTGAAATGAGCTGCTCTGTCTTCACAACCTACCCATACACCGGCGGTAAGGATCGGGGTATAGCCCACAAACCACCCATCAGACTGATTGTCTGTTGTTCCTGTTTTACCAGCAAGAGGAAAATTGAGTTTATATTGCCCGCGCAAGCGTGCGCTTGTTCCATAATCCACAACACCTTGCATTAATTTTACGGTTTTAAAAGCGGTAATCTGATTCATTGCTTCATTCGTTTTGGGCACATACTTAAAAATAGTATTGCCATTATTATCGCATATTCTTGTTATAAATGTAGGTTCAATATAAACGCCCTGATTTGGAAAACAGTTAATAGCTCCAACTTGTTCATACAAGGACAATTCGCATGCTCCCAGACAAATAGATGGTACCGCAGGAATTTCGGATGTCATGCCCATATTTCTTACTAATTGAATAACAGACTGTGCCCCAAACTGTTTTATTAAATATGCAGAAATATTATTGAGTGACATGGCAAGTGCTTCGCTTAACGGGAGCATCATACCCGATTTATAATCACTTGAATTTTTTGGGGTCCAGGTACCACCCTCCGGCAATTGAAAAGTAACAGGTAGATTAGGCACCATTGTGCATGGGGAATAATCTCCGGATTGCAAAGCCACTGTATAAACATAGGGTTTAAAGGTAGAACCTACTTGGCGTTTAGACAACTTAACATGGTCAAATTGAAAATATTGATAGTTTACACCGCCTACATACGCCTTAATATAACCTGTATTCACTTCTAAAGCCATCATGCCGCACTGTAAAAAAGATTTCATATAGCGGATAGAGTCCATAGGGGTCATTACCGTATCAATCATACCTCTATTCCAAGTTAATATTTTCATATTTACTTTTGTTTCAAATGCTTTTCTAATTTCTTCTTCAGTAGCACCTGCATCTTTCATATTGGCATAGCGTTCGGAACGTTTTACGGCGGCATTTAAAATACGTTGGGTATCTTCATTACTAATATTATAAAAAGGAGCATTTTTTTGTCCTTTAATATGCTGAAAGAAGAGTGGTTGCAAATAATTACAAACATGCTCTTGCACAGCATCTTCAGCATATTTTTGCATTCGTGAGTCTATAGTAGTGTAAATTTTTAACCCATCTTTGTAAATATCATAATAAGTGCCGTCTGTTTTAGGATTATTTCTACACCAAGCGGCTAACCACAACCTAAGATACTCTCTAAAATAGGTAGCAATACCGGTAGCATGGTGTTGCATCGCAAATTTAGACAAGTCAATGGATATATTTTTAATAGAATCACACTCCTCTTTAGTTAAAAATTTGTATCTCTGAAGTTGGTCTAATACCGTATTTCTTCGTTGAAGCGAAGCGGCAAAATTTCGTTTAGGGCTAAATTTTGTAGGTGCTTTTAATATTCCAATTAGTAGGGCCGATTCTTGAATATTTAGATCTATGGGTGCTTTGTTAAAATAAGTTGCAGCAGCCGATTTAATACCCATGGAATTATTTCCAAAATCCACGGTATTCAAATACATGGCTAAAATTTCATTTTTTGCATATTCACGCTCTAATTTAACAGCAACTACCCATTCTTTAAATTTAGTAATAATAGTTTTAAAGATACCTGCTTCGGGGTCTCTGGGAAACAGATTTTTAGCCAATTGCTGCGTAAGTGTGCTTCCTCCCCCTTTATTAGACAGGGTAATGACTCCTGTAAGAACGCGCATTAATGCTCTGATATCTATACCTGAATGCTTTTCAAAACGGATATCTTCGGTAGCTTTCAATGCATTAATAAGATAAGGGGATAGTTCATCATACTTACAGGGAGAGCGATTTTCCACATAATATTTTCCTAATAGTTCTCCATCACAAGAATAAACTTCGGTAGCCAAATTGGTTTGAGGGTTTTCCAATTCGGAAAATGATGGCATAAACCCAAACCAACCCATTGAAATAAAGATAAATAATATGGTTAATAGGAATAAACCGCTACCATATAACAACCAAAACGGCTTTATCCATTTTAACTTATTAGTTTTTTTTTTTGATTGATTTTTTTTTATAGATGCTGAATTATACATTTTCTACAAACTTTTCTTTATTTTTTCCAATTCAGAAAACAGTTCCGGCAAACTCTTCAAATATACCAATTCTTTCCATTTTTTGCGTGCATCGTCGGCGGGCACTCCAAATAAAACAGCGCCTTCTTCCGAAATAGATTTATCTAAGGCTGACATAGCTAATAGTGTTGTATTTTTTACAACATGCAAACCCTTATTCACACCTGCTTTTGCCCATATAGTACAGTGGTCGTCAATAAATGTGCACCCTGATACACCCGATTGGGCTCCTAAAAAGCAGTAAGCTCCTATATGCGCATCATGTCCTATTTGTACCTGATTATCAAACTTTGTGCCCTTTCCAATAAAAGTTACTCCGGATACTCCTTTGTCAATACAGCAGTTGCAGCCTATCTCTACCTCATCCTCTATTTTGGTGGATCCACAAGAAGTAATTTTAACCCATTCTGTTTGGCGCTTTTGGAAATAGCAGGCATCTCCTCCAATCGTGGAATTGGAATGGATAATCACAGAATTTCCAATTTCCGTATTCGCATAAATACTTACATTGGCATGAATAATACAATTTTTTCCAATGCTCACGTGCTCCCCGATAAATACATTCGGTTGAATAACAGTACCTTCTCCGATTTTTGCTGAGGGATGGATGGCCGTATGTTGAGGATTAAATTTTACAAAATGATGTACTATATTCAAATAGCCTTGTAACGGATCCTGGCAAATAAAAACCGTTTTTTCTGCCGGAGGTTCCACATCTTTGTTCATAATTATTGCGGTAGCCCTGCTATTCAATACTTTATCGTAATATTTAGGGTTGTCGGCAAATGAAATATCTCCTGATTCAATAGCGTGAATTTCATTAATACCGTAAATCAAATTGTTTAGATTCCCCTTTACGGAAACCTCAACATTCATGATTTTAATAATTTGATCTATAGTTAGTTTATGTGGGAACTTCATAAATTTTAAAGTTATTAAAGAAACAGATGAAAAGTGGTAACTATTTTATTTCACTCTTTCAGCATATTTATTAGTACGAGTATCTACGCGAATTTTTTCGCCGGTTTCAATAAACAGAGGAACAAAAACTTCTGCGCCGGTTTCAACAATGGCCTTTTTTGCTGCATTGGTAGCAGTATCACCTTTTACACCGGGTTCGGTATAAGTAACTTCAAGATCCACAAAGGGAGGCATTTCACAAGTAAGAGGGGTATCGGTATCTGCATGATACATTACCTCAACGCTTTGGCCTTCTTTGAGCAATCCTGAATTGCTTATCAAAGATTCATTAATTGCCAATTGTTCAAAAGTATCAACGTGCATAAAATGATAAGTTGAATCTCCCTCTTTGTATAAAAACTGATATGGGCGACGTTCTACGCGGGCAATATCAATTTTTACTCCGGCAGTGAATGTGTTCTCTAAAGTTCTTCCCGTTTTTAAATTTTTAAGTTTAGTTCTTACAAAAGCAGGTCCTTTTCCTGGTTTTACATGTTGAAATTCAACAATTACATACAATTCTCCATTGAGTTCAATACATAAACCGTTTCTAAAATCAGCAGTTGTAGCCATGATAAATGTTTTTTGAAAATATTTAATTTAGCGATGCAAAAATAAATATTTTCACGTACCAATTTTAAAAAATCCAGTGTTTTTTTGAAAAGCTTTTCATCTTAAACATACTATTTTTATCTCTTTTCGTACATATCATCAAAAATATATTTTTGTCCAAACAAAAGAATCATGCATCTTTTCCGCAAAAAACGAACTGAAGAAAAAGTGCTATCACTCTCCACATTAACATGGAAGCGCTTTAAAAATGAAAAAATGGGAATTTTTTCACTTGCTTTTTTGTGTTTAATATTTATTATAGCCATTTTAGGATACCTCGTAACCCCTGATAAAACGCCTTATTGCAACGAGCAACATTTGGAAATTGCTCTTCAACCTCCCGGATTCTCCGTTTATTTTTTATTTATACCCAAAGAACCTCCGGTAAAAAATGTGGGGTTGTTTCATAAAATATTGTTTGGGCAACCGGCTCTTTACCATACAATCCCCCTTATTGATGATACAAATACTTCAAATTTAGATAGATCATCCCATCATGTAATGAAAAAAGTTTTTTGGCTTGGTACAGATCGTTATGGACGTGATGTTCTTAGCCAACTTATGCTGGGAGCGCGAATTAGTTTGGCTGTCGGCTTCATTGCCGTCTCTATTGCCTTATTGATTGGCGTTTTTGTAGGTGCTATGGCCGGTTATTTCGGAGGAAAAATCGACGGGATTCTCACCTGGCTTATCAATGTGGTTTGGTCTATCCCTACTTTATTGCTAGTTATTGCCATTAGTTTTGTCCTTGGTAAAGGGTTTTGGCAAATTTTTATTGCTATCGGACTAACCATGTGGGTGGATATTGCAAGGGTTGTACGGGGACAAATGCTCGCATTAAAGCAGCAAGAGTTTGTTGAAGCCGGAAGAGCATTAGGATTCTCCAGTTTTAGAATTATTTTTAAACATATATTACCCAATATTTTAGGAACTCTAATGGTACTTTCCGCAGCCAATTTTTCTTCCGCCATTCTTATGGAAGCAGGATTGAGTTTTCTGGGAATGGGAGTACAACCCCCGATACCTTCATGGGGCATAATGATTAAAGAAAATTATGCCTATATTGTATTAAATAAAGCATATTTAGCCATTGCTCCGGGAATGGCTATCATGCTTTTGGTACTGACTTTTATGATTATTAGTCGCTCCATACGGAATGTGATGGAAGTACGAAACTAAAATTCTAAAAGTAAATTGTTATAAATCAATATATAACTATTACTTCACAATTCTATTTTGATTTTTTGTAACAAAGGCTTCCCAGCCGGAAAACTTTTGTCCAACAGAGGTAATTTTATTTTGTAGTTGATGGCATACTGCCACCGCAAGCGCATCGGTAGCATCAAACGGATATTTGCCTTCTTTGATAAGATTCATATTCTTCAACATCGCTGCAACCTGCTCTTTGGAAGCGTTCCCGTTTCCGGTAATAGACTGCTTGATTTTACGCGGAGAATATTCAAACACTTCAAGGCCTTTATACATGGCAGCCGCAATGACTACCCCCTGCGCACGCCCCAATTTTAACATTGATTGCGGATTCTTGCCATAAAAAGGGGCTTCAATAGACAATACCTGAGGATGATAGAGTTCTATAAGGTGTAAGGTGTTTTCAAAAACGGCTTTCAACTTATCGGCATGTTCTTTTATTTTACTTAATCTCAATGTACCCATATCTAATAAAATTCCATGTGGTATAGTTGCCTCTATAAGTGCAAAACCTAAAATAGTAGTACCGGGGTCAATGCCGAGAATTATTTTCATGCGGCAAAAATAGAATTTTAGTAGTTGGTGTTGATTGATTAGGGATTAATACCGGAACACCGAAAAGTAAAATATTTTATACTGTCCATCGTTTGTGAAATGAGTAATCATTATAAAGTATCCACATTTTAACATTTCTAATCACTAATCATTAATCACTAATCACTGTTCATGAACCCCAAAAAATACCTCATCATAGGACTTGGAAATGCCGAACAAAAATATGCCGGAACAAGGCATAATATTGGTTTTGAGGTAGTCAATGCTTTGGCAAAGAAACTGGAAACCTCTTTTCGTTCGGAAAGATATGCCTACAAGGCGGAAGCAAAATATAAGGGCAGAACTTTAGTTTTAATCATGCCTACAACCTACATGAACTTGAGCGGCAACGCCGTGCGGTACTGGATGGAGAAAGAGGAAGTAGAACCATCCCATATTTTGGTTGTCTCCGACGATATTGATCTGCCTGTCGGTGCGCTGCGGATGCGTCCGAAAGGGGGCGGCGGTTCACACAATGGGATAAATCATATCATTGAAACTTTGCAGCATCAAAATTTTCCCCGCCTGCGATTCGGTATTGGGAAAAATTACCTGCAGGGTGAGCAAGTGGAATATGTGCTGGGCAAGTTCTTTCCGGAAGAGATTGAAATGGTGAATGCCTCTGTTGAAAAAGCTGCAAATGCCTGCTTGTCGTTTTGCACGGCTGGGTTACAACCTACTATGAATGAGATAAACAGTGGTGAAAAATGAGGTTAATAATCCTAATAAATTATCATGCTTTGCCGATAAAATAATTCTGCTATTTTTGCAAGCATTTTTAACAAAAATTAAGTATTTTAGCAACAGATTGAAAAACAGTATTATATAAAATTATAAATAGATGAAAATAGGCATCATTTTAGAAACCAAAGAATATGAAAAGGCATGGAACGCCTTTCGATTTACCACAACAGCAATCAAACAGAAGCATGAAGTAAAAGTTTTTTTGATGGGTGAAGCCGTAGAATGTGAAGGATTAACGCATGAAAAATACAATGTGGATGAACAGTTGAAACTTTTTGTAAATGCCGGCGGCACAATATTGGCATGCGGAACCTGTTTGAAATCAAGACAATTAAATGCAACAGAAGCATGCCCCATGTCAACCATGATAGATTGTGTGCAATTAGTAGAATGGGCAGATAAAATAGTAACTTTTTAATAATAAATAAAAAATATGTCAAAACTCGTAATTCTGGGTGCCGGAACTGCCGGTACCATGATGGCAAACCATCTCGCTAAAAAATTGAATCTGAAAGAATGGCAAATTACCATCGTAGATCAGCAACAAAAACATTATTATCAACCCGGATTTCTATTTATCCCCTTTGGTATCTATAAACCGGAGGATGTAATAAAAACTGTTGATGAATTTATCCCTAAAGGTACCCATCTGGTTCGGGAAGAGATTGACAGAATTGATAAAGATAACAATCAGGTTCTGTTAAAAAATGGAAATAGCATTGATTATGATATTTTAATTATCGCAACCGGATGCAGAATAGCCCCCGAAGAAGTAGAGGGAATGAAAAGCGAGTATTGGGGCAAAACAATTTTCGACTTTTATACCTTTGAAGGCGCCTGCGCTTTGACCGAAAAATTGAAAACATGGCCAGGTGGAAAATTTGTCCTTCACCTTACCGAAATACCGATAAAATGCCCGATTGCCCCTTTGGAATTTATTTTCTTGGCAGACCACTTTTTCCACAAAAAAGGAATACGCAACAAAGTGGGTATCACTTTTGTAACCCCACTTTCGGGCGCTTTTACCAAAGAAAAAGCATCCAGAGAATTGGAATATTTGTTGAAAGAGAAGAATATCAGCATTATTCCTGACTTTGCAGTAGAACATATCGAAGGAGAAAATGGAAAAATGTTTGAATATGGCGGTGAATCGGTAGAGTTTGACCTCCTGGTAACGATTCCTACCAACAAAGGAGACGATTGTATGGCACGTTCCGGTTTTGGCGATGCGCTCAATTTTGTTCCCACAGACAAGCACACTTTACAATCTAAAATTAAAGAGAACATTTTTGTAATTGGGGATGCTACCGATGTTCCTGCCTCTAAAGCAGGTTCCGTAGCGCATTTTGAAGCGGAAATTCTTACCGAAAATATTGTAAACTATATTCAAGGGAAACCGCTGCAACCCGACTTTGACGGACACGCCAACTGTTTCATTGAAACCGGATACGGAAAAGGGCTGCTCATTGATTTTAACTACGATATTGAACCCGTGAAAGGAACCTTTCCGTTCCCTGTTGTTGGACCTTTCAGCCTTCTGAAAGAGAGTATTTTCAACCATTGGGGAAAATTGGCTTTCAAATGGATTTACTGGAATATGCTTCTTCGGGGCAGAAAAATTCCATTTATAACGGCAAAACTGAGTAAAAGAGGAAAAAAACTATAAAAATTATCCCTATAAAAACATTTAATAACATATAAATCATATAATTATGGAAAAAGTAATTGCAGGACAAAACGTCAACGTAAACGAAGAAGGTTATCTTACGGATATGAATCAGTGGAACGAAAATATTGCGAAAGAACTCGCCCGGGAAGTAAATATTGAACTTACCCCAAGGCATTTTGAGGTTCTTAATTATTTGCGCGACCAGCAAAAGAAAGAGGTTGCCTTGAGCATTCGCAGTGTTGGAAACTCAGGAATTGTGGATATTAAAGAGCTGTATGCTCTCTTTCCCAAAGGAGCGCTGAAACTTTCCAGTAAAATAGCCGGAATTCCTAAACCCAAAAGTTGTATTTAATCATTTTAAAATAGATATTTATGGAAACTAATTCACCCGTATCACCCCTTGCAGACCTTGACCCGAATTTGAAACCCATTGAAAAAGTAATGGTGGTGGTCTCTAAAGGTACTTTGGAGGGGATCTACCCGGCATTTATTCTTGCAAACGGCGCCAGAATGGAAGGAATGGAGGCTGAAATCTTCTTTACCTTCTTTGGCTTGGAGGCTGTAAATAAGAAAACAATAGACAAAATACATGTTGCTACCGTAGGAAATCCGGCGATGCACATGCCAACCCTTATTGGGGCTATTCCCGGAATGGAAGCGCTTGCCACCAAAATGATGAAATCTAAAATGGAAAAACTGAATATTCCCCCCATCGGAGAATTTTTGGAAATCCTTTCCGCTTCAGGTTGCCGGCTGTGGGCATGCTTATTAGCCATGGATATGTTTGGTTTAACCAAAGATGACCTGATTCCTGAAATAGAAGGGGTGCTTACCGTAGGCGATTTCTACGCAAGAGCCGCAGGCGAAAGAACCCAGATTATCTATACGTAATTACGTAATAAGAAAAGGTAGAACTTGTCTCAATCGTTGCACAAATCAATTCCAATATTCTAAATGGAATGAGGCTTGTGGAGAGGTTTGTTTTATCTTGTTGTTTGGTGAGGACAAAAACAAGGGGAGAATTTTTTATATTATCTAAAATCGTGTTACACAAGTGATTATCAGTTTGTAAACAAAAATAATCAAAATTTAGGCTTTGTTTTCAAGTGTTTACAGGTAAATATTTTGGGTTTTAGTTTTCTCATACACAAGCGTTTACAGTCGGTAGAGTGGGGGAGTGTGATTTTATTTTTTTGTAAAAGCACTGATTTATAAGTGTTTATATTGTACCTTTGCATTTTATTTTATAATCAAATGTAATATGATGAACCCGAAAAAAAGCCGCCGAAATAAAACAAAAAAACGGAGAAAACAGTACAGATAAAAGAGAGCGTCAGGATGCCGATGGGAAAATGGAGGCAGTGGGGGCATCTATAAGCGATGAACTGTATTATCCCATTTTTGAAGATAAAATAGCGGGTAAACTAAGTAGCAGCGAAGCAGTTAAAAAAAGCGGCTTGTCTATTGGTACATTTTACCGTAAATTTAGAAACTATGAAGCAAGTAAGTGATTTTATGTACTTTAAGGAATTGGCAGATGCGTTGGGAATAAGTCCGCAAACGTTACGGAAAAAAATTACAACGCATCCTAATCCTATTGTTTCAAAATTGATACCCAAACGAGGAACAGGTACGTATTTTTACTCAAAACATGAAATAACATTGCTATTTAATACATTTTCGACTTAAATTTTTATTAAACTTCATGTTGCAGGTTGCTTTTTCCCCTTTTGCAGCCTGCTTTTTTTTTGTCAATTAAAAAAAAAATTGTATCTTTGCAAAAAATTTAGATGTAGCAAAATGGAATATACTATTCAGATACAAAAAGATGTTAAAAGTGGCTGGTTAGTTGGACAGTGTGAGCAACTACCCGAAGCAATATCGCAAGGAAAAGATATAAACGAGTTAATGTATATGATGGAAGATGCTATAAAATTGGTATTAGAGTGCAAACGTGATGAATTTCGGGAAAAATTTGCTGTTAAAAATACTACGGTACGAAAATTAAGAATAGGAAATGAAACGAAAACTGCTGTTAAAGTATTTAGAAGAAAACGAATGTACGCTGTATAGAGAAGGGAGCAATCATGCTATATATCGCAATCTTATAACAGGAAAAAAAACATCAGTACCACGCCACGCTGATATTGTAGAAACAACCGCATTTGATATTTGTAAACAACTCGGAATCCCAAAAGTTAAAATTAATTAATCACCACTACAATAAAATATTTTAAGCCGTCTATCCGACGGCTTTTTGGCATTTATGGACAATTACGGGAATGCTACAAGGTTAGATTGCGGCTATTTATATGAATTTCAAT
>Ga0209628_10001335_pt1 | contig 15857 bp, 25 predicted proteins | sample TergutCu122P4_FD_187285 | JGI IMG/M metagenome (GOLD analysis project Ga0209628, IMG submission 187285) | Cubitermes ugandensis P4 segment gut microbial communities from Kakamega Forest, Kenya - Cu122 P4 (SPAdes) (version 2) | ecosystem: Host-associated > Arthropoda: Insects > Digestive system...
AAGAAATGGATTATTGATATTGATAAAGATCCTAGTCAAATGGAAACTGCACTTCTGGTGGCACATATTCAAGAATTTATTAGAGAACTTAAACCAGAAGGATTAAAATCTATTGCATTAATTCCAACTAAAAATGGTTATCATTTTATAACCACACCATTCAATATGCAACAATTCAAGGAAAAATATCCTGAAATTGATGTACATAAAAATAATCCAACAATTTTATACTGTATTTAATGATGATTACATTTATTTTAGCATTTTTAACGATTTCATTACCATTTATAACTATATGGTTAATATCGCGTTTTTCTATTACACAACAAATAACTAATTTTTTACTTATTAATGTACCAGCATGGATATATTTAGTTATATTTATTATAACTTTTATATTATTTGTTAGTGTAATATATATGGGTTTTACATTTCTTTTTCCAATAGGTATTACTTTGTTAGTATTACTTCTTTTATCTTCCGCGATAAGCGGACAATCAATATTTTAATATTTTTATAATGGAAGATTTTATTTGTACAAACAACGGACAATCTTGTCCACAAGAACAATGTAACAGTGAATGTTACTTTGCATGTCCTAATCAAATTCCTATTGAAGTATTATCTTCAAATATGAATATTAATTTACCTTTTTAACAAACATTATGACAAAGCAAGAAATTCAAAAAAATGTAAATTCAAAAATATGGCAATTTCTAAAAGAGAATGTCATATACATTATTCTTTCATTGGGATTAATAGTAGTAGCATTAACATGTTCTTCATGTAAGGTCGGCACTCTTTACTCTAATGAAGCATCTGAAAAAAGAGTGTACTGGCATCAAATACATGCAATACTCGATTTAACTGATTGTAATTGTCAAAATAGTTACGCAACCTGTACAATTCATACAGATTTTCGTCATTGGCATTATCCTGCATTGTGTGATTCTTGTCAAAAGTATGCACGATGTTACGTTGTATATAAAAATGAGATATTTGATGTTCTCATGGATGATTTCGTTGAAATAATCAATAAACGAGGTACTCCAATTATATACAAATTATATGATTATAAAGAATTTATTGTAATACCTGATTAATATGGGACTATTTTCAGCATTAGGCGAATTTACTTCTTCAATGGTAAATATCGCTGTAGCATCAGCAAGAATTGTTCTTGCACCTGTAAATAAAGTTGCAGGAGATATCGCTGATTCTTTAAAAGAAGCAGTTGAAGATATTGAAGATCTTTTTGATGACGAATAAACAAAATTATTATGAACACATTAATTATTACAGGAATTACAATATTACTAGCCATTTTAATATTTTTCTTGGTACTTATTAATAATACTCTTTATACATACTTTTTTGAGGAACTTGAATATAAAACATACAAATGGTTAGAGAAAAACTATAAAAAGTTTCATCTTGTATCAGAATTTAAAACTTCTGATGATTATCCGTGTCACAAATTACAGTATGATAATACAACGGTTTATTTATACATAAATAGTAAAACATGTGCTGTATTTATTGATGACAAAGTAGTATGTTCGGGGTTTTGGAGAAGAAAATCTACTCAATTATACGGACAAATTTGTAAACACTTCAATTTAATACAATACTATGGAATTCTATAAAGGTTACCATGTTATCTCAACTAAAATAGTTAGAGAAAAAGAAAAGTATCTTGAGATTTATTTTACTAATCAAAATGGTACTTTAAAGAAAACTAATCGTGGATATTTTCTAGACGGCAGAAATATATCCTGTACTTCTGCTGAAAGGTGGAAAGGAACTAATGTGATCACTAATAAAGTGGTGTATGATCATGGTAGAAGAATTATATAGAAATTTCATAATTCTATATGGTATATACTATAATCAGTTTGCAGTCATATTATGACAAGCATTAGAAATAATTAGCCGTTAAAGTTGCCCGTGTCGTCTAACGATTAGGACAATTGGTTTTCGACCAATAAATCAAGGTTTGAATCCTTGCGCGGGTACAATTAAACTTAATATATAATCTTATGAAGAAAAAAGTACAAGTAGTTTGTGTATCTACTAATCAAATAACACAAATTATTAGAAGTGGTGATGAATTTTTTTATAATCCACATTTTACAAAAGGAGAATATTGTTATCTCTATTTCTTATCAAATGATAAGATAAAAGAAGGAGATTGGGTATATTCAGAAATTGAACAAACTGTATTGCAAGCTTGTAAATCTATTGATGATCAAAGTTATCCAAATTGGTGGAGAAAAATAGTTGCAACAACAGATTCACTACCGAAAGTTGAATTAAATATGGGATTTAAAGGTAAAGAATATTTTTTACCAAGACCATCTAATGAATTTCTTCAATTTTATTGTAAAATAAATGGAGCAATTGAATATGTAATGATTGATGTTCTTCTTTGTCATTGTGGTACTCAAAATTATTGTGATCCGTTCACTTGTTCTCATTTTGAGAATCCAGTTAAAGTAGCACCCGATAATACGGTTACCATTACTCCGATTAATAAAAAAGAATATACTAAGGATGAAGTAATAGAATTGTGTTTAAAAATGAAATATGATTACATTAATTATAGAAATGAGGCCTATTGTACTCCTAATACAGAGGAAATTGCTGAATGGACTGAAAATTGGTTAACCAAAAATATTATTTAATATGATAAATAAATATAAATTCAACAATTCCGAAACAGAGTTTCTTGTTTATGGAGAACTTAGTTTTCCTTACGATAAATTAGAGTGTCAATTAGTAGAAAAAAATATCAATCTAAACACAAATGATAATAGATTACTACCGATTATGTTTGTTAATGATTTACTACTTAGAACTCTAGGAAAAAAGAAAGTAAGAACCCGTGATGTAATCCTTAGTGAGTATAACATTGAATCATTCTGTGATTTAAGTATAAATTATAATCAAATTCGTACTAAAGTTTCTCTTCTCCCAAAAAGTGTTCGAGATCATGTTGTAGATAAATACACTGATCTAGTTAACATGGAATGGAAAGAATTAGAAGAAGCACAAAATGAAAATGATCTAAACGTATTAGAAAATAATCAAAATCTTGAACATGATTGAACCTTATCTTAGTTTGATTAATGACACTGTATCTGAAGAAACGTTGAAGATTACACAATTAGCTCAACAACACTTAGGATATAGAGGACCCAATCAACCGTACAAACGACAAACTTCCAAAATAGGACGTAATGATATGTGTCCGTGCGGAAGTGGTAAAAAATACAAACATTGTTGTATAAAATAAAACAAATAAATTATGGCAAAAGGAATTCTTGGTAGTTTTTTTGAGGTTACTCCAAAAGACACCATAACCGAAATGAAAAAGGAGCAACCTAAACAAGTTGCTCCTATTTTAATTAATGAACCTGCAGTTTCAGTTCCTCTTACATCATCAGGAGGTTACACAGGCAAATTTGATCAAATTTTTAACTCAATTATTGAGAAAGAAAATCTTCCAGGTCCTGATGTAGCAGAACTTCTTATGAGTGTTAAGGAATTGCAACTTGGTGGACTAACTGAGGAACAAGCATACCGCAGTTCATTTATATCATTGAAATCAATGGGTTTAACAAAAGATAAACTTGTTGAAACAGCTGATTATTATTACAAAATTGCTACTCAAGTACGTGATGACTTTAATTCTGAAGTTATTGGGATTAAAGAGAAAGACCTTAATAATACTGTTAATTATCAACAGGAGCTTATCAAACAAATGGAAGAACTCACTGCTCAGTTGCAAGAAGTAAATAAGAAAAAGAATGCTCTTACTGAAGAAATCAGTAATTTTAAACAAGAAATTGAAGGTTCTTATAATAAAGCATCTTTATTCTTTAATAATGTAAAACTTAAAATACAAAATTATTTATAATGGACGAAAAAATAAAAATATTCTCAAAAGAGTGGTTTAGTGATCCTAAAAACATTGTTATAACAATTGTTGGTGCCACTCTTATTTGTTGTTTACTTTATGCATTTGGCGTATTTGTATTACCGTGGTTAACCACAGTAGTTTGGAATTTAGTTAATGTTATTATTGGCACTGTTGTTTGTGGTATTCTTTTGATTATCTTTACAAGCAAAAAATTCTGGAGATCAATAAAGTATCTTAGTGAACTTATTGGTCGCTATACTTTAGGTATTGTTATTGAAATGGATCCATTTAATATTCTTCAAATGAAGATAGAACAAGCGGAGAAAGATAGAGAATCATTAAAGAAATCAGGAAATCGCGTATCGGGTAAGAAAACAGAATTAGAAAGTAAAGTTAATAATAAGAAAGATGAATTAACTAAAACAATTCAATCTGCTACTACTTTACGAGACAAAACTAAAGCACTACTTCAAAAAGGTGATGAAGCAGAGGCTACACTTCATGCTGCTGATTACGAAGTACAAGCAACCAAAGTTGCACAACTACGTAATTACATTGAAGCTCTCACTCCGATTGTTCAAGACTTAACATTTCTTGAAAATCACTATAAGAAAGTTTACAAACTTTGTGGTACAAAGATTGAAATTTCTAAAAATGAACTAGAACTCGGTCGCGATAGATATGAATCTGTTATGAGTGGTACAGGAGTAGCTAAAGCTGCATGGAAAGCACTTGTTGGTAATGATGATCTCAATAGAGATGCTGAAGTTGCATTAAATGCAATTCAACGCAGAGTGTCTAATTCTCTTGCTGAAATGAAGAATACTATGGATCTAACTAATGATATTATTCGTTCTGTTGAACGTGATAATTTTACTCGTGCAAAAGAAGGTATGGATCTTATTAAACAAATGCAGTTGAATAATACAACTGAATACATTCCAACTTCAAAAAGCGATTTGAATCCTGAACATTTCAGTACAAAATCAAGTTACACCGATTTGTTATTACAAGAAATAACCAAAGACAAAAAAGAAGAATAAACAATTAAAAACATTAAGAGATGGCAATTAAGCTAAAGAAAAATGGATGGATAACATTGATTATCCTCGCAGCAATCATAGGAATATTTTTCACATTCCGAGTAAACAAGGATAAAGAAGGATCTTTTCTTGGTAAAAAGAAAGATTACTTAGTTCTTGATATTGATACCTATTCACCGTGGGCAGGAATTATGAAGTTGAATGATGGACTTGAACCAAATGAAGATTGTATGTTATACAAACAATTTGGTATTAAACTTAAAATTAATATTACAGAAGGAAATCGTGATGGATTTAATGCAGGTACAACTGATGTAACATTTGTAACAGGAGATACTCGACCTATTGATATGTCAAAAGGTAGTATTTATGCTGATAGTCGTGTTATAGCATTAGCAAATATTTCAGAAGGAGTTGATGCAATTGTAGTAAATAAAACTATTAATACAGTAGCAGACCTCAGAGGTAAACGAGGAGCATATCCTCCTGGACAAGCAGGACATTCATTTTTAATGGAAGTACTTGAAACTAGTGGATTAAAAGATCATGACGTTAAATTAACTAAATTCTTCAAAGATAATGATGGAGTAGAAGTTAAAGTAGAAAGTGGAATTGAAGCAGCAATGGCTATGAAAGCTAATCAAGTGGATTTCGCTGTAGTTTATTCTCCTGATGATGTTGATTTAGCAAGTATTCCTGGTAATAAAATTCTGATTACCACTAAGCAAGCTCCCGATTTAATTCAGGATTATTGGATGGCTACAGAAGCCACTATTGCTAAGAAGAAAGATCAATTAATTAAATTAATTGAAGCTTTACTTTGGAGTAATGCAGAAATGATGGATAATGATGAATTTCTTATAGATGCCGCAACAACTTTTGCTAGATGTACAGGTATGCCATCATCTTATGTTTGTGAACTTAATGGTAATGGAAGAATTGTAAAAAGTGTTCGTGATGTAGTAAGATTTGCTACTTTGGGAGACAATTTAAATTTCTTGGGGTTGAATAGTACTTATCATGGTATTACAGGAGAAAAAGTTTACAATAAAATGGGTATAAAATATGAACAAATTGGATTGGCGAAACAACCTGAGAAATGGTTGAAGACAATTGATGTTTCTATTATCCAAGCTATTGAAGCAAGTAATAATTTAAAGAATGATCAAACTGCGAAAAGTGCTATAAAGTATGCTGCTCCAACACAAACTCAAGTTGCTTCTGCGAAACAAATGTCTTCAAAGGAAGTAATTATTGAATTTGCTAGTGGTAGTGCAACTCTTGATAACAATGCACAATATAAAATCGATACTGAATTTGCAGAAATTGCAAAGAACTTTACTAATTACATTCGTGTAGAAGGTAATACTGATAATACAGGTTCTGATGCAGTTAACAAAGAATTGTCTAGACGTAGAGCACAAGCAGCTATTGATTATTTAGTAACAGAACACGGAATTGATCGAAATAGATTTCTTCCAGCTGTTGGTAATGGATCAAAATATGCTATTGCTGACGGTAGTGTGGGTTCGAATAAACAATACCGAAATACAAGTTTCCAATTAATACAACAATAAATAAGTGGGCTTCGGCCCACTTCATTTTTAGATTATGAAGGAACTGTTTAAATTTGGCGGACAATTAGACCGCAAGACAAGTGTTATTCTGACAATCTGTGGAGGAATAATAATATTATTAGTATGGTATTTATTAACTAGAACTGGTACTATTATTCCTTATAAGATTTTACCATCACCTATTGCTGTATTCAAAAGTTTTCCAAATTTAATCTCAGATCCTAATTATGATCTATTTTCACAATGGTGGTATTCTCTTAAACTAAATCTACTTGGAACAACAATCGGCATACTCTGTGCAATTCCAATAGGTTTTATACTTGGGATATATGCATTACCCAGAGGATTATTTGAAAGATATTTTGGTGGATTACGATATTTACCACCTCCTGCTGTTAGTGGAATCTTTGTAGCAATCTTTGCTGGTTATGGATTTGATATGAAAGTTGGATTTTTAGCTTTTGCTATCTTTGTTTCTATATTGCCTGCTGTTATTCTAAAAATTACTGATTTACAAAATCCTAATAACAATAAAGATTTTGTTTATTTACAAACTATTAAAACATTAGGTGCAACTAATTGGCAAAAATTAACAAAGGTTTATATTCCTTATGTGATGGGAAAATTGTGGGATGATATTATTGTTCTCACTGCTATTACTTGGACATATATTATAATTGTTGAAATATTAAACCGTACGGGTGGTATGGGAGACTTAATACTCGTTCTAAGAAGAGCTGGAATGGTAGAAGGTATTTATGCAGTTTTACTCTGTATTATCTTCACAGGAATTATTCTTGTATTTCTTTTAACAACAATAGGAAATATAATGTTTCCTTATAAGTCTGCTAAGCAATCTATATTTACACGAATTAAAACTTTTTTCATAGATGGATAATAAATATAATAATCTGTTTAGTAGTGTATTAGATACATCCACAGAAACTAAAATAATTCAAAAAAGAATTATTGCCAGTTTAGAAAATGTTACTCATCAATGGAAAGGGGCACCTGTGCCCATCTTCAATAATTTTAATTTAACTATAGAAGATAATCTATCTCAGTGTCAGTTTATCTCTATTATGGGACAATCTGGATGTGGAAAATCGACTATTCTTAATATGTTTGCGGGATTAGTGATTCCAGATAAGGGTAAAGTTAAAATCAATGAGAAGGAGTTAACTCCTAATCAATCGATACCCATGATATTTCAACATTATAGTAGTTATCCTTGGCGTAATGTTCTTCAAAATGTAATGATTCCTTTGGAATTAAAACATATTGATAGAAAAGAAGCTGAAGCAAGAAGTATAGAAATGTTAAAAGTTGTAGGACTGCAAGATCATATAACTAAATATCCAAATCAACTTTCTGGAGGACAACAACAACGTGTAGCTATTGCTAGATCATTAGTTTGTAATAGTGATATTCTTTTGTTAGATGAAGCTACATCGGGTTTAGATATTCGGATGAAAAGGGAATTACAAGATATACTTATTAAGTTATCTTATGGTGTTGATAAAACTTTTATAAATGTTGGACACAATATTGAGGAAAATGTATATATGTCAAATAGAATTATTATTCTAACGGCTAATCCGTGTGCTATTTATAAAGTTGTTGATATTGATTTTGCAGAACGAAATCCGAGTATTAGGAAAACCTCAAGATTTCATCAATATGTAGATGAAATTGATACAATAATGACTAAAATTTGTAAATAATGGAGATTTTAATATTACCTTTATCGATCATGTTAATGTTTGGGAGTTATATATTAATTGTTTGGTTAGTCAATTAACATGAAAGTTTTAAAATTTTTAATAAGTGATTTGGTAATCAATATATTAGTAGTAATAAACTGCTTATTAATGTTTGTATTAACATTTAAGGATCTACCTTATCATGAGTATTTTAAAACTGCTGATTACATATTCAATTATGTATTCCTTGTTGAATTAATTATTAAGGCATTCTTTTCAGAACATCGTAAATCAAAGTTTTATTATTTTGAATTTCTACTTATTCTGTTAAGTATTGTTTCTTATACTTATTTCTCTACATTTAGAATACTAAGAATATTAAAAAGTATACGATTATTACGATTACCTTTCAACTCACAAACATTTTTTAAAAGTGTTAAAATAGCATCACTATCAATCCTTCCAACAATAGTAAACATCTATATATTATTGATGATTTTTACAATAATATTATGTAATGTTTATCCTAATCATCCACGATTTGTTGATGGATACACGGCTTTTCAGACCTTGTTAAATATGTTTAAAGGAACTGAATGGAATGAAATATTAAATGACATTGCACACAATTCTAAAAACATTTTTTTCTTAGTCTGTGTTAAAATTATATTTTCGTTTTTCTTAATATGGACTTGTTTATTCACCTTTAGCTTTATTAATTCCAAAGTAATGGAAAATCTAAATCAGAAGAATGATGACAATTCCGAAAGATTAAAACGAATTGAAGAAAAATTAAACAAAATTATAAATGAATCTTAAAATATTATTCATATTACTAGGAATAGTTGCAGTAATTCTTTTGCTACCCTGGCTATTCTTTTTCTTATTGAAACTAGTATTCTGTATACTAGTCATAGGTACGGTAGCAGCAATTATTTACTGTAAAAAGAAAGGAAACAAATCATGCGTAAATTAGTATTAATGTTATTTGTGTGCTTATTTTCTATGAGCACTTTTGCACAAACCTCTAAAGGTACAACTATCCTTAGTGGTGATTATCAATTTGCAATCGCTAAAGGAGAACGTGCAACTCATATTGGATTCTTTGGAATTGAACATTTCGTTCATGATAAAGTGTCTATTGGTGTGGGTGTTGGATATAATCAGTATTTCCAGTATGGAATACAGTTGAATTATTTTCAATCAATTAATACCAATAAATGTTATTTATCATTATTAAATTTTATGGGAGTGGGAATAAACAACGGTCGTGTAAGACCTTTTTATTCACTTACACCCGCATTTAATTATGATTTTGCAAAACATTGGACAGTGTATGCATCAATATGTAATTTTTATTTGGAGTTTAATCCTATTCAAGCTTCATTTAATATCAATTTACCAAGAATAGGATTTCTATTTAGCTTTTAATAACATGAAAAAAGATTATTTTACAACTTATGTTTCTCCAAAAGACCAACATAATAGACGCCGTACACTTGTAAAGTGGACTGATGCTCAAAGAAATACAAGAACTGTTGATCAATTATCTGATAGCCATTTATTACATGTAATTGGTTATTTACAAGGAGTTGACAATCCTGATCAAATGAAGGAAACTCTTGAATTTATGCTCAATGAAGCTAGATTTCGTTACGAAGAAAATATTTTTGTTCCTGAATATGAGGAGAAAGAACTTACAGCTAAAGAAATTGGAATAAAATTATTAAACGGTGAAAATATTGATATTGATGATGTAGTAAAATTTCTAAGTATTTATGCCCAATAAAGTATTCTTAGAAATAACAAATTGCACCGAATGTCCATTAATATAAAACACAATGATATTTATTTTAAAAATTATTATCAGTATTTGCATATTAATATTTGCAATACTTTTTCATATAATGATATATCGGACGTCTAAATATTATGGCGATGATGGTGATTAAACGAATTTAAACAAATTAATATGAAAACACGCATAAAAATTAACGGTGGATGCTTTGCTGCACAAACTTTAATAAGTATATTTTGTGTAATAACTTGGATTATTAACTTAATTCAGTTCTGCAAATGTGATTTTGAACAACCATTAAAAAAAGAGGTTGTTAAAGGTATAGGAGTGTTTATACCTCCTGCATCAGCTATTACTGTATTCTGTATGAATGGACAGAAATAGTAAAAATAGTGTAATAAGGAAGATGGACTTGTAATGTCCATGAGGCTCTTGGATTTAATCGCAAGAAAGGATTATTACACTTTACTTTGAAACTAATAATAAAAATAATATATGAAACTAAAAAATAAGGTATTCTTTGCCACTGAAAAAGAAATGGGAATTACCCAAACAAGTGCAAATCATATTGCTAATATGGCAAAAGAATTTGTACAAAAAATCAACGAGGATCTAGATAGTATCAACTTAGTTACAAGCAAAGTTGAACTGTTAAGTTCTACAGGTGATGCCAAAATACTTAAACAAGAAATCAATGTCGATAAGTTTAAGGCTGTGATGGAAACATCAATGAAAATCATTCATTATAATTCTCTAATAGCATGGTTACGTGAAGCAATCAAGGCTAAAGAAGATGAATTAAATGAAGTATCTCGTACTACATTTAGTACATGGGCCGAATTAACTAATAATAAAATTCCAGATCGTCCAACTACTTCTTCATTTGGTACTACAACCTTTGAAGATGAACTGGGTAAACTCTCTATTAAAGAGAGAAATAATTATCTAGCTCTTGAAACTCAATGTGCTGTATTGGGAAAACTAATTCATCCAGATGGTGCATTAAGTAAAGCTCGTAAGGAATTTCAAAAACGATTAAGTAATCAACGTGATATTAATGGATCAGGACGAGATGCCACAATAATTACTTACATCAGTTCATTACTACCTGAGGAAGTTGAAGATGTATTTTTCAAACTTCAGGCTAAACACCGTGAAGCTCAAGCTCAATTTAACAAAATTAAATTTGAATTGGAGCAAACTGTAACTAATACAAATGCTAAAGCAAATCATGACTATTCTAATGCACTTAGTGCATTTGGTGATAGAATGGATGTTCTAAATACTCAATACGCTAACTGGCTTGCTGCAAGACGTGATGAAGTTAGTAAACTCAAAATAGCTATACCCGAATCGTTGGGAACAACATTTGCGGAATTGAATAATATAGGTAAATAAGACCTAGTTCGTATAGTAAACTTAACTTATTTTTAGTGTAAACAAGAAGTATATTTTTCTGATAAAAATCAATTGTTTTGGGGATAACAACTCGAAACTATGCATCGCTCGTATGAGCCTACTGAACTGACAGCTCGGCAAAGAACATACACGTACTTTTAGTACAAAAATGACTTTGTTTTCGCTTTTGCTGCTGGGCTGGTTTTTGCTTTTGATATTGATTTGGTTTCTATTATACTTCTTGTTTACAACTATATTTATTTATTATGATTACAAAGGATATTGGATAAGTTGGATATCCAGAGGATCTTCAGCTGATGAAATTTATGTTAAAATTGAAGAAAAATGTATTACGGAATAACATTCGATGGAAAAATAATAACATCAAAGGAAGTTCCTTTTGATGTTCCAAGGTTCTATCAACCAGTTGCTTGGTTGAACATAACTCGTATTGATAAAAATTGTACAATTAGTTATGTTAAAACTAATACTTACTTCAGACGACGTGGTTATATGATTACGTTGTTTACTCACGTTATATCTTTATTAAATCCCAGATATGAAATTAATTTAATTGTTGAACAACATAATTGGAAAGCAATTAAATTATATCATAAGTTAGGATTTGAAAAGATTGGTAAATCTGAATTAGATGAAGATTATATTAAAATGAAATACAAATGGAAAAAGTAACAAATGATGAATTATACAAAATTGTTCGTGAACAGAAGATGGAATATGATACCACTATACATAATGGTATTGAATCAATAGTTCTTTTAGAAGGACCGAATACTTTAATTAGATTATTTCATATTCTTGGAACTAAGAATATGAATGTTGATGATATAATACTCTCTTATCCTGAGAATCATTTTCATTTTTGGATTATATCTATTAAATCAAAGGAATAATGGAAAGAATAAGTCAAGAAATGGTATATAGTACCAAATCAGGTCCGATTGGTGTTGTAATTGATGGACATAAAACAATGCTTTGTGCAATAAATTTTCATGAGTGGAATTTATTTGGAATAGATTACAGTGATTATCCTAACAGATGGTCTGATTCACCTAATTCATATTATGATGTAATATTAGATTCATTAGCACAAGGATATGAAGTATATCGATTTAAATCAGTTAAAGAATTATTACGATGGATGACAAAAAAATAGTAATAATACCCGATGTTCATGGAAGAACATTCTGGCGTACAGTGTTAGATAATACTGAAAATAAAATTATATTCTTAGGTGATTATACTGATCCTTATGAATATGAAGGTATAACCGATGAAGATGCTTTAAGGGAATTTGAAGATATTATACGGTTTAAAAAAAGAAATATGGATAGAGTAATTCTATTACTCGGAAATCATGATTTGGGATACATATATCCTATATTTGCTACATGTAGACATTCTAATAAGTATTTCATGCGTTTTCATAATATGTTTATGCAAAACTTTTCTCTATTTCAAATAGCCCATCAAGAAGGAGATATATTATTCACACATGCAGGAGTAACAAAAGATTGGGCAAAGAAAAATGAAATAAAAGAAACTCATATTATACGAGATCTTACTCATTTATTTCAATATAATCCAATAAAATACTTTACTGTAGGACAAATAAGAGGTGGTTTGGACAAATCAGGATCTCCAATTTGGGCAGATATAAATGAGCATGCAGTTCTTGAACCATTTTCATTTAATCTAACGCAAATCTTTGGACACAGTCAGCAGGATAAAAATCCTGTAATATTAGAGGATGATCTAATGATATGTTTAGATTGTAGAAAAGTGTTTGTATTAGAAAATAACGAATTAAAAGAATATGGGATATAGGATATTAGAACAAGGAATTGATACACATAATTCTCCATTTGTCTTGATAAAAGATAATGGTATAGGAATGTCTATTACTAATAATGCTGAAAGGGTTGTTGAAGAACTTTTAAACAGGAATGATGCTTATAATATCACGAATAAACGATTATTCTACATAGATACTGATAATCAGTGTGATGAGTTAATTCATGATAACACCGAATTCACTGGATTTGCCTTCGGCAACGCAATAGGATTATAAAAATTAAAAAATAAATTATTATGGCTTGGTACACAATTGTATTAATTGTATGTGTGTCAATACTTGCTATTCAAGTAGTATTGTCATTTATACTAGGAGATCTGGATATTGATACAGATCTACATTTCGAATTTGGACACTTTGATTTAGGTGATTTGCTTTCTGTTAAAGGAATGCTGCATTTTATCATTGGTGTGACTCTAACTTTAACATTGTTTGGAGGAGGAACATTACTAGTCTGGGCATTAGGTGTCATTGTTGGTATTATATTTGCTACTGTATTTGGATGGTTATATAGAAGTCTATATAAAGGTCTAGAACAAATAGTTGAATATAAACAAAACTTTGTTGATGAACCTGCTACAGTCTATTATTATGACTTTAAAAGTCAGAAGGGACAAGCTCGTTTAACTTTAGAAGGTGCAACAAGAGAACTTCCGTTTTCTTCTGATACACCAGTAGATCTTAAATATGGTGATGCTATTACACTTTCTGGAACTCGATTTAATTTAAAACTAACAAACAATAAGTAATGAATCTAATTATTATTATCGGTGCAGCAGTATTGCTAGGTATTCTCACTTTGATTGCAATTCTAGCAAGATTTAAGAAATGTCCATCAGATCAAATCATGGTTATCTATGGTAAAACTGGAGGAAAGAAATCTTCTAAATGTGTGCACGGTGGTGCATCTTTCATCATTCCAATTCTACAAGGATATAAATTCATGTCTCTCCAACCACTACAGTTTACCTGTAATCTGAAAGGGGCTTTAAGTAAACAAAATATCCGTGTAGATGTTCCAACAACAGTAACTATCGCAATTTCTACTGAACCTGACGTTATGCAGAATGCTGCTGAACGTCTATTAGGACTTAACAAACAATCTATTGAAGCATTAGTATCGGATATTGTTTATGGACAATTAAGATTAATTGTTTCCAATATGAACATTGAAGAACTAAATACTGACAGAGAGAAATTTATGTCAAATGTGTCTAAAATGATTGGAGATGAGTTGGCTAAAATAGGTTTAAAATTGATTAACTTGAATATTACTGATATTCAGGATGAAGCTGGTTATATCAAAGCTTTGGGACAAAAGGATAAAGCTATTGCACTTAATGCTGCAGAAGTAGAAATTGCAAAAGCTGAAAAGGACGGTCAAACTCAAAAAGCAGTCCAAGAAAAAATTAAAAATTCTGAGGTAGCTTCTACTAAACGTGAGGAAGCTGTATCCGTTGCAATTGCAAATGCAGAACGTGATTCCAAAGTTGCTGAACAAGAAAGAGACCGTGATATTAATGTAGCTACTGCTAATTCTGAAGGTCGAATTGGAGAAATTGCTGCAGAACAACAAGTTGTTAATAAAACTGCTGAATTAAATATTACTAAAGCAGAAGCTTTAAAAGTATCAGAATCAGCCAATGCTATTGCTTTAGCAGAAATTGAGAAAGCTAAAGAACTTGCACAAGTAGCAGTTGTTAAAGCTGCTGCTGAAAGAGAAGCTGCAAGAGTTACAGTTGTTCAAGCAGAAGCTAAAGTTGAACAGGAAAAAGAATTAGCTCGTAAAATAGCTGAAGAAGCTCGTGCAAAACGTGCTGAAGCAGCATTAAATGCTGATAAAATTGTTCCTGCTGAAGTTGCTAAAAAAGAAGCTTTACTAATAGCTGAAGCATATAAATTAAAACTCGAGAAAGAAGCAGAAGCAGATGCAAACAAAAAGGTAATTGAGGCGCAAGGTATAGCGAAAGCTAAAGTTGAAGAAGGTTGGGGTATTGGCGAAGGAGAAGCAGTTAAAGCTAAAGGTGAAGCAGAAGCAGTTGTTCGTAAAGGTAAAGCTGAAGGTGAAGCTGCTGAAGCAATTGGTGCTGGCGAAGGTGCAGCAATTTCAGCTAAAGGTCTTGCAGAAGCAGAAGTTGTTCGTAAGACAGGTCTTGCTAAAGCAGAGGCACTTGCTGCTGAATTAAAAGCTCAAGCTGATGGATTCTCAGCTATGGTTGCTGCTGCGGAACAAAATCCTCAAGTTGCTGTTCAATTTAAGATGGTTCAGGAAGGTACTTATCAAGCAATTGCTAAGGAACAAGCCGCAGCTATTCAGAAAATGGATTTCGGTAATATCCAAATCTTGGATACTACACAAAATGGAGCACTTTGGGCAAATACTGTTCAAAATATTCTTGGTCAAATCATGCCTATTGCAGGTATGATTGGACAATCTTTACCAGGTATTAAGAATGCTATTTCTGGAGAAAGTAAATAAGAAAAAATACAGGCTTTTGGGAGTTGTGCCTTCAACAACTCCTTTTATACTGCGGGATAGA
>Ga0209628_10001336_pt1 | contig 15843 bp, 11 predicted proteins | sample TergutCu122P4_FD_187285 | JGI IMG/M metagenome (GOLD analysis project Ga0209628, IMG submission 187285) | Cubitermes ugandensis P4 segment gut microbial communities from Kakamega Forest, Kenya - Cu122 P4 (SPAdes) (version 2) | ecosystem: Host-associated > Arthropoda: Insects > Digestive system...
GTCAACATATCGAGCACCTGTAAGGTAGGACAGAAACTTGGAGTGTCTCTCCCTCTGTTGACATGCTCCCCTTCGGCGTGACCATCCTGGCTACTGTACTGCAGGGGTTGGAAATCCCGGAGGGACTTATGAATAACCCTGTATAGTACTGCAATGTTGTACAATCATTCCACAGGTGCTGCTGGACAGTGCTAGATTGCTATGCTGCCTGATTCTTCACCAATTTATTTCATTTCTATGACTTAGGATTTCTTTGCTTCTGTATTTTTAGATCCCACAAACTAATATAGGTATTGACAAAGAAACAGATAATGCTCTATGGGTTTTTTAGTGTCACCATCTCATATGCACATAAAATTCCATGTGAAATAATAAAATATCGTGCAGCTGGATGTGTCATAAAATTCCTGTCAGGCTCTTCTCTTCAGTTGCGTTTATTTCGGATTTTGTTTTACCCTGAAGAAAATGTTTTGCTCTTTTTATAATTTCATACTGTTGATTATAAATCAGTACACTCGTTATAATTGCATTTAATTGTGATTTTATATCTCAGAGCACAGCACCACCTAATGGAGGTGAGTTATTGTACAGTATTTTACTAAAACTCTAGCTATTTCTGGGAAAATCTATGCTAGTGAAGCAAAGTGAAAGGAATGAAAGCATGATTCAGAAGTGACTTATTCCTGTTATATGTTTGTCATTAGGAAAAACTCATTTTCCATCCTTTGAGGTATAATTTATAAACTTAATATAGGAAAGAAACCAAACTTTGTTTTAACACAATAACCAAATTGCATTTTGACTGCAATATATATTTTATGTATGGAATGAATTAGCAACAAGGTTGTGTTACTAGAGCTTAAAAAATGGAGAATAATGAGTCTACTTGTAATTACAATGGCATAGTAATATTTCTTCTTTGTCTCTCACAGTGGTTTGCAATCCTCCATGGCCCCCCACCCCCAAACCTCACATACTCAACCCTGTCTGATATATTGCCAAGCAAAATTGATGTACATCATGTAGCTATTTAGTTCCTTTGAGCAGCGTTCTTTGTGTGAATCTAACAGTCGCCCAGCAAACCAAGAAATCTGCCACAATTTATAAAGCCCTAAATTTCATTAACATGCTCACAAGGGGCTGCGACTGGTCCTTGTCTTCAGCAAAATTAAACCAGGCCAAATCCTTCTATACTCTGTGAGATATATATTAGTAATACCATCCAATGTACAGAATGGGCGGGAAGGCAGCACACAGACCAACGGTTATTCAGTGGAGTAACTGCTGGTATTGGCCAAGGTCAAACTAACTCACCCTAATTCTCTGTAACACACAAGGTCCATTAGCAGTGTTAAAACCAGGACATCATAGCGTTTTGTTGTCATTTGCATAAGGATATGGCAAGTTCTTGCCCACCCTAAAATTTTATCTGCTCTTAACTGATTTATGAATGCAGTATTGATTCTCTAGTGTTTTTCTCAGATTTTTTTTTTATTTTTCCCATATTTTCAATTATGTACTGTCTTCATCTAGACACAATTATCTATTTTTTACCCTGAATTCTGATGACATGATTGGAACCCATCTGCTTAGACTGCTCTGTGTTTAATTCTATATCAGTCTCACTTCTAGTAACTAATGGAGCTACCATATTTTTAATTTGATGGTTGTCATCCCATTGTGTTTTTGATATCAACAAATAAGTGCTTAAACTTTCAATCTAACAGAACTGTGAATTTATTATGGTTTAGCAACATGATTTGGTTCTTGATTTGACTATCATCAAGTTATGGATAAAACTTTTAAAAGTAAACATAAAAGCGTACACAAAATATATGCTTTGCTTATGAGAATTTCATTTACAAATCATTTATTTTTAAAACTTTATACACTAGCCTGATGATGGTCCAAATAGTACCAAAACATGCAGCTAAGCATTAAAAAACATACAGTTGTGTTACATTGAAAATTCTGGTGCTTATTTGTTGATTTCCAAGTTTTTCTTTACACAGTATTTATGTTTTTGCCCAACAAATTAGCATAATCTGTATAGACCAGACATTGACATTTCATGTGCATCCAGTCCCCTTTAGTCTTCTTGAAGCTTCGCAATAACATATTATAAAGCAAAACTGTAAAGCATTGGTAAAAAGGTGTCTCATTGCATCAAAACATTGTGAATCTTTTTACTTCACTTCATCAATCATTATTTGGAGTGCACATACTTTCTCAGCAAATATTTTGAAGCTTTGTATATGCCATAATTCTTCACTTACATTCCTTGCTGACACAGTTGTTTTCCTACACTGATGAAAATTCTTCCTTCAAGTCAATTATTTAAAATCTGGCCAGACAATGAATAAAATTAACCTTTATTGTCCTGCCATACCAAATGCTGCTCTCTAAAATGTACTGGCAAGTGGCCAAGCATGTCATATGCTGACCCCTGTGTGTTTACTTAGTAGAAATTTAAAAAGTCCACACTAAGGCAGAAAAACACAGGCCATCATGACATAAAATTGGCATTTAAATCCATCTCTTAAAGAATGGAATGGTAGAATGGAAGTATGGCATCAACAGAGAAAACCAACATAGGCAATGCACATATAATATAATGTAACACTGTGGTGCGTTCATGCAACGTTTATGCTGTTTCAACTATGAATGATACCACTAACATTAGCGAGAATTTTTTCCATTGTCACCAACACATAAGACAACCACAATGCTGGCTTCAGAGACATTGTGTTAAGTATTGGTGATGTTGGTAAACGTTCTTGTTAAGTTTGGTGATATCATTTATGTGAAACGATTGTCAAAAATGTATATGTTATGACTTCTCAACTATCCTAATAACCTGGTACTTTATGATTCTGAGGTACTTCTTTACTGGATGCTTGCTGTTTCTTACCATGTTGTGTTTTATTTTCTCAAAGCTACAAATCAGAATATGAATTAAACCTGTATTGAATATGATCATTTTTCCACTGGAAGTACAACTGATAAAGGATGCAAACTCAAGTATAAGGTACCCATTAGAATCTTGTGTGTGTCACGAGAATTTTTGTGGTTTTTCCTTGTGACAGAAGATGAACTTGAAATATGCAAGAAGTGGAATGACTGCATCTATGTTGAAGAGAAGAAAGATTGCATTACATCACATTTCAAGCTTCAGAGTCATGTAAGATTGTATTACAAATGTAAAAACTGAATCAGGAGTGCAAGGAAGCTCTTAAAAAATACTCCATATTGTGAAACATGATAATTTAGAAAACATTTTCAAGAGGCCTTAGTCTTGGAATTTGTATATAAACTTAATTTAACTCACTTACTATTGACATATCTCCGAAATTCATGTTTTTTCATATTGTATATTGAATAGTATAATAAACTATAACATAAATATTTACAGGATATAACCTAAAATCTCAGCTATCTTAAAACACCTTTAAACTTTAATGTATTGTTACAGCATAAGGTGAAAAATTTTCCATGAGTATACTGTAAATGAAGCACTGTATACTTCAATGTGATTTGCTCCTCTTCACCCAAGATTGCAGATTCCACAGCCATTTTCCTTTTATCCCATCTGCAACACGATAATGACAAGAATGTTGATGACGAGAAAAAGAATTACCTGAATGATGTCTTCATCACCTTGAACGAATTGTTTAAAGCCAATAACCTTACATTAAATTTCAACAAAACAAACTTAATAAAATTTTGTACTCAACAGACGTTGTGTTGCACTAAATGCAGGGGATGAGAAGAAGGAACAAATACTTTCTTGGCTTACAAACTGAGAATACCTGCAACTGGAAAACTCAAGTAGGAGTATATTACCTGCAAAGTTCAACATGCTTTACTTTGATGACAGTCATATCACTCATGAAAACAGAAAACTTACAGTTCATTTTTCTTGTTTCCACTCAATCATGGAATAATTCACTGGGGAAATACAACAGACAAAAATTAAGTATTTTATTTCAAGAAGAAAAGATGAAAAAATAGCAGGTCATAAAACTCAAGTCCCTTATAGGAAAATATTTAGGAAGTTTAATATTCCTCCATTTTCCAGTGCCTACTTACACTCAGGAGCATCCTCTAGTCTACAAGGATTTGGCTCAGAACAAAAAATTAAGTTTTTATAAAACAGGCACATAAGAATGACAAATGTTCTTTGATCTAATTATTTTCTCCTGTGACTGTAAATAAATACGTGCTATATATACATATGTATTTATATATACACATAAATACATACATATTCAATCAATTATTTTATCAAACCATGACATGTTCTATATTCTTGGCTTGGTCATATGAAGGATCTATGTAATATAAGTACTATACTTCTTACAATGGAATATAAATATATATATATATATATATTCAGTAAAACTCAACGTTTTTTATTCATTTAATGTTGTGTTCGACCGAATACATATATATATATATATATATCTTGTTACTGTATTTTAGTTCTATAACACAACGGGATGTCGTCTACAAAAACATTACTTTTTGTTCAAGTAATATGGTTGTTGATTTCCTACTACTGCATTTTTAACTTGTAGAAGAACTAAGTTTCATGTAATATCTTAATTTTGGCAAGCCATGTGTAAGAATTGTTTCTTAAGTTTAACATGCACAGACTTCATCTCTCATAATAACACTATTCTGAGATATTTTGGTTGAATGAGAAGCATTACAATGCAGGTACAATTATTGTGACCTGCTATTCATATTAAGTACTTCTTCTTATTACTTTATTTTCTCTACAGTTTCTGTTAAGGGGGTCTGCATATGCAGCATTTCTTATATTGCTTCTAGCTAGCTACTGAATGACTGAGAAATTAATTGGCTAACCATGGTGATAAGTTCTTATGCAGTAGCTAATAAGAGTAAACTCTTGTTTGTATGCTGTGTATTACCTGGTCAGCAGTTATCCATACGAGTTTTTATTTATTCTGTAAAGTCATAGGGCCTACATTTTCACAAATGCAGAGGTTTGAGTGTAAGTGGGAAAGGGTGGATTGTATGTATTGTCAATAGTGTAAATTCCTTAAAAACTTAATCATAATCTATTGTTAATCCCTGAATGTTCTGTGTGCCTATTTGCAGAGTTCTTTTTAACAACCACTTTCAATTCCAGTTGTTCTTATCCGGTATATGGTTTTGACTGAGGTACATAGCAACTCTTTTGTTTTACTGGCTGGGTTGCCAGCCCATTGCAAACTGCCAGTAACCTGGAGGGCCAGTGTGGTACCTGTTAGTTCGGCTTCTACCCTTTGACCACTCATACATGCGAGGCCCTGCCAACAGCTATGCTACCCCTGGCACAGCTCTCAGGATCATTTGAAGCACATAAGCCCTCTCATCACAACAAAGTGAGCAACCCAACCCCACAAAAAGGAATAAATTAAAAAACCCATTAAGTTTTGTGGATTTGGTAGAGGCATACAATTTGGTACCAAGGAAACTGTTATGGTCAGCAATTAGAGATATTAGAATTCCACAGGAAATATTAGTAGTGATTCAAAAAATGCATACCAAGAATGAGACACAAGTGAAAACTGGAAACAGGATATCAACATGGTTGAGAATAACTAAAGGAATGAAACGGGGATGTGGATTTATCACCAGACTTGTTCAAAATTTTCTTAGAAAGTGTACTGTATAACTGGAACAAGAGGTGCAAAAGTGTGGGACTGCCAACAGGGAACAAAACAACACATCATCAGAATATAAGACAAAAATATTGACATAAATACAACAGAGATTGGGCTTAAATGTAAATATTCTTAAAACAGAGTATTTAAATGTAGGAACTGTCAAACAGAATATAAAGCTCCAAAGCTCCAGCATAACATTGAAATTAAAGGCAATAGACCATCTAAGTGCTTAGGATCCATCGTTATGAACTTGGAAAATGCAACAAAGAAGTGTTAAACAGAATTCAGCAGGCCAGGACAGCAAAAAGAGCACTATATAGCCTACTCTGGAGTAAATATATTTCAGTAAATACAAAGAAATTACTATTTTAAACAGTGATAGAAACCATTTCAAGTTACGTTTGGGAAATTTGGACACTAGATTATAAGTTAAAGAAAAAACGGTTAAGTACAGAAATGAGCTTCTGAAGAAGAGCTGTAAGGACTAACAGTGATAAATAAATTAATCAGAGAATAAATGGGTGTAATATAATTATGGAAAGAATGGATTACAAAATGTTGAAATGGTATGGACATGTAGTACGCACGGATAACAGATGGCCTAAGTGAATAAAGACATGTTCTGCAGTAGAAAGACAATGATGAGGATGACCCACAGTAAAGTGGGAAAAGGAAGTTGAGAGGGTTATGAAACAGAGAAATTTATAAAATCTGACAATGCAATAAACTGGCAACTATAGCTACTGGAAAACAGTAATTGATTGACCATTGAAACACTGATACATAGACATAAAAATGTAAATGGGTGAAGGAAATGCCACAGATTCACACGTATTACAAATGCTACGAGCAGCTGTGGAAACATAAGTCACCTTGTCCAACAGCAAGCAGTTAACTGTGTGAATACACACATAGTTGGCACAGTATATATATAAAAAAAACAGAAATGAGGGAATGTGTACCAATTAGTTCACTGTTTAGTTTCTGTCTTCAGTATATTCTGTTCAACATGCACCTCTCTCCTGAAATCATATGCATGAGAAACTAATGGTAACTGGTCAGTGGAAGGGTTGGAATAGCTGAACAGTCATGTCTTCGGGATGTGACTGTGTCATTGTCCCAGAAGAAAACAACACCGTCAGAACCCCAAATCTCACAACGAAAGTTCTGTTCCAGCAAACAGAACCATATCCCATGTTGAGCAAATGCAGCAGAAATCCAATTTCAGTTTCTTGATTTAAGATTTTCCCAAACCTTAGGTTCATTTTTGTGGTCCCAGCCAAAATCCAATATAGCTTAAATAACGTACAATTTTTCTTGATGTATGGTTCCTGACTTGGGTCTTTCCAGGATTTAAGACATAAAGATTTGGTACCTACACCACTCTGCAGCCTCAGTTTAAGGGTTTATGTTATTTTTATATAAATTATGCCACGATAATGCACAATGGAAGTGAAGTGATGCCAAAATCAATTGCAAACTCTCACAGCAGTGTACTACTGATTTTCAAGAGTTCGAGTGTATGTCACTGATGAAAAGGCGTAACAGGAGAAAGTTTCTTCTTCCATGTCCAGTAAGATAGACACATAAAATAGCTTTAAGGAAAATATAAAGGAAAAATAAAGGTGTCCCGCGCAGGCTGAGGTGGCCCAAGGGGTTCCGGTTAGGTTAAGGCCACAGATTTTCTTGACGTTTCGGCACTACAAGGGTGGTAGGTCATCAGCCAAACGCACTGGCCGCCTTTACCCCAGGAGAAATCCCTGGTACTCACTTTCAGAGGCTGAGTCGACCTCAGGGCACGATTCTGTCGTGGGTACCACGGAAAAAATCCCCAGTGACACCACCGGGAATCGATCCCGGGACTGTCCGACTAGTAGCGCAGCGCCTTAACCACTATGCTACCCCAGGCCCCTTAAGGAAAATATAATTAGGTTCAAATGAAGATGAATATTATATTTTTATAACCCCACTAGTAATTTTATATTTGATTTTGACACAACACACACTTAACATTTTCTTCCCCCAGAAGAATCTTAAATAGGGGTTCTGTAGTATTTATTTGAAATGACTTATTCATATGCATGAAACGTACAAACAAAATTCACACTTCACGTCTTAACAATTTAAACCGCAATAATGTTTTCATATTTAAGAGTCTAATTTTATAAAAGTCATTAAACTGAAAAGCATTTGTACAGCTTTTATTTGAAGGTGTATAGACTTCACTGGATTCCCTCTTCGGTGTGCTCTTTAAGATGTTAACTTTCAAACATGATCAAAGGGTGGACAGTCTATGGTGTGGACTACATGGCACAGGGGGCAGTTGACTAGAGTGATGTTACTCATCTCATAAGTCATGAAAAGCAGACTACCTGTCAAGGTAAGTGTAGCTGTATAATAGTAAGTAGAAGGGTTTAGTAATTAATGATGTACTGCAGCAATACAGAACAAGATGTCTTGAATTATCCAAAGATTTTTTTAAAATTAAATATCATTTTTTCACCTTCATTAATTCTGAATTACAGTAGTTGATTGTATCCTCTTCTTTCCAGCATTAAAGATTCCTCCAGAGTACAAAAGAACTGAATAAGAAAGCAAAGAAAAATCCCTAAATGGTGAATTGGCAGGTATGTACATGTACTACAGAATGTAAATTGTATGTGATGAGACAGTCTTAGTACACAACAAAAAATAAAGTGACACTTCTGAAATCTCAAAAATTTTAATAAAAATTAATTCATTTCATAAATGGACTTAATATGGGTTACCATCTCTTACAACAACAATATTGTCATTATCCTGAAAAAAAAAAATTGCATTCTTTCAGAGGTCCTTTACAATCACTCAGCTGCTCAGGTAAGAGACATGATACACCAACAGGGCCATTCTTATATATAACAATAAAACCATCAAAATGCATGCTAGTAAAATAGTTTTTATATGCAATGCCCTCCTACATGAATCACGCAAAGTTGAGCCATTTTTGTTTGTACCAGATATCACTAGCATAAGCCTGCTATGAGATGGCTGCTTATTAAAAATCTGATAATTTATAATCTTTGATGTCAAAAACTAAAACCTGGTCATCAAAGTGAATTATGACCTGGTGCTGTGAAAAAATATATAATACCATTTCTGTGTGACATAAAAGTGAAACTGGAACACACATTCAGTGCATCAAACACTAATCACCTTTCTGGAATGAAATGTACATGCTTACTTTAATACTGGTTCACCATTGTGTGGACTTAATTATGTGAAACAACAGCAACTACCAAAATATACCAGTCAAAATGAGGTGGCCATGATTTTCATAGCCATTTTTATAGTAGTAAAAAATACACATATTTAGTTCCATTACTTCCATTTTGTGAGATTCTTCAGATTTATCCTAATCAAATGTGTACCACATTACTTTATATTAATGAAAATTTAAAAAATATTTTATAAAAATTAAAAAACTATTTTTGTATGCTGATTAATAACCTGGTATTCACACAATAGTAATTCAAAATATGCATACTGATAAACAGCATATGTATATATATATATAATGTGGCAGGCAATTTTCAAGACTCATAAAACTTAAATAAAATATAAATAAACCAATAAATACTGATTATATTACATCTAAATATAGAATAAACATCAGTGCTTCATAAAACATTACAGAAGTTTGAGGTTTTCACAGTGGTGAAAACTTTCTGGGTTATGACATTGTGTAGCCTTATAGGTGGTCACATACATTTCAGGGGAATCTGCCGTCTTGTGGCAAGTTCCTCTAAAGTGTTGTTAACCACTTATGAGACTACAGTCTGTCACGACACAAGGACCACAACAAACTCTTAAACATGACCAACATCAATATAGGACTACTGTAACAGGAACAAAACTAACCAAAGAGCTATTGAGACATTTAACAAGAGCCAGTTTCAACAAAAAAAAAATATCTAACCATAAATTTCTTCTTGAGAACTGGTTTCTTGTATAAGTAATTGCACAATTCAAGCCATGAATAGACCGAAATACTGTACTTGTGCCAAGAATATCTCAAAACTGGCAACATATGCAATTTCAAGAGGACCCTCCCTAACACACAAATTTATAGAACACACACAAGTGCATTTAAAACTTTAGTATTAAGGACCCCTATTGGAAAGGCCTTTCATTTCATATCGCACTGAAAATGTGCAGTCAATGGGATTATCCTCAGGAAATAAGCATAACAGATAAACACAGTCTAACATCTATTATTAAAATTTTATAAAACACAACAGTATGTCTTCAATGAAGATAAGGAATTAAGAATTACTGATGTCAGGTGTAGGATGCAAAATCACAAATGACAGAGTATCAGGTTCATGCTAGGAAGACCGACTTTAAACCAAGTTATGTTCTAAGCCTTACAAAGATTTTGAAGGGTAGACATAATAACTTCAACTGTCCTGCAAGTTCCTCGACCAGTTATCAGAACTCATAAAATTATGCAGTGCACCTGTACAACATGAAACGGTTTTTCTGTGTTCAGTTACCCACCCAAAATTGAAACAGTTACATCTTCTGTGGGTACAATTCTAGTTGGCACTTTAGCTTTTTTGTATTGATATGTTGTGCTCCAAAATAGACCTCACATATGCAGAACTTGTTTGTGACCACACACTTTATAAAAAACATCACAAATATATACAATTTTCCATCAGAATTACAATTCGAATATATTTAGTAAATAACTCATTTTTATTCGCAATGGGTCAATTTTAAAATATGGAATGTAAACAATCTAAAATTTTTAAATTTCAGTCTCTTTAAGGTGCTATCTACAGTAAACTGTGAAGTGCCATCAATTTATTTCAGTGAGGCACAATACTGAAAAATATATCATTCTAAAAAATGTTTCTAATGGATAAGACACAATTATGACAATATTATTGCTCCATGGGTAAAAAAAACCCATTATCAAATTATGACTAACCTGTTAGGAAGCAATATTCAGTAATTATAACACATTCAAAGACAACAGGAACCAATTTGATTTGCTTCATGCAATATGGACTGACACCAAAAGTTGACATCCCATTTAAAATATACGTTGTACAAAAAGGGATGTAAGTACTGAGCTGACCTGGCCAGCTCGGCTTGAGGACAACTCTGGTGCTGACAAACTCCTTTCATCTCCCTTCCCTATTTGGGCATTGCTCAGCGGTTGGTCACTACTGGGGAGGGGGAGAGAGCTAAATGAGCTTTCGTTTTCAGTGTGGGGGCCTGGGAAAGTCACTCTGTGTTGAGTCATTTTGGAGTTCTGTTAGCAGCTGGTTAGGAAAAGAACAGCCTTCCCTCTCATTCCCTCGCTTGGTGCCTGGCAGGTGGTCTGGGTATGTATTGGTACTAAATTTGGTTTCATTTTGGGATTTTGGCTTAATTTTTTATCTCTGTTCTTTTCAGCATACCAGACAGTCTGTCTAGCGAGTGTTTCAGGGGCACATCGATGATGCAATGTGGAAGTTGGGGAATGGGGGAGGCTGTCTGCTTCTGGTTAATTAGGTTTGCTTTTTCTTATTTATTGGTCAGATAAATTTATGCTGAGCCATGGTGTATTTGTTTGTCGTGTTAGACAGATTTCGCAACGTATACAGCATACGATCGTTATAAGTACTGTGATTACTGTTAAAGAACTAACTTATTGTACTTGTGTTTGTTTCATTCTCTTTCTTTTGTAATGATATGTGCATTGTGAGGGATTAATATACTCTCAGGAATACAAATTTATTACAGTGGTAATGACCTGGATATTAACCATTCCCCATGACAGTTAATGGTGTGGGGATCAGCGGCCCAAAAAGCTGATGGTAAAATAACAGTACAAGCCCCTGGTTTTCCTTTGTTGGTGTAACTATGAGGACTCAGTACCAAGCTCCATCACATCACAGCACATAAAAGTGTTCAGATAAAACTTCACACATTCATTGTATTAGCAACAGATGGAATTCAAGAATGATCTTCACTTCAGAGAAAAGGTTCCAAATACACTACATGGCCACCAGTCAGTCCTGATATTGTGACAAAAAGAAATATCTCACTGTGTCTTCTGGGAACTAAAAGGCAGTCTTCCAGTCCACTGCCACCCACTTTGCTGCCTGAACAAAGCAACTCTTCTTTACCTTGACAATCTCACACAATGGTTTCATAACTATTCTCTCAATGTGAATGAACACACAGCAGCTGTACAGCCATTGTAGTACACACTATCATAATTTTGCTTCACTGTAGCACAATCTGAATTTTCACCACAAAATCTTTCCACCTGAGAAGTGCACAAAATCAAAACTGCAGTAAGAAATGATTTATGAACATAATTAACCAAGACAGTATTATGCCCTTTAGTTTAACATACATTCCCTATAACATTTAAAGTATGTCACTGCACTTTATACTGTAATTTCATATCTATGAGGGTCAGTCACATAATTTGGGTTCTTCAATTTTAGCATTAATAATTGTACTGCTATCCCACTACTGTTCTTTTACATGTACTGCTTGTCGTAAATGTGGCATTTATCATATGGTGGAATGGTGGAATGAGCTTTTTATTCCCTGTTGGCAGAAGTACATGTCCTGGGTTATCAGCCACTGTACCACAACTGCACAAGCACTGGGAATAGGTAACAGTCACTTGGTGATAAATTCTTGTGATATAATCACAATCAATGTACATTCTTCAGTTTTAAAATTACATGCCATGTTAACTTATTTTCTGACCAAACCTAACAGTTTCATCAAATGTATGTGGGGCACTTTGTGTAACACTCCTAAATGGTTTGTAGCTCATATGCGAGAAACAACAGATGTGTGATGAAGAGGAACCTCCCAGAAAGTGACGGCTTGGAAGACAGAGCTGCAACGGCACACTATTATTACTATGAAAATTAAAACGTAGGCACGGGTAATGTAAAGTGGATTGCATTCCCTCACAATTGATCTCTTAAGAGACAGCAATATTGGACCTTGGGGTTGTCACACCACAGTGTTATTTTATACTTCTCAATCTTGCAAACAAAGAATGCACATAACTAAATAAAAGAATGGCATGAATACATTAACCACTTGCAGTCATGAAATCTTACAGAGGCAAGTCAACAACATGACATTACCCACTTGATACTTGGCATCAAATTGCATAAGGGTAAATGTTGTGATATTAAAAGCAGCCATCACTTACGAACACTTCTATAATCTGATAAATACATACTGTCTTCACAACATAAACGCTTCCAAAACAAGCAGAGACACATCCCTACATACGTCCTCGACTACTGTGCAATTTCAGACTCACACATTTTCCCAAAAAATAATAACTGCAGTTTCTTTCATAGTAAATATTTCCTTTCTATGTTTACAATTGATAACTGTTTGTGGGTGTGTATACCATATACAGTGTATATATTTATTTGACCATGTACTCAATACCAAGTTGTGAAACACTGGACTTGCACCAGACCTTCACGGACATAACCACTGCATAAGTAGGTGTGTATCTGTATTTTAATTTATATTATTCAATCTGGATTGTACTTCTTATTTTTCCGACTTCTTTTATTCTTAATGTTTGATAAAATTTCATATGCTTGCTGGATTTCCATGAATTTTTCTTGAGCTGCTTGCTTTAGGGTAGGATCCTTTGTTTTATCAGGATGAAATTCTCGAGACAGAGCTCTCCACTTGGTTGTAATTTCTTGTTGAGATGCTCCATTGGAAAGACCGAGCACCTATCAACATATCAGGTGAATCATAAAATTACAATCATCACATTCCAACGTGTGTCACACTAGGAATCCACCAACCCACATTTCTTCCAAGTACATCACACTAGGAACCAGTGTGGCTGAGGATTCCCTAAGTCATAGTACTTATGCCCTTGCTCAATCCTGTTATGTACCTACTCGGAAGCCAATACAAATTGTACCATTCAGCTGCCAGTACCATATTTGAGGATGTGTAAAATCTAACTTACCACTGCTGCAAGCTATAGTCACATACCTTATAAGCATTTTGTTCTCCATGAGGGTCAGACAGATCAACAAGTTGTTTCCATATTTCATACCAGCCGTGGTGCTGAGCATAATTCCAGGTATCATCTAGTGACTGTTTGAAATCAGTCCACAAAGGAGAAGTAAAGAAGTGGTGTACAGCTTCTGAAATCTTGATCTCCTCCCCATCATTATCCGTAAATTTGGCATTGAAATAAAAGTAACTTCCCCAGAGGGACAAGTACAGCATGCCACAAAGATACAAAACCATGATGCGCCTAAAAAAAACTATGCTTTAGAAAATATAATATTCAATATTGTTACCAACACAGAATTTAAATAACCACATTCAGCTCCATTCCTTCAAAATCACGACAGTACAGAACAACAAAGCATATATATTCATGTTGTTTGACATTCAGAGGACCGTGCCTTGTGATATATTCTTATAATAAAACCAACTAGATGCACTAATTTCTCAAATTCATTTTTGGAATAGAACTCTACATGTTACAGACAGGTTTTCTGTCCATCATCAGGAGTCTAATACTGTATACACAGCAATAGGTATATGTCATACATGTTATGCTGACTGCTTGCTAGCTTGGTTTTATTATGAGAATAGTTCATATTGTTCTTCATACTTCTTCATCACTACAAGAATTTTTAACCTACTTTCCTTATGTAAGGGAAATAACAAGGTTTATGAGATCACCATACTGTCTGTGTGTCACCCCTCTTTCAAGACACTCTGTATACTACAGTTCAAGACTCAGTTCTGTGAACACAGAGTGGGGGAATGTAGGAGAAGTGCAAATTAGATGAGATGGGCTCACATTTCTTCAGGAGTTGCAAAGTTGGATACCTGTGTATATTATATGCCTTTAAAGTACTTACTTCAACAGTGATTTCTGTTTTTTTGGTTTCCTCCGCCATTTTTTTGACTTTATGTCAAATGCTAAGGCAGAAACAAATATCATCAGTGTGTACCAAGTGGAATCATCTTCAAGGAACCAATACAGTGGGAATGCTGCATATGCTCCATACAGAGCCCAGTGAATTGTCCCTTCTTCTCTTCCAATATTGCCAACTGTCCGAACCCCTACAGAAAAAAAAAATTACTACAGTCCCAGTATGGGGGGGGAGTTTGAAACATGTGTATAAGCAGAAGTTGGTGTATTTGCTCTGCTACTGCCTCTAAATTTTTAATTTGTAAATGAAAACAAAACACTGATTATGCAAGTGTTTTAAATGTCTTTTTTCCACTTTTTTTTAACACTGTAAATGAACAGCATCTGCCATATTCTAGCAAGAGATTTGCAATCAATCACACTTGATTGTAGTGCTGTTGCTAAAATATACATATAACTTATTCTGTGATATAACAATAAAACTGAAAGCAATAAAGACATGTTTTCATTCAGCACTAAATAAAAGCAATAAATGCAGTCTAAAAGTAACAAAGAGTTTTTTTTTATTTTCACATGGGATGATGAGTAGAACTATTTATGCTGCACGTGTAAGCAGAAATGCATATATGATTTGACAGAAAGTGTCTGTTACATTTGACTTTAAAAACAACTGCAATGGTTCCATCATTTCTCATCAAATTAACCAGTAGTGAACTGCAAGATCCAATGAACATCTCATTTATATGCATGCAGACTGACTGACTGACAGAACAGTTGTAACAGTCACTCCAACAGATGTGAATGCACTTAAAAATCAATATTCAGAATATCAACACTATTGATTACTCATACCCAAAGCACAAGCGAGTGGCACAAATACAATTAGCCATCTCCAATTAATTCCGCCAACTTCTTCTTCTGGAATGGCAAGCCACAAAACTGAACCCCACAGGTATGCTACTACTACCATACCACAGAATCTCACACTAGAAAATGGAGGCTGAAATACAGAGAATAAAGGAATCCTTAAGATATCACAAACTCACTGTTATGCACAAACAACATAAATACATACATGGAAATAAAATGCCAACTAGATGCAACAGAGGTTTTTATTGCAGATCTTATTGCTTGCTAAACATGTTTCGGGCATCACTATGCCCATCATCAGGAGCTCAAGAGTATTATACAGTGGTTGCTGCCTGTGGTATTTCGTGCTGTGGTTTTTCAAGT
>Ga0209628_10001337_pt1 | contig 15833 bp, 13 predicted proteins | sample TergutCu122P4_FD_187285 | JGI IMG/M metagenome (GOLD analysis project Ga0209628, IMG submission 187285) | Cubitermes ugandensis P4 segment gut microbial communities from Kakamega Forest, Kenya - Cu122 P4 (SPAdes) (version 2) | ecosystem: Host-associated > Arthropoda: Insects > Digestive system...
CGCTTCGCTTCATCTACGGTTAATAAAGTGTCGCCTCTGCGAGGCTTATTCTTTGATGAGCAATGATATAACAGTAAGTTAGATGTCTCGTTGACGAATTCAGGAGAGAACATAAAAATCGTGTCGTTTGATGTTAATCCTTTTATACCATGGAATTACAGTAATAGTTTCTTCACCTGTTTGTACAGCAGGATTTGAATCTGCTTTTTTCGGCATTTGGGTTGGAGAGCCGAAAGGATATATTTTTTTTTCCTCTTCCCACAAATTTTCCGATACTAAAAATTCGTGTAACATGTTGGGTATTGAGTTCTTTTCGTTGTTCCAGTTTTCCCTTAATCTGCTGATAATGTGCAGTTCATTTTTTGGGCGTGTACATGCTACATAAAAGATATTCAACAAGTCTAACATATTTTTTGCACTTTCCTCATCGTAGCAATGTGAGAAATCGGTATGTGACAAATTTGAATTTAACGGCAATAATGCCGCCGGAAAATGATATGTATCTTCGTCTAAATCAACCCAAATGTTATCGGCACTTGTTTCACGCGATTTGTCGGCGAATGGATAGATAACAACCGGAAATCCAAGTCCTTTCGATTTATGGATAGACATCACCTTCACTGCATCTGTACTGTCGGAAAGTGATAAAAATTGCTTTTTACCCTTTTCCTGCCACCATTTCGGAAAAGCGCTGATGGTGGCAACGTCTTGCAATTGCGCATCAATCAAAGCATCCAAAAAGAAGCGCAAATGCAAATCGTTTTTCCTGTTTATTTGAAACGCTACCATCAAAGCCATAGAGGCATCAATTAAAGTCATTTTCGCTATGGAATGAAAATCAACATGACAGCCATGTTTTTCTAATCTTTCCTGAAAATATTGCTGGCTCATGGTGTTGATTTGCGAGATGAGTTCATCGTCCCATTCCAAGTTTTTTATCTTTGAAAGTTGTAACCAGAAAATAACGGCATTCGATGCGTCAGGTGTTAACAGATAGGTTAAAGCGGCTGCAATCAATTTCACTGTGGGTGAAGTACCGATAATGAGCGAATCGGACGAAGCCACCGGAAATCCCGCTTCCAAAAGAGACTTTGCAACCACAGTACAGTTTGTATTGGAACGGCACAAGATGGCAATATCTTTGGGTGCGTATCCTCTCTCTAATACACCTTTTACCGTATCCAAAATCGCAGCGCACATATCTTCCTGATATATTTCCTTCTTTTTTTCGGGAATGAACTGCAAGGAGACGTATCCACCTTGTTTTTCGGGTAACGATTCTAAAGTAAGGTCGGAATAGACATGATACAATTCACTATAACTTTCAGGTATATGAGATTTTACAAAGTTAAACAGACGATTGTTGAACTCCACAATTTCTTTTTCGGAACGAAAATTTTTATCCAAATGTTGAATGTTGAGGTTAAATTGAAATATCATTTCCGTTGTATTATTCGGACTTTCCTCGTTTAATTGCGACAATCGTTCAAATTGTGCCACGTCGCCGCTCCGCCAGCGATAGATTGCCTGTTTTCCGTCTCCAACAATCATGGAAAAACCTTGTTCCGACAAACTGTTTAATATCAACGGGATAAAATTGTTCCACTGTAAAACGGAGGTGTCTTGAAATTCATCAATGAGGTAGTTTTTGTAACGTTCTCCGATGCGTTCATAAATAAATGGAACAGGTTCTTTTGCCACAATGTCGGCAATTTTTTTGTTCAGTTCGGAAATGTGGACAATGCCGCTTTCGTTGCGTTTGGAAATAATGGACTTGTTGATTTCGTTCAACAGCATCATCGAATAGAGCGTTCTTTTCATCAGTAGAAATAGCACTATTTTGGATTTATTTTCTTCTTGTAAGTTGGTGATTGTTGAAAATGTATTATAGATAAGTGGTTTTAAAGTTTCTATTTCATCTTTTTCGGCTTGGGTTGCTTTTCCTGCAAACCATTTGTCTTCTTCAACAGTTTTCCTTGCGTTCTTATTCTCATCAAACAATAAAGGGTCGTTGGACAGTTTTCTGAAAAAACCCGGAATGCCATTTTTTCCTTGGTAAAAAGCATCTTGCAGATGTTCCATCTGTTTCCATACCGGAGTTGCCAAAGAGCGGATTTCTTCTGCATAGTTTTTTATGGTGGAAGAGACGATTTTACCCTTTTCCATTAACGCTTCTAACGAAAATACCGACAATTTTTCTCGCTGCGAAATCCCATTCTCTTTCAATGTTTTCTCGGCAAACTTTTTTATGTTTTCTACAATACCTGTAGATTTTCCTTCGTCAATTTTGTCTCTGACAAATTGTGTTAAAATTTCTGTAATATTCTCATTTTCACCTACTAAAGAAACAACTTGTTCTACTGCATCGGAAATAATTTGCTCGGATTCCAACTCTAACTCAAAGGCAACAGGCAGTTCCATTTCACGTGCAAAAATTTGAACTAAAGCGTGTGTAAAACTGTCAATGGTGCCAACGGAAAAAGAGGAATAGCCATGTAAAATTCTGGATAAAACCGTTTCGGCGTTGTTTATCAGCTCATCTTCCGACAGTCCGGTAGTTTTCAGCAAAGCCGGTACCATAGATTGCCATGTTTCGGTTTCGGTTTCGATTTTGGTTTCGTCGCGTCCTTTGACAATGTTGGACAGGTGCATCAAAATACGCGACTTCATCTCTTCGGCGGCTTTATTGGTAAAGGTTATCGCCAAAGTGTGTTTGAACGCATTGGGTTCTTTCAAAATGATGGAAAGATATTCTTTTACTAAGGAAAAAGTTTTCCCCGTTCCGGCGGAGGCTCTGTATATCAGAAAGTTGCTCATGTATTCATTGTTTTATTAAAAAAAAACCACCATCATAAACGGCGGTTTTCCAATTATTTTTAGTTTGAAAAAAATTACTTTACTTCATTCTTTTTTAGAGCGACGTAACTGATTTTAAGTGCGTTGCACATGCGGAGTTCTTGTTTTACGTCCACAACGATACCCATCTTCACGTGTTTGTCCACTTTCAATGCGGTTGTAAGTTGTTTACGGTCAATTTCGTCTCTTGCTTCGCGTTCACTGGTGATAAATTCGGGAATGGAACTTACGATAGCAAATTGGTCGTTCAACTGGATACGTGGTTCTGTCCCTAATTTTACATCTGTGGGAGCGCCTATGTATATGAAACTCACCAACGATTTTTTCTCTAATTTTTGGGCTTCGCTTGCCATAGGCATACTTTGTTTTACAAAAATGGTTCCGCTACTCATGGATACTGTAACCATGAAGAAAAACAACAGCATGAAAACGATGTCGGATAGCGATGCGTTTGAGATGCTGGGAACTTCTTTTTTCTTTTTTCCGGTGAATTTTGACATAATCTTACTTCCTTTCTACGTTTTCGGGTTCTGCTTCGGATATTGCAACGGGTATGGCTTTTTGGATAGCCTCAATTTTTTCTTGGTCAACCAAATCTGTAAACTTCATCCCAAAGTATTCTTTGCTGAGTTCGTTACGGAGTTCGGTGATGGCTGCTGCCAATTCGTTTTGTACTTGTATGTACATATCGTAGGAGGTTCCTCTATCGTTTTTCAGCGATATAATTCCTCTTGATGCCATATATGTTCCGCCAAGTAAGGGTATATTTACTTCTCTTTTATCCGACAAACTTGCGTTGTTTGATTTGTTGGAGATGAAATTTTTAGCGGCGTCTTTCAAATCTAATACATTCATGTAGGCGCCTTTTACCCATAGATAATCTTGCGAATTAATACGGACTTCAAAGAGGTTACGTTTGTTGATGTCTTCGGCTTTTTCATTGGGATTGACAGGCGGAGGTAATCTTCTCATAATTCCCGTATCGGTATCCATTGATGATGTAACCAAAAAGAAAAACAGCAGTATGAATGCCATGTCGGCAGTTGCGGTAGAGTTTATTTCTGGAATTTTTTTCTTTTTCCGTTTCATTACTGTTCTCCTTTCTTATTTTGAAGAATTGCCTCTGAAAATCAGGAAACCGACTGCTAAGATAGCAAACACACCCATCATATAGGTCAAATTCATACCGGCTCCTACTAATATGGAGTCACTTGCTGTTGCCTGTAATTTTTCTAACTGTTGCGGTGTTAAATCGTTGGAAGCAAACAGATAGGCTATAAAACCCAGCGCAAATATGCCAACGATTCCGGCTAATCCTTTGAGTAACTGTTTCGGCTTTGCTACCATACGAATCACAGGGAATATTAATGCTGATAAAATTGCTATTCCAAAGGTGATGTAGGTCATCAGAAAACAGTTTTCAAGCATGGACGATTTTAATGCTTCGGGTGTCGGAGATTGATATTGATTGCTGTTGAAAAACAGGATAAACAAAAATGTCAATGTAACCCCTGCCAAGACATAAATCGCTATTTTTGATATTAACAATATTTTCTTATCATTCATAACTCATTATACTTTAGAGTGGTCAATTATTTAATTTTGTTTTCGGTAAGAATGTCAATGAAAGCGATTGATCCTTCTTCCATGTCGTTGACAATGCTTTCGATTTGTGTCAGTGAGAAGTTGTATAACATCTGTAATATGATTACGTTAATCAACGCAAATACAGTTGTTAAAAGGGCAACTTTCATACCTCCTGCTACAATGGTTGGAGAGATGTCACCGGCTCTTTCGATGGCGTCGAATGCCATTACAAGTCCTACAACCGTTCCCATAAACCCTACTGAGGGGGTTACGGCGATAATCATCGTAATCCATGATAATCCTTTTTCAAGGTTCCCCATTTGAACGCCGCCGTAAGCAACAATGGCTTTTTCAACGCTGTCAACACCATCTTTGTATCGGTCTAATCCTTGTATGAAGATGGTTGCCAATGGTCCGCGAGTATTTCTGCACACTTCTTTAGCGCCTGCTAAATCTCCTCGTTTCATTGCTTCTTCAATACCGAGCAATAATTTTTTGGTGTCTGTTTTTGAAAGTCCTAAATAAATCATCCTTTCAATGCACAATGCCATACCGATGATTAATAATACAAGGAGGCAGCCCATCCAAATTACACCCCCTTCAATAAATTTAATCTTTAATAATTGATTAAAGGGTTGGTCTTCGGTCGAGGCAAACAGATCTGCTGCTGCGGGAGCAGTTTCTTGAACTTGTTCTGTCTGTGTTGCTTCTTGTTCGTTTTGATCTTGTGCATACATAATTGTTGCACCTAATGTAAAAAATCCTACAATCGCTAAAAGCGCAAATACTTTTTTCATAATTTCTGTTAATTGAATTTGTACTACTTTATTAATTACTATTTATATTTTATTATAATTTTTATTTTTTGTTTTATTTCATGCGGAGAAGGCGGGATTCGAACCCGCGGTACGCTTTTGACGTACGCACGCTTTCCAAGCGTGGACCATAAACCACTCGGACACCTCTCCGTTGATGATTGAAAATCAACGTATTAAAACTAATTCAATGTACGCTTTTTTCAGGGTGCTAATGTACGACTTTTTTTAATTGTAACGAATATTATTATTTTTTATTCTTTTTATTTTTATAAAGTAGTTATTTCGCCTCGTAAGGAGGTTATAAGCAACTTTTTTATGGTTTTGATGTCATGGTTTTGTCCCAGCAAAAACATCAGTTTTGTAATGGCTGCTTCGCCTGTGATGTCGTGTCCGTTGACAATGCCGTCAATGCTTAAGCCTGCGCTGTAGGTTGGGGCTGTTCTTCCCGATTTGCATTGCAGGATGTTAAATATGATAATGTCTTTTTCGATGGCTTTTTTCAGTTCTTCGGAGAACCATGCTGTGGTTGGCGCATTTCCGCTTCCATACGTTTCTAAGATGACGCCGAGCAAGTTTTTCATATTTAATATTTGGTGCATCACTGTTTGGGTTATGCCGGGGAAGATTTTTAGAATGGCGATATTTTGGTCGAAACCGTAGTGTACTTTCAGTTTTCCGTTTTCGGGTTTGGCTATGTGGGGTTCGTTATAATTGATATAAAGTCCGGCTTCGGCTAATGGGGTGTAATTACCGGAGAAGAAGGCGTCGAAGTTTTCGGCGTTCAGTTTGGTTGTTCTGTTACCGCGAAACAGTTTATGTTCGAAATATATACATACTTCGGGTACTTTCGATTCGGCTGCGATGATGAGCGAGGTGATGAAATTGTCGTAAGCATCGTTGCGCAGAAAACTCATGGGGAGTTGTGATCCTGTGATGACGATGGTTTTGTTCAGGTTTTCGAGCATAAAACTTAAAGCCGAAGCAGTGTAGGACATGGTGTCAGTACCATGTAATATTACAAAGCCGTCGTAATTGTCGTATTGTTTTTCGATGATATGGGCTACTTCTTCCCAGTATTCGGGTGTCATGTCGGAACTGTCAATTTGTCTGCTGATACTTTGATAATCAATTCGGCTGTGAAAGTTTTCCAATTCTACGATGTAACGGCAAAGTTGGTAAATTCCGGCTACTTCCAAAAGTCCGGTAACCGGATTTTTGTCCATTCCGATTGTGCCTCCGGTGTAAATGACTAAAACGGCGTTTTTTTTATTCATATTCCAAATAATTTTATTGCATTTTTTGTTGTGATATCTGCTACATCTTCTATTGGTATATTTGATTGATTGGCAATATGTTCTGCAATAATTTTTATATAAGAACTTTCATTTCGTTTCCCGCGAAACGGGACGGGAGCTAAATAGGGGGAATCTGTTTCCAATACAATGTGTTGCAGTGAAATGGTTTTTACTATTTCATTTTGATTGCTGTTTTTAAAGGTAACAACGCCGCCTATTCCAAGATAAAATCCCAATTCGATGGCTTTTTCGGCATCGGCTACATTTCCGGGAAAACAATGAAATATTCCGGTTGGGAGGTTATTGCCAAAATCTTTTAAAATCCCAAATATCTCTTTTAGTGCATTACGGGAATGGATAATGATGGGTAAATTGTATTGTAGGGCTAATTCTAACTGACGGTTAAAGCAGTATTCCTGTTCTTTATAAAAAGTGGTATCCCAGTATAAATCTATTCCTGTCTCTCCAACTGCATGGCATTTTCGGGTTTTGAGTTCGTTTTCTACTATTGATATTTCGTCGAGATAATTTTTTTTAACGGAAGTTGGATGAAGTCCTGCGGTTGGGAAACAGTTTTGTGGAAATTGATTACAGAGAGTACGCATCGGTTTGATAGAATCGGAGTCAATATTTGGCAAAAGCATATTGGTAACATTTTTTTCGACTGCACTTCTTATTACTGTTTGCAAATCGTTTTTAAAGTCTTCTAAATATAGGTGCGTATGTGTGTCAATAAAATACATACAACAATATTACTGTCCTAAATATGCTTTCAGGTTTTTATTTCTTGATGCTTGTTTAAGGTGGCGTAATGCTTTTTCTTTGATTTGTCTTACGCGTTCACGGGTCAGGTCAAATTTTTCTCCTATTTCTTCTAATGTCAGTTGGTATTTTCCTTCTAATCCGAAGTACAATCTTATTACATCGGCTTCTCGTGCTGATAGTGTGTCAATAACACGGTCTATTTCTTTACGTAGTGATTCGTGTAGTAGTCCTGTTTCGGGAGAGTCTTTGTTGTCGTCGGAACGTAAGACATCGTACATGGTGTTGTCTTCGTCTTGGACTAATGGGGCGTCCATGGAGATGTGTCGTGAGGAGTTGTTCAGTGAATCTTTTACGTCTGCTTCTTGAATATTGAGTGCTGTTGCTATTTCTCCGGTGCTTGGTTCTCGTTCAAGTTCCTGTTCTAAACGGGCGTATGTTTTGTTAATTTTACCGAGTGTTCCTACTTTATTCAGCGGGAGGCGTACTATGCGTGATTGTTCTGCTATTGCTTGCAGGATGGATTGTCGTATCCACCATACGGCATAAGAGATGAATTTAAAACCGCGTGTTTCGTCGAAACGTTGGGCTGCTTTTATCAATCCTACATTGCCTTCGTTAATTAAGTCCGGCAGGCTTAATCCTTGGTTTTGATATTGTTTTGAAACAGATACTACGAAACGCAAGTTGGCTTTTGTTAATTTGTCTAATGCTTTTTGGTCTCCTTGACGGATGCGTTGTGCAAGGAGTACTTCTTCTTCGGGTGAGATGAGTTCTACCCTTCCGATTTCCTGTAAATATTTTTCTAATGATGCGGTTTCGCGGTTTGTTACTTGCTTAACAATTTTCAGCTGCCTCATGTCTCAAAAATTTTTGCAAATCTACAAAAAAAATAATTGCTCTAAATTATTTCATGCTAAAATACAAAGATTTATCTCCTCCTGTCTCTTCTGTCGTTACTGCGCCTTCCAAAATCAATTGCAGGATTTTCAGAATTGTTTTTTTCTGAGGATGATTTTTCCGAATGGTGTCTTTCAGTGTCACGCTTCTCGTATTCATGTCTTCCGGAGCTTCGTCTATCCGAATTACGTCGGTCTGAGTTGCGTCTTTCGGAACTGCGTTCTGTTTGTCTGGGTCTTTCGGGGCGTTCTATATAGCCTTCGGGTTTGGGGAGCAATGCTCTGCGGCTTAATCGAAGTTTGCCCGAATTGTCTATTTCAAGTAGTTTTACCTGTACTTTGTCGCCTGTATGTAATACATCTTCAACGTTTTTAGTGGGGTTCCAATTTATTTCCGATATATGTAAAAGTCCTTCTTTTCCCGGCAATATTTCTACAAAGGCGCCAAATGTTTGAATGGATTTTACTACTCCGTCATATATTTTATCTACTTCGGGTTTTTCTACTATTCGCAGTATCCACTGTTTGGCTGCTTCGATACTTGCTTTGTCGGCTGATGCTATATCTATAACTCCCTGATTACCTACTTCTTCCAGTACAATGACGGTGCCGGTTTCTTTTTGTATTTCTTGTATTACTTTTCCTCCTGTACCAATGACTGCGCCTATGAATTCTGCATCTATAAATATTTTTTCAATTCTTGGCACGAATTCTTTGTAATCGCTGCGGGGTTCGGAGATGGTTTCGGTAATTTTATCAAGGATATGAAGTCTTCCTCGACGTGCTTGTTCTAATGCTTGTTGAAGGATTTCGTAGGATAATCCGTCCACTTTTATATCCATTTGACAGGCGGTAATACCATCTCGTGTTCCGGTAACTTTAAAATCCATATCTCCCAGATGGTCTTCGTCGCCGAGTATATCGGATAATACGGCAAATTTTTCATTTCCTTTATCTGTTATTAATCCCATGGCTATGCCGGATACGGGTTTGGAAATTTTCACGCCTGCATCCATCAGCGCCATGGTGCCGGCGCATACGGTAGCCATAGACGAAGATCCGTTGGATTCTAAAATATCGGATACAATACGCACCGTATATGGATTGTTTTCAATAGAGGGCATAACATATTTAAGTGCTCTGAGCGCTAAGTTGCCATGTCCTATTTCACGCCTTGATGTACCGCGTAGTCCTTTTACTTCTCCTGTGGAAAATGGGGGGAAATTGTAGTGCAAAAGAAAATTGTTTTTCCCTTCCAATACAGCTCCGTCTATGATTTGTTCATCTAATTTTGTGCCGAGGGTTACGGTGGTTAACGATTGTGTTTCTCCGCGTGTAAAAACTGCGCTTCCGTGTGCCATGGGCAGATAATCTGTTTCACACCATATCGGTCTAATATCGTCTAATCCTCTGCCGTCTAAACGGATACGTTCATCGAGAATCATGCGGCGCATGGCTTCTTTTTCAACGTCATGGAAATATTTTGCTGCTAATGGTGTTTTTTCTTCGCGTTCTTCTTCGGGAATGGTTTCAATTATTTCGTTAAGAATGGCATCGAAAAGGTCATGGCGTTCGTGTTTGGCGGTTCCTTGTCGTGCTACATCATAAACTTTTTGATAAGTGGTATCCCATACTATTTTACGCAAATCTTCGTCATGTGTTTCATGGCAATATTCGCGCTTGGCTTTTCCAACTTCTTCGGCTAATTCGAGTTGAATGCGGCATTGTATTTTTATCTCTTCATGGGCAATTTTTAATGCTTCAAGCATATCGGCTTCCGAAACTTCTTTCATTTCGCCTTCTACCATCATTATATTGTCAATGGTTGCGGCTACCATCAGGTCAATGTCTGCTAATTCGAGTTGGTCGGTTAATGGATTGATACAGAATTGCCCGTTAATTCGTGCTACACGAACTTCCGATATTGGTCCGTTAAAGGGGACATCGGAAACGGATAATGCTGCTGATGCGGCTAATGCGGCGTATGCATCGGGAAGTGTATTTTTATCGCCCGATATTAAATAAACAAGTACTTGGGTTTCAGCATGATAATTATCCGGAAACAAGGGTCGCAAGGCTCTGTCAACTAAGCGGGCTATCAGTATTTCATATTCTGATGGACGGGCTTCCCGTTTGAAAAAACCGCCCGGAAATCGTCCTGTTGAGGCGTATTTTTCTTGATATTCTACTGTCAAGGGCATGAAATCAACGCCTTCATTCGCAGTCTTAGCTGAGCATACTGTAGCTAATAACATAGTGTTTTCAACTCTTACTACAACGGAGCCATCGGCTTGTTTGGCAAGTTTTCCGGTTTCAATGGTTATTTCTCTGCCGTCGGAGAGAGAAAATGTTTTTTTTATAATTTGCATATCTTTTAATTATTATTTTTATTGTACACGTTTTCAGTATTATAACTGATTATTAAGGGTTTATTTTTTGCTGTCGTAAACATCAAAAAAGGCAATGAATCATTGCCCTTTTTGACATTTATCTTATGTAATATGAAAAGATTATTTCCTAATTCCTAATTCTTTAATGATGGAACGATACCTGTCTATTTCGGTATGTTTTAAATAATCTAACAGTCGTCTTCTTTTTCCTACTAAACGAACTAACGAGCGTCGGGTTACATTATCTTTTGCATTGATTTTCAAGTGTTCGTTCAAATGTTGAATTCTGAATGTAAATAATGCTATTTGTCCTTCCGATGAGCCGGTATTGGTCGCTGAAGCTCCGTACTTTTTAAAAAAATCCTGTTTAATTTCTGTTGTTAAATACATGATGTGTACTTCTTTTTACTATAAATTTATATCTTCTTTTTTTTGGTCGGCAAAGGTACATTTTTTTTTTATATGAGTGGTTAGTAAATATTTTTATTTTTTTTTAAATAAGTCATTTATTTTTTTCGTTTAAATATACTGAAAAAATAAAAAATTCCGACCTTTGCATTTGAAAAATGAATAAAAGGATACAAGAAATTATTGATGCCTATTTCCCTGTTGGAAGCGTGATGAGGGATTATTATCTGCTTCATGTTGAAAATGTTACAAAAAAAGCATTATCAATATGTGACAGAAATCCGAATTTGCAGGCAAATCGTGATTTGGTTGAAGCAGGCGCTTTGTTGCATGATATTGGAATATGTTGTGTATTTGCTCCTGAGATAGGTTGTTATGGAGAAGAACCCTATATCAGGCATGGAGTTTTGGGGGCAGAGATTGTTTGCAGGGAAGGTTTATCGGAAATAGCTCCTTTTTGTGAAAATCATATTGGAGTGGGGATTACTGAGGCAGATATTGTGAAGTATCGTCTTGATTTGCCCGTTTGTAACATGATACCTCAAACCGTTGAACAGAAAATGGTTGCTTTTGCAGATAAGTTTTTTTCCAAATCGCAACATCATCTCACCGTACCAAAGCCCATCGAAAAAATTCATAAGGGTTTATTGAGATATGGAGTTGAGAAAATCGCAATTTTCAATCAATGGTGCGAGTTGTTTGGAGAAGAGTTGCCAAATTGACATATATTATTATAATGTATTCAAAAGAAGAGACAAAACAGATGAGAATGGATTTTTGGGATGGTTTCAGAAAATATTCCACTCCCAAACGCCGTAAAGCAGGTAAAAACCGAGACTGGATGTTACAAAAAACCGGCATCAAAACCATTCATTTAAAATTCAACCTTAACAACGAAAAGGCGCTTGTTGGCATTGAGATTTTTCACCGCGACAAATATATTGAAGGTCTGTATTACGAGAAATTTGAATGTCTGAGGGGTATTTTACGTAATGCTTTTGGAGATTCTTTGATTTGGCAGCCTGATTATATTTCGGAAGAAGGAAGGCAGATGGCGTTGATATATGTTGAAAAAACTCACACAAGCATACACCGGAAAGAATCATGGGAAGACATCTATTCTTTTTTCTGCGAAAATATGATGAAGTTTGAAGAGTTATTTGTTGAATATAAAGAGTTTATCAAGGATATTTAACAGGAATCCCTATCACCGGACTTTGACAATGATACAATCTGAATTTAGCAGTAAATTTTAAACAGTTGGATATTTTTCAGAAATTTTGTTGTTTTTTTTTCTCGCTAAATCATTGAATATCATTATAATACAAAAAAAATGCTGTTTATTTGAAAAAAAATGCAAAAAATGTTATTTGTATAAAATAATATCGTACCTTTGCTGCAATTTTTTACAAAGAAATTTGTTTATGACAAAGATTAGACACTATATCAAAGTAATAGCATTAATATTATGCTTTACACTGCAAATAAATATTGCCAAAGCTGCATGGCCCCCTCTAAACGGTAACGGTTCATATTCAACCCCATGGCAAATTACCAATTACAATGAATTAAAAGATTTGGCAGATTATGTCAACGCTGGCAACGGTCCGGCAACAGCAGGAGAATACTACATACTAACGACTGATATTGCATTTCCTGCTGCAGGATTACAAGGATGGGATCCGATAGGCAACAACGCCATACCAACCGCCATCTTCCAAGGCAATTTTAACGGTAATAGTAAAGTTATTTCTAATATTGCAATTAACAGGTCAACATCGTATATAGGTTTATTCGGATATGTTGAAAATGCTTACATTCACGATATTGGGATAGCATCATGTCAGATTACAGGGAATCAAAATGTGGGCGGCTTAATTGGAAGAGCAGATAATTCATGGATCGAAAACTGTTATGTTTCCGATAATATCGTTACAGGTTCTTCCATTGTTGGGGGTTTAGTGGGATATAGTTTTTCCTCCGCTATATACGATAGTTATGCCGGTTGTAATGTAAATGGAGACATTAGTGTTGGAGGTTTAATTGGAATAAATGAAGGCATCATTCAGAAATGTTATGCCAATGGAAACGTAACTGCTGACATATATCACGGAGGCGGTTTTGTAGGAGCAAATAACAGATACATTGTTGATTGTTATGCAACAGGAAACGTTACCGGAACAGGTACATATATGGGCGGTTTTGTGGGCGCCAGCGGAAACGGACCCATTAAGTATTGTTACGCTACCGGTAATGTTATTTCAACTGCGACCGGAGATTATATTGGCGGATTTGTAGGATTAAATCGTAGTGCATCTACAATAAACAACTGCGTTGCAGCCAATAACACAATTATAGGCGGATTTTCTTATGTCAACTATTTTGCAGGAAAAAATGAAGGCAATATGTCAAAAAATTATGCTAATAATGGGATGGTAATTAGTCCTAACCCAAACGGCTATCAAGGTACACTCGTACAAATGGCTACTCTTATGTCCTTCATTTTTTACAATACAGGCAGTAACTGGAGCAGCGCTCCATGGAGCATTGATACAAATGATGATCCGCTTAAAAATTGGAAAATTTGCGATGGTATCTCACTCCCGTTTTTGCAATGGGAAGGGATTCAGTGTAACCCAATTGATCCTTGCGATGTATTTCAAGACGGTTCTATCAATTTCCCTTACCTCATTTGTACTGTGCAAGATTTGGTGGATTTGGCGAATTTGGTTAACTACGGAGGTGGAAACTCAACTGCAGGAAAATACTGGAAGGTAATGAATGATTTGGATTTGTCGGTAGTTGCTAACTGGAATCCCATAGGAGGAGGATCTTGTGCTATCAGTTATCATTTTCAAGGAAATTTCGATGGTAACGGAAAGGTAATTTCTAATCTTACTATTAGTAGAGGAACAACAGATTTTATTGGATTATTCGGAATTATAACTAATGCAGAAATCAAAAATCTTGGAATAGAAGATTGTATAATAACAGGAAAGAGAGAAGTAGGTTCATTAGTTGGACATTCTGAAAGTTCGGTCATCAACAACTGTTATTCTATAGGAAGCGTTACAGGAGTTGGAGATTGCATAGGAGGATTAATAGGGAGGATATCTTCTGCTTCCTGCTTTGGAGGATTAGGATGGAAAATATATCCTAATTCATCTATTATTTCAAATAGTTATTCTATTTGTAGTGTAAGCGGAACTTCTTCAGTTGGTGGATTATTGGGTGATGTATATGATGATTGTTTAATTGAAAAATGTTATGCAAGTGGAAACGTAACAGGTACAATTTCATACATTGGTGGATTAATAGGTTTTTTTAGTGGTATTAATTTTTCTTCAATAACTGATTGTTATGCAACCGGAGATGTTAATGTAATAGGTTCTATAGGAAATTATTGTACAATCATTGGCGGATTAATGGGGAGTTCTTCATCTTCAAACATTACAAATTGTTATTCTATAGGAAATGTATCAGTTAGAGGGTTATCCATATTAAATGTCTATATTGGTGGATTAGTAGGCATCAATGCGTCTTCCATTTCTAATTGTTATACTACAAGTAATATTGATTTATGGACATCAAGTTCAAATATTGGTGGTTTTGTGGGGGAAAATTGTCTTAATACTCCTATTTTATACTGTTACGCTACTGGGGATATTACAGGAAATGGAGGAAATAATTTTGGCGGGGTAGCAGGATGTTCAAGAGGAATACTTAGAAATTGTGTAGCAGCCAATTCGACTGTTTCAGGCGCTTCTTCCAATATTAACCGAGTTATAGGACTGAATTACGGTGTAGTTGATAATAATTACTATTTTGATAACATGGTTATAACTCCCAACGGAGGTTATTCAGGTTTCCCTGAAACAATGGCTAAACTTAAATCTTTTAGGTTTTACAACGACGATACAAACAATACTTGGTACATTAACAAACAGTGGAGTATTTCTGATGTGTCAGACCCATATAAGATTTGGCAGATTTGCGATACTAAATCACTCCCATTCTTCCAATGGCAAGGACTTAATTGTAGTAAATCGCTTTTGCAAGAAGATGATAATGAAGAATACCACTTCTCTGAACAAAAAACTACGTCTGCTTTTTATATTTTCCCAAGTCCAACTTCAAACACTATTACTATCTATTCGGATAGCAATTTCCAAACGATAGAAATAGTTGATATATTGGGCAAAATTGTTCATTTTCAAACCAATAATGGAAATAATATCACCCTTGATGTTTCCCATTTCAGTACCGGCGTTTATTTTGTTCGTATTATAAACGAAGAAGGATTTAAGGTCCAAAAATTTGTTAAGAAATAATAAATTATATTAATATTAAAATTTTTTAGTTATGAAAAAACTTTTTACAAAAATCAGTTTAATAGCCCTTTTGGCTATTTTGAGTGCAGGAAATGTAACTGCACAAAATTTTTACAACATTACTACATCCTCTAATCCGCCTCAATATGGAGTTACTCATGGAGGTGGTAATTTTGAGGAAGGGCAACTTATAACTGTTGTCGCAATTCCAAACCCGGGTTACAAGTTTATTAATTGGACAGAAGACGGAGTTGTCGTTACAGTTAACAACCCGTATTTTTTTTTCATAGACCGAGACCGTCATTTGGTTGCGAACTTTGTGCCAACGGAATGTGAGATTACCTTGTCGGCAAATCCGCCCGAAGGTGGTGCTGTTAGCGGTGGTGGTGTTTATACGAATGGCTCTAATGTAACTGTTTCGGCAGTTGCCAATGCCGACTTTCAGTTTTTAAAATGGACGGAAAACGGCACTGTGGTTTCCACAAAT
>Ga0209628_10001338_pt1 | contig 15833 bp, 3 predicted proteins | sample TergutCu122P4_FD_187285 | JGI IMG/M metagenome (GOLD analysis project Ga0209628, IMG submission 187285) | Cubitermes ugandensis P4 segment gut microbial communities from Kakamega Forest, Kenya - Cu122 P4 (SPAdes) (version 2) | ecosystem: Host-associated > Arthropoda: Insects > Digestive system >...
ACTCTCCCAAATTGAAAAAATAAACGGCATAGATAAGGAAATTGAAAAAGATTTCGGATTTAAACCCGATTTCGAAAAAGGAAAATATTTTCTGGAAGCCAACGACGGCGCCGGAAATACCTTCAAGGCCACAGCAAAACCGGTATTGATAGGAACCGCCGTGGTGGGCGCAACCACGATGATTTTTGCCATCATCTTGCTGCTAGAAAATTTGGGCAAACTGCATCTAAGTTTAACCGACGCCCCGGTAATCCTCGGATTTATCACCGGCGGCGCAGTCATCTACTGGTTTAGCGGCGCCTCCATGCAAGCCGTTACAACCGGTGCCTACCGGGCAGTTGAGTTTATTAAACGAAATTTGAACTTGGAAAATCATGAAGCAGATATCAACGACTCGAAAACGGTGGTGAAAATTTGTACCCAATACGCCCAACAGGGAATGTGGAACATTTTTATTGTTATCTTCTCCTTAACCTTAGCCTTTGCCTTTTTCGACCCCAACTTCTTTGTTTCCTATCTCATCTCCATTGCCGTGTTCGGATTATTTCAGGCGATTTATATGGCAAACGCCGGCGGCGCGTGGGATAACGCCAAAAAAGTAGTGGAGGTTGACTTGAGAGAAAAAAATACCGATTTGCACGCCGCCGCCGTAGTAGGAGATACCGTAGGAGACCCATACAAAGATACCACCTCCGTGGCAATGAACCCCATTATCAAATTTTCTACCCTCTTCGGATTGTTGGCAGTGGAAATTGCCATTACTATGAAAGATGCCGGAAATTTTGACTTTACCCCCTATATTGGAACCGGATTTTTTATAGTCGGACTCATTTTTGTCTATCGATCTTTTTACAAAATGAGAATAAAAAAATAAAAAAAAATGCAACTAATTATTTGTATTAAAAAAAATTTATTTTTGCAAGTCAGTGAATAGTATGTAAAATAATAGCTATGAAGTGGAAAAAAAAATTCAAAACCAAACCCAGAGACAAGGTATAATTGTCTCATATTCATTATGTTAAACTAAACTAAAAAGATAATAATTAATCAAAATAATAGTAACAATTAAATTTTAAAGCGATGAAAAAAATTACGATTTTTCTTCTAACATTCCTATTTTTTGTAGGATTTATTAATGTGTTCGCACAAAACAACAATTCAGATGAGGGTGGCGATGGACCGTCAAAGGTGGCTACCTCCATCATGCCCATGTTCCAGGAAGGAATACGATGTTCTTCTACCGGTTCCTTAACCAATCAGAATTTTACCTTTCAGGCTTATTCTCCAACTTGGACCTTCATCAATATAACGAATCCTATGATTCATTATAGTGAGGATGGTGGAGTAACTTGGAATCATGTGCCCCCTACTTATGGTACACCGGATAACGTATCTTTCGGATACACCTTTCTAACCATGTCCGGTACGGTGCTTATTTATGCCGAAGCACTTGAAAACGGAAGTCTGATAACTTCATGGCCACCCGCTCCGATTTATGTGGTGGAGCCACCTAAAGTAACCCTTATACCCAGCGCCCCCCTTGCCGGCATTATGTGTAAGGATGGAGATATGACGTTCAACGTTGAAGTGGAGTGGGATGTCCCGGAAGCTGATGGCGCACACCTCTTTTGGAGATGGACGCATAATTCACCCGCCTCTGTGAGTAGCGGAGTATATGATATAGAAGCCCCCTTTGGTGCAGGTGAAAATATTTTTAATGATACGCAAATTTTCTATGGTTTAACCACCGGAGCCCATTCTTTTGACTATTATATTAGTGTGGAGGATAAGAATGGATATCCCAGCGCGGGCTCCCCACCCAGTTGCGATGAACACTTTGCTTTTGAACTTGAAGTAGTGGACCCACCGGTTGCTACAATCTCTACGGAAACTGACGAGGTTTGCGAAGGAGAAGATGTAGATGTTTTGGTGGAAAGCGATTTCACTAACGACGATTGGGATTATACAGTTATATATGGTTTATATTTGAATGGTGATTTATGGGATACCTATTCCTTTGATGTGGATGCCGGAGACCCAATAGCGGATTATACCTTTACCATTCCCGGCGGCGCGTTCCGTAAAGGTGAAAACGGCGATTGCCTGGAAAGGAATCGAATAGAACTTAAAATGGGGGTGATAAACAGAGACCCCGCAGCGAATGTGAACGATGAAACTTGTTTTACCTTTTCGGAAGACTTACTTATTAATGTTTTTAATAAACCCGAAGAGGTGGAGATTCTCTCTGTTGATGCAAACCCGCGATGCGATGGCGAAGGTCCTTTTGAATTGGAAACCGCCGTTCCCTCTTGCGGAACAGGAACATGGAGCGTAGTCTCCGGCTCATGGAGCACATTTGATCCGAGCGACGTAACCATCTTGCAATCCGGTAATACCGCCTTGATTGACTTCCCCGCAGGACTTACCGTGAAAATGGCATGGACCGTAACCAATGGCGCATGCGACTCCACAGTATATATTGATTTGATTAAAAGTGTTACCCCCACCGTGGACCTTATCCCCAATTTAACTACCGGATCCCCCTTGTATATCAACTCCGAGGGAGTACTGGGAGTGTGTGAATATGAAGAACAAATTGAAATTAACATTGTTCCGACCTATCTTCAAATTAATCCTGCCATTTATCCCGAAATATTTAATGGCGCTACAGAATACGAATTTATATATACATTATATATTAACGGAGTATACAACAGACAACATAATGGACATATAGACATAGTTGGAAATGATATTACATTAGATGATATCTATCCTGGTACTTGGGTAATAGATGTGGCAGAATTGGATCCCTGCTTGAATGAAATTGTGACGGAACTTGAAGTTTTCAATACCGACCCCGATGTAACCTTCACGGCAACTTGTAAAGTTTCCGATACCCTAAACGTTACCGTATGGTCCAGACCGATCACTACCGTTGGACTGAAAGTACAGGAAGCTTGCTCCGGAGAAGAGTATGAAGTAAAGGGCTTTGCTACCCCGCAAGAGTGCGGCGCAACTTCTTTTAATAATTTAGGAATGTGGTTAGTTAATTCTACCTACGGTGGCATTGTTAATATCTTCCCTGATCCGGGTATTATGGACTCCATTTTATATTGGAATCAATTATCAACCCTATTAACCGTGATTGACTCAGTTGAGTTTTTGGTTAGAGATGACAACGGTTGCTGGTCTACTCCCGATACTGCATTCATTACGATCCGCCCGCTACCGGTTATTGACTTTGATTATTTGGATATACCGAATCCTATTTGCTACAACCACGATGATTTCGAATTACTACAGGTTTTTATTCGTGATGAAATAGGTAATTACTACGTTTGCCCCACCGATGCCGAAGATTGCGGAGGCTGGTGGACAGGCGACGGCGTGTATGAAGAATTAGATGCCGACGGCGACCCCACAGGATACTGGTTCTTTAGCCCCAAAACTGCTGCCGATGTAAATGGCGGACCCGGAACAGGAAACTGGATCATTAAACTTTGGTATCACTTTACCAACGAATTCGGTTGTACCGATTCTCTTGATATAGATATTACCGTGTTTGACCTCCCCGTTATACCGTTTGAATACGACGAACCCCTCTGTGCCCAAGGAAATGCTTTCCCAATATTCCTCTCCGGCGAATATCTACCCACAGGTCCTATCCTTGATTATCTATTTGTAATTGACCCCCCAACAGGTTTAGTCATTGACCCCCATACCGGAGAATTATTCCTTGTTGGCGCCACTCCCGGCGAATATGTAATTACCTACTGGTACACAGATGGTAACTGCTCAAACGTCTCAACCGATACCATTATTGTACACCCGCTACCGAAAATTGATGATATTGAATTAGATGTTATCCCCTGCATTGATCAAACCGCAACGCTTACCGTTCACGTAAGTGATCCGGCAGATTTGAACGAAGTAGATATCCAATGGTGGAATATGACCAATCCTCCCACATATATTCCTGCTCCGATGGGCAATGGTGTTACACAGATCATTATAGGAAACACTGAGCCTATTATATACAAAGTTATTGTAACCAATAAGGAAACCCATTGCTACGATTCTCTTGAATTTACAGTTCAGCCTACTCCTAATCCTGTGGAGACGATTACCTTTAATATGCTCCCGGGACCCTATTGCAACAACTCAGTCATTACCTTAGACGCTACAATCTTACATGTGCCCGGTTTCGAAGGTACGGTACAAAACATCCAATGGGGTGTTTGCGAATACGACTTCGGCGGATATGAGACTATATGCTATGATATTCCTTTGACAGACTTAAAAGGACAACACAAAATTGAGGTAGGCTTAACCACGGCGTTTGTTCGCTTCTATATAGATTTCAATACGGAAGGATATAATTGTCCTGACAGATACTGGTCAGATCCGATAGAGGTTGTTCAAACCATAAAAGTGGATCTTGCAGGAGCAAGCAAAGATACGGTTTGTCACGGCGGAAGCGTAGAACTTACTTATAATCTTTCCAATATTGACCCGTCGTGGCCTATTTGGTACAGAATATTGGAAAACGGTTTATGGTTGGAAGGAGTAAACGAAGTGCACCAAGTTCCCGTGGGATCTACGCAATTATCTTTTACCACGAATCCTTCTTTACATGAAAATGAAAACGGACCGCAATCTTATTGCTATGCAGTAGAAGTATGGCAATATCCTGTACCTTACGTACATCTGGGGTCTCCTTATCCTGCTGTTTGTTTTGTAACTTCCGACTGCTACATGATAACAGTATTGAAAGATCCTGAACTTCTTTTAACTTGCCCCGGAAATATTATTAAACTTCCTGCTGAGAATCCTATATTCACCGCTAACTTAGTGGGCGGAAACGGCGATGTGGTTTACCAATGGTATCTCAATACCGTATTAGTACAGGAAGGACCGGAAAATACGTATGAATTAGACGATCTATCAGTATTAAGTATATTGGGAGATTATACGATTGCCGTGAAAGCCATTCAACAAGGCTCAGGATGCGATGCAAAAATGAAAATTTGTGAATTCTCCGTAGTTTGTCCTCCGATGCAAGTAAGCATAACCGGACCGGACGTGGCTTGTGTGGGAGATGAGGTAAGACTTACCGCAGTGGTAATTACCGATTCCGAATATACGCTGCAATGGAAAAAAGACGGACAAATATTGGAGGGTAAAACAGACCTGTATTTAGATTTTACCGTAGGCGAAGATGTTGATATAGAACAATATGAAGTAAATGTTATGAATTGCGGATGTCAAATTCTAATAGCCGAACATATCTTCCAGGTACTTCCCAAAACCGTTATTTGGGTGGATAATTACACCATCTGCGAAAACGGTGCCGTAGAAGTAACGGTGAACCAAGCTCTATTCGGAACAGGGCAAGTTTACCGCTATCTATGGTTTGATGCAGACGGAGAAGAAATAGATATTACCTATATACCTAAGAAAATATTCAAAGAAAAGGATCTATTCCCTATTGGAACTGACGAAGCCATTTTCTCCGTACAAGCCATCATGTTAAATGCGGTATGTTCTTCTAATGTTGCAGAATTTAGTATCACTAAACAAGGTGAGCTGGAACCGGTTGAACTGCTTGCTACCGACACGATTATTTGTGTAGATCAAATGGTGAAATTCACCTTAGGTGAAGATAATAATATTGCAACATTCGGTGCACCGGTATATACCTGGTGGATTGACGGAATACCGGTTGACGCACCCAGTTTGAATTTCCTCAATATTTCGTTCGCAGAAGGGGGCATGCACTATGTAAATGTTCATATTGCTTATCCTAACAATATTTGTGAATTTCTATCCAATGAAATCGCAATAGAAGTACGTTCACTCAATGGAGTAACCATCGCAGGCGACCATTATGTTTGCAATGCGGTAGAACAAACCTCTATATTGGCAGTAGTGAATCCGTCAACCACAGATATTAAATATCAATGGTATTTAGGCGAAGAACTTCTTGCAGATGAAACGGGCGCTACCATTACCGTAGCAAATGAACCCAGTCCGTATGCATATATATATTATGTAAAAGTTACCGATACGGTTTCCGGCTGTACTGCATTATCCGCTCCTTTCGAAGTATGGGTAGAACAGTTCCCAACCATTGCAATCCATGCGGATAAATATACGATTTGCCCGAATGATTTGGTTGAACTTACCGCAGATGTACCTTTCGAAAAGAATATGCTTTTTGAATGGTTGTCAGAAGGTGTGATCCTTGGAACTACTCAGGTATTACATATCAATCCTGATACAACGGCAACTTATACATTCACAGCCACCCAAATCGGTTCAGGATGTACTGCCACTTCCAATGAAATTACGATAACCGTAATTCCGGCTCCTGTAATTGCAGCAACCAAGATAACCGAAACGATTTGTCAATACGAACAAGTAACCTTTACAGCAACGTTGAGTGACGATACTCCCGCTCCTGTAATCTATACCTGGTTAATTAACGGCACTCCACAAAGTGCAACCGAAGCGGTATTTACCTATAATTTCAACAGCTTCGGCGATTATGAAGTGCAAGTATTTGCCACCACAATCGATGCCGGCTGTAAATCAGAAATAGTAGATGCCGGATCGATTACCGTTAAATTTGCTCCAAGCGTAACTATCGCAGGCGACCATTATGTTTGCAATGCGGTAGAACAAACCTCTTTATTGGCAGTAGTAAATCCGTCAGCCACAGATATTAAATATCAATGGTATCTCGGTTTGGAACTTCTTGCAGATCAAACCGGCGCTACCATTACCGTAGCAAATGAACCCAGTCCTTATGCATATATATATTATGTAAGAATTACCGATACGATTTCCGGTTGTTCAGTATTATCCGATCCTTTCGAAGTATGGGTAGAACAATTCCCAACCATTGGAATTCATGCGGATAAATATACGATTTGCCCGAATGAATTGGTTGAACTTACCGCAGATGTACCTTTCGAAAAGAATATGCTTTTTGAATGGTTGTCAGAAGGTGTGATCCTTGGAACTACTCAGGTATTACATATCAATCCTGATACAACGGCAACTTATACATTCACAGCCACCCAAATCGGTTCCGGATGTACTGCCACTTCCAATGAAATTACTATAACCGTAATTCCGGCTCCTGTAATCGCAGTAGAAAAGATAACCGAAACGATTTGTCAATACAAGCAACTAACCTTTACGGCAACGTTGAGTGATGATACTCCCGCTCCTGTAATCTATACCTGGTTAATTAACGGCACTCCACAAAGTGCAACCGAAGCGGTATTTACCTATAATTTCAACAGCTTCGGTGATTATGAAGTGCAAGTATTTGCCACCACAATCAACGCCGGCTGTAAATCAGAAATAGTAGATGCCGGATCGATTACCGTTAAATTTGCTCCAAGCGTAACCATTGATGGACCGGAATTTGTGTGCAATATGCAAAACCCGCCGGTATTACTGGCAAAAGTAGATCCGATATCTTCAGCAACTCTGGTTTCCTATCAATGGTATCTTAACAATGAACCGATTGACGGAGGTACGTATTCAACACAACAAGTATCGAACATCCCTACTTATCTTCCTTATAACTACTATGTAATCATCACCGATCCGGAATCAGGATGTGAAGTGATGTCTGCAACACATCAAGTAAAAGTTGAACAATTCTCAATGATAGGAATCACGGTGGATAAAGAAGTGGTTTGTGCCGGAGATAAAGTGGTTCTCACTGCCGATGTTACAGGCAATCCGAATACAAAATATATATGGTATGCCAATAATGATTCTATAGGAAATGCTCCGATTTGTGAACATCATCCGTTAGTACCCACTACCTACAAATTCATTGCCATTGAATTAGGCTCAAATTGTGTAGCCAATTCAAATGAACAATTTGTAATGGTAGAACCGATTCCATCCATATCTATTGAACTGTATAAGGAAGAAACAATTTGTCAATACGAGCAAGTATCCTTTAAAGCGATCTTGTCACAAAATACTCCTCTTCCTGTAATCTATACCTGGTTAATTAACGGCACTCCACAAAGTGCAACCGAAGCGGAATTTACCTATAATTTCAACAGTAATGGTCAATTTGACGTAAAAGTATTTGCCACCACGGTGGGAGCAGGATGTAGCTCATTGCCTATTTCCGCAGGTTCAATCTATGTAAAGCCGGCTCCGAGCATTTCTATCGATGGTCCGCATGCAGTATGTGATGCAACCATCCCAACCACATTAAAGGCTAAAGTATTCCCGTTAGACGGCAACTATGGTTATCAGTGGTATCTAAATGGCAATCCTATTGATGGAGCTACGTATCCAACCCTGCCCGTAAGTAATATTCCGAGTGCTACTCCTTATTACTATTATGTGATCGTTACCGATCTTGAATCCGGTTGTTCAGTAGCTTCCGAAACCCACGAAGTAATAGTAAATGCCTTCTCAAACATAGCCATATCTCCGGATCCGGGACAACTTTGTTTGGGTGAATCATTTACCATGGGTGCAGATGTGGAAGGCCTGTATAATATGATATGGCAATGGTATGAAGATAATTTACCATTGGATGGTGAAAACTCCCCGATATTGAATTGGGATCCAAGCGTAGGCCCCCATACCTACTACTTTATTGGAACGCAAATCGGAACAGGTTGTACGGTAAATTCGAATATCATTCCTATTTTCGTTGCTCCAATTCCGGAAAAACCAAGCTTATCTATCTCTGAAACTATGATTTGTAGCGGTAATTCCGTAACCGTATCCGGTAATATTCCCGGTAACTATGTTTGGTATGAAAAAGGTTTTGTTATCGATGGACAATTAATGTCAATTACTACTCAACCTACGAATAATAGTAATAATGAAATTGCTAATTATGAATATCAGGCAAAAGTAATAGTTTCCGGTTGTATGTCATCGCTTTCAGATCCTGTAAGTGTAGCCGTTCATCCTGCAATCAGTGTAACTTTAGCAGATGGCGCACATGAAGTTTGCGAACAAGCCTTAGGCGGAGAACAATTAGTAATTCATGCCTTAGTTACAGGACTTATAGAAGGTGTTGACTATCAATACGATTGGTATTATTTACAAGGATACAATCCGCAAGAATTGTTATTTGGAAATGAAATTAATAATTCTTATGTTTATGTTCCGAATAACTGGGAACCCAATGATCCGTCACAACCCTACCATATTTACGTAAAAGTTAAGGCTTTGGGATATAATTGCACAACGGTATCCTCAATATACAATGTAAATATTTTAGAAAAACCAACGGTTGTTATCGATTTGGATGTTGAAACTATTTGCATCGGCGGTACGGTAACTGCTACTGCAATTCCTACTCCTACTCCTACTCCTGAAAATCCATATAACTATATATGGTCTGTAAATGGAGTGGAAATTACAGGATATAACATTCCGGTAATTCCTATTACCGAAGGTTTATTCTACGGTATGAATGAGATTTCCGTAAGAATTGAACGTTCTTATGGTAGTGCTTCCTGCTTCGGTACAGGTAGTCATCCTGTACTTGTAGTTACTCCTCCTGCATTAACGCTATATCAAGATATCGAGGGCAATCCTCAATTAGCAGGAATGTGCGTAGGCGGAAAAGCAAATCTGTCTGCAACCGTGGTTGATTTTGATGAAAATATGATTAATGTAAATGATTTTGCTTGGGAATGGAGACTGAACGGTGAAAAACTTCCATGGATTTATTCCTCTGCTTCTCCCGTGATTACTACTCCCGGAACTTACATTTATGAAGTAAGAGCTATTTTGAATAACAACTTGGGATGTAATACCGAATGGTTTGCATTTGCCCCGATTAAAGTTGTACCTCAACCCACCGTTTCAATTTATGCAAACAACTACAATTACTACGATGTTTGCGAAGGCGCAACGATTGTTCTTAATAATGAACTGGGTATAACAGATCCTACGATTCAAAACGGTTATGCCTATAAATGGAATGACTTGCAAGATTGGGAAGCCTTCCCAATAGCTCCACGTTCTGTAACTTTCAACTCTTTAGGCAAACATACATTCTTCCTAACGGTTGAGTTTGAAAACCCAACCTGTCAACCCGCCAAGGTATCCGATATCTTAACTTACACCGTGGTTAACAATCCTGTTTTCACTGAAATAAATATTGATCCTGACAACTATAGCGGATTATGTAAAGGTGAAACGGTTACCTTAGATGCTAAATTTATCGGAGGAGTGAATGATGGAACCAATATTGGTTTAGTTCAATGGATGTACAGTTTCAACAATGAACCTTATGTAGAAATTACCGGTACCGGTGGACATAAGACTCACAAACCGGCTCAAGCAGGTTATTATACCTACATGGCTACTTACGTTCCGTCTCAAGCCGGTTCGGGTTGTAGCGCTGAACCAAAAGTTTTAGGTCCTATTGAAGTATATCAAAGTGTAACTCCGGCTGCTGAATTTGCAGTGAAAGCATCAGAAATTCCTCCCATTTGCGGAAATAATGCTTATACAGAACCGGTGAAATTACCGATCGTGTTTGATAAACAGGGAACCCCGCCATTTGACTTTGTAATTAAAGGCTCTGACGGTTCTTTATACAATTTGAGAGCAAACGGATATTCTTATGAATTGCTTGTTTCTCCAAAAGTAACCACAACTTATACGATAGAGTCTTTGAAAGATGTTTCCAAATGTGTAACCGGTACTTTTGTAAAATCGGATATTACCGTAACCGTTACGGATATAGAAGTTCTAAATCCTTATGTAATCGCTTGCAGCGAATCGGTAGATGTGAACTTGAAGATTACTTCCGTTGCATCTAAAACGGCTACCATTGATTTCATGGATAAGAAAGGCCAAGAAGTTTTATATACCTGGAAAAAGGCTATTCAACAACTCGGCAGTCAAAATGTAATCACAATAGATATTCCTTCCGGAATAACCGAGCCGGGTGATTATCCTGTAATAATTAAAATTGACGGCTGTGAATATAAAGTGCTTGTTTATGTAGGCAAACCTTCTGCAATCACCGCTAACTTCAAGTTTGATTATACCCATCCTGCTAAACCACAGATTTGTTCAAACAATCCTGCTCAAAAGAGCGTGGAATTATTGGTTACCCTTACCGGTACTCCTCCGTTTAACTATCTACTTGTTGGAACGGATGGTACAAGCAGAGAAATCACTTCATTCAAAAATGAGGACGCTCTGATCGTATCTCCAACGGCTACCACAACGTATACTATTGAATGGTTATTAGATAACTCTGCTTGCCAATCCGCTAATTTCGAAAAACCGGAAGTTACGGTATATGTAACAGAGGTAGAATTTATTAATCCTGATGTGGTAACTTGTAACCAAAACATTGATATTGAATTCTATTTGATTTCATCAGTGAATAGCCAGGCTATCCTTTCCGTAGGTAACTTCACAAAAACACTCTATGGACTTGTACCGGGATATAACAAAATTGAAAAAATAGATATTAGTGAAGTAGGCTTCGGTACACATAAAGCTACCCTTTCTGTTGACGGATGCGACTTCTCCTTCACCATCACATCTAACTTCGGTGGCGGTGCTGACGGCACACATACCTTGATTCATAAGAGATGGGAAGGATATTACGAAGTATTGGTAGTATCTAACAGCTATGATCCGCAAAGTCCATATTATAATGGAGGATATAACTTTACCTCTTATCAATGGTATAAAGACGGTAAATTGATCCCGGGTGCAACGCAACAGCATTATCAAGATCCGAGCGGCGTAGCAAATGGTATATATACTGTACATCTAACAGGTATAAGAGTTATAGATGGATCTAAGGTTGAATTTACAACTTGCGGTGATGAATTCATTGCATTAGGTTCTATAAAAGTTTATCCTGTTCCGGCTCAAATTGACGAACCGGTATGGGTTGATCTTGATTTAACTCCTGCTGAAATAGAAGGCGCATACCTGGATATTTACGATGCGAAAGGTGCACACGTGAAACAAGTTCAAGTAACTACTTCACTCATCCAAATTGAAGGCTTTAAAACTCAAGGGGCTTACTATGGAAAAATTACCACAGGAACCCATGAAATTAAGGCGGTTAGATTCTTAATTGTTAAATAAATCATGTTGAAAGGCAGGCAACGCCCTGTTGCCTGCCTTAAACAAATAAATACTAATAAGAAAAAATTAAAATTAAATACTTATGAAAAAACAACTATTATTAATCGGTCTTATTTTCACAATGTTTGTGGCTTACTCCCAAACTGTTGATAAAAAAAGTGAACCCCAACCTACCGCTACAGCGGATACTATTGCCACCCCCAAAGATGAGTTTTGCCCTCATAGAATCTGGCTCCATATTGGCGGAGGTTATGCAAACAATACGTTTAAACAAATTAAAGATATTTCTAAAAGAGTATCCGGATTTGCTATGGCTGAAATAGGTTATACCTATTTCTTTCATAGAAATGTAGGGATTGGTCTCGGCGTGGGAATTAACTATGGCGGCGCCAATTCAAAAATAAACGATTCCAAAACCATTTATGAATTGCAGGATGACCTTTATAACAACGGAGACCCTTATGATTTAACTTATACTACCAAAAATCTTAAAGGACAACAAAATAAATGGGCAATTGAAGTTCCGTTGACTATCCAATTTGAGAAAAAATGGGGCAAAAATGGTATTTATGCCGGAGTGGGCGTAAAAGGATATTTTCCCCTATCCTTTAGAGTTGGGTTTACGGAAGGAAATATCCTAAGAGATAAAATTGATGATAACGACTTAAACTGGCACCCTGTAAATGATGGCTCAATTCTTATCCACATGGATCCGACTAATTTTAAAACCCAATCCGTAAAACCTAAATTGAGATGTTCTTTGGATGTAGTGGCAGATTTCGGCGGAATTTTTGGAATAGCTAGAAATACAGATATCTATCTCGGTATCTATGGATCCTATGGGGTTCTTAATATTCTTCCCAAAAAGGGAATCAATATGGATAAAATTGATATAAAAGATCCTGTAGTAGGACAAATTACCAAACAATATGTAAATACATCAGATAATTGGCGCTTTTTACAATTAGGTGTAAAAATAGGATTCCATTTCTTACCTTGTAAATCTTGCGGTAACGATCAATATATGAACGACCTTAAGAGAGACTATATGAAGAAAATGATGGATAAGAAAGATGAACCCGTTATTATTACCAATACGGTTGAATACTACTATTTCGTACCCACAGTATCCCAAGAATTGTTAGAAGAAACTGCCGATAATCCGGATAAGAAAAAAGCAATTATGGACCTCGCACAATCCTTATCTAATATTAAGATTTTATTTGACGTAGATAAAGATATTCCAAAACTCGATGAAACGAAAAAACAACATATTGACCGTGCCGTTCAATTATTAAAATCAAATCCTGATTTGAAAGTGATTATTAGCGGCTATACTTCACCGGAAGGAACCACAGACCATAATAAAGGCTTGGGTGCAAGACGTGCAGTAGCGGTTAAGAAAATCTTTACGGATAAAGGCGTTCCATTTGACCAAATTATAACACAAAACTTTGTTGCCGAAGATCCGCAACATAAACTTGATATTCCTGAATCGGATTGGAAAGAACAACGCGCTGTTATTTTCAAAATAGAAAAGAAATAACGTAGCATTTTATTAAAAAAAACTGCCGTATAAATCGGCAGTTTTTTTTTATATTTTTATTTATTTTTGTCCACAAAAAAACTTAATTATGGAAGTAACAAGAATTTTTGATTTATTGCCCCACTATTTAAAAAATTTTCCCAAAGAAGATTGCGTTTGCGGAAAAGAAAATGGAGTTTGGGTTCATTATAGTACAGAAGAATATATCCGTAAAGCAGAATATATTGCTTACGGATTATTACATTTGGGAATAAAAAAAGGAGATAAAATTGCATCCATAAGCAATAATCGCCCCGAATGGAACTTTTTAGATATGGCTATTCATCAGGTGGGGGCAATTCATGTATCCATCTATCCAACCATTAGCGAAATCGATTATCAATACATCTTAAATCATGCGGATGTTAAAATGGTTTTTGTAGCAGGTTGGGAGTTGCTGAGAAAAATTGAAAATGTTCTGAATAGTATTCCAAGCCTGAGAGATAATGTTTATACTTTTAGAAATTTAAGAGATTACAAACATTTAAATGAAATTATTGAGATGGGTATGGCAAATCCTGCCCCTGAACGCTTAAAAGAGATTAAAGATTCAATAAAAACGGATGATGTAGCCACTCTGATTTACACCTCAGGCACAACAGGAAATCCGAAAGGAGCAATGATTACCCATGCTAATATTTTGAATAATGCAAAGGCTATAACCCCTATTATTCCGGTAAAAGAAGATAGCCGTTGCTTAAGTTATATGCCGTTGTGTCATGTGTATGAAAGGATGATGATATACGCATGGCATTATATTGGTGTATCTATTTACTATGCAGAAAGTATGGCTACCATTGCCGATAATTTAAAAGAAATACGTCCTGACATTTTTACCTCTGTGCCACGACTTCTAGAAAAATTCTATGATAAAATCTTATCGGTTGGATATAAGCAGAAAGGAATTAAAAAAAGTATTTTCTTTTGGGCAAATAAGGTTGCTTTGGAGTTTGAGTTAGAAGGAAAATCAAAGTGGTATAGGTGGAAGTTGAAAATAGCAAGAAAATTAGTACTGAATAAATGGAAAGCGGCTTTAGGCGGCCGGTTTACTGTAGTCGTTTCGGGAGGCGCAGCCATTCAGCCTAAATTGAGTAAAATATTCTATGCTATGGAAGTTCCTGTTTTAGAAGGATACGGACTAACTGAAACCTCTCCCGTTATTGCCGTAAGCAATTTCTTTAAGAATGGAATAAAAATCGGAACGGTAGGTCCGCCACTCCCGGGAATTGAAGTGAAAATTGCAGAAGACGGAGAAATTCTTACAAGAGGCCATTGCTTGATGAAGGGATACTATAACGCCCCAGAACTTACTAAAGAGATGATTGATGAAGATGGCTGGTTTCATACCGGCGATTTAGGACAGTTTGAAATCGAAGGACAGGTGCGTATTACAGGAAGAAAAAAAGAGATGTTTAAAACAGCTTTCGGAAAATATATTGTGCCTACTATCCTTGAAAATAAATTTTCGGAACATCCCATGATTGATAATATTTTGGTTATTGGAGAAAATAAACAGTTTGCAGCCGCCCTTATTGTCCCTGAATTTAGTGATTTGCGCTCATGGTGCGCGAGAGAAGGAATCTCCTATACAACGAATGAAGAAATGATCATACATCCTCAGGTGCAGGCAAAATTTAAACAACTTGTGGATAGATATAATAAATTCTTTGGAGAAACAGAAAAAATAAAACGCTTTAAACTCATCGGATACCCTTGGTCTGTGGAATCCGGAGAGTTAACGCCCACACTCAAATTAAGAAGAAACTTTATTTGTAAAAAATTTGAAGAAGAAATAGATGCGCTTTTTAATTAAGCACAGTTTAATCATATCCGGCGATTGCCCAATCTCTTAAATTTTTAATAAAATATAAAAAATTCAATAGATGTTTTTTCATATTAAAAAAATACTATTTTTGCCGCCCCGTTTGAGAGGGATAAGGTGCGAAAGAATTTATAATAAAATGTAATACCTTAACCCCTTATTTTCCAAAGGCTCCCTTAGTAGCCAAACGAACCATGCGGGACACGTTCTTTGAAAGATTGGAATGAATGTAGCAAACAAAAAATAACTCGGAAATTTTTTTAAATTTTGAGAAAGACGTAAGCGAACGAGTTGGGA
>Ga0209628_10001339_pt1 | contig 15833 bp, 19 predicted proteins | sample TergutCu122P4_FD_187285 | JGI IMG/M metagenome (GOLD analysis project Ga0209628, IMG submission 187285) | Cubitermes ugandensis P4 segment gut microbial communities from Kakamega Forest, Kenya - Cu122 P4 (SPAdes) (version 2) | ecosystem: Host-associated > Arthropoda: Insects > Digestive system...
ATTGTCCTGCCCTACCTGAAGGCCTGAGACTGGTTTTGTACTCACTCTTGGTTCAGGATGGTCTAAATTCAGGTTTGGCTGACTTCTGAAGACAGGACCTGTCTGTCTCCGTGCTGACTTCATGCAGGAATTACATTACACTAGTGTCACAGTGAAGACTGTATTATGTTTTCTAGGTTACTGACGTACATTAAGTTGTCTTATCATGAGGTCAGCCACACCATTTGGTTTGTGAATGTTCAGACTCATTACTCTGATACATAATGTAAGTAAAATTTTTTGCATTCTGTTAATCAATTCATCTTTATTAATTATTAAATTTTGTTACCTTTAACGTTTTCTATGTGTGTTGTGTGGTGTTACTTGCATTCCTGGAATGCTTCCAACAGTTAAGTAATATGGGTGGGGGAACCAGTAAGAATCAACTGTGTATCTATACATCTGCACTTCAGCAGGTGTTACTGTTTCTTGCAGTCTTGCCTTGAAAAGGCACTTAGCATATCCAATACTCACAAGAATTGGAGGCAACCTCCAAATTTGCAGCTTCTTGCTCGCAAGCTGGTGCTCTCTACATTTTGAGCAATAGTACTTCTCGTCCTCACCAAGGTGCTCCTCCTTGGTGAATGCTTCAAGGCAGTAGTCCAGATTGATGGGTTCCGACTGCTGCTGCCGTGTGACAGCCACACTTTCATGTTCGACGTAGACCTGCAACATAATTCTGGTGATAACATGAACAAGACACAAAATAAAATGGCAACGAAAGTGAAATTCAATTTTCCATCTCCTGGTGCAGACCCTGCCTTGCCCAACTCCAATATTGAATTTAATCAGAATCCATTCAGCAGTTTAGTGGTGAAACATATAAACTGAAAGACACTGCCTCAAACCTCTGTCTTTATTTCATGATATTCATGCACAGAACATATATTATGCTGTTTTTAATGCAACCTGCATGGATTTTTAAGCATGGCATTTAAAGGCACTGTCCATAGCTAAAATTATATAGCGTCTGAGATAAGATGAATGAGGCTGGAGCATTGGTGGAATGGAACTGACAGGTAGAAACCTAGTCAAGGGGTATGGGGGCTTTTTCCCCTGGGGTACAGTGCCAAGAGTGTGACACTAATCACTCACCTCCATCTCATACCCAGGTGAGGAATAAATGGAACTATACCTCTATTCCCTACCTGCCTTCATGTTGTGCATAGAAACTTTACCTTTCTTACAAAGTTCCCCAGCAGCACTGCAAACAAGCAGTTTCCTATGACGCCACCATTACTACAGGTCTCTACACTTATCAACATGTAAACACTCAAGTCACAATCGAACACAACCACATTTCTGTGTGCTATAAGCAAACTACATGTTGCAGGCCTTTCAAACTATCACAGGGCTTGAACATAAAAACTTACAGTGAAAGTAAAAGTGTAATAATACATATCTTTGTGAGATCTCACATTTCATGCTATTATTAGAGTTGCTGGTAAATGTAAAATGTCTTCGTAGTAGCTTAATCCATAAAACGTGTGTTCTTATTGTAGCTTTTAAAATATCAACTGCTGAAACCAAATTTTTATCCAGTACATTAAAATCCAAAATGATTACATTTATTTTTAAGTTCAAAGTTATGCAGTTCTGCATTATCCAGTGTGTGTGAGGTGTATCTATTTTAAAAGATACAATGAGAACAAAACTTCTACAGATGAAGCTACAATACAGGCATTTTACAATGAACAAAAACAGTAATAAAAACACGTAATATGAGATGTCACAAAAATTGGTATGTATGCAAGTTTATACACTTTTACTTTTACTTTAAGCTTTTGTACACACGCCTGCTGATGGCCCAGAAGGGCTAGAAGATGTAGCTTGCTTACAGTACACATGTACATGGTTGTGTTAGGTGGTGACTTTAAGTATTTGTTGATAGTTGGAAGCAGCACAATGGGATGTGTCCATCAAGTTGCTCTGCATATGTTTCAAATTAAACACTTTCTCACCCGTTCCTGTGAAGTCTGGTAACGAAGATGAAGTGCCGTTGGGTCCCAGTCTATGGCAAGATGACTACTACCAAAATTGAATTCCGCATCACTGCACTGTATCCGACAGCCACGGCAGAACCTGTACCACGGACACCACGCGCACTGCGAACCGTCCTTCTGCACTGCTTTCAGCACAAACGGGAACTCGTAGCCCAGACTATCATCACTGTTAAGACAGAATATTGGGATAAATTAGTGAACTGCAGTAAGCGTTCAAACTGGAGACAGGAACAACCATATATGGAACACGTTCAATAATTACGGTTCCCTAGCCAGCAATTTCTGTGTGAATAAAGCACTTTATTTTTTGGTAGGAAGCAGCACTTGTAGGAGGGTAAGATGAAACATATGGTGCAAGGGTCAGTTGGTCAGTTGGTCAGTTGGTCAGGCAGTCAGTCAGTCAAGTGCTGTACTGGAGAAAAGCTGATATGCCATGGCAATGGCACTGGAAATTTGATAACACAAAAACGTTCATAAATGTGAATCAGTTTCTGTGCGTGAAACACATTCCCCCAACAAAATTCACCACAAACTGACAAAATTGATGGCACATTGAGAGCACAGCATGTCAGAAAATAGTGCGCAGAGTTCGACAATGCTTGACTGGACAAGCCTGATGATGATCAAACTCGTCGGCCCAGCATATCAAAGAGAGACATGAGTATAGAACAAGTGGAGAAACTGATTTTGGAAAAATGGAAAATCACAATTCAGTGTCATCAAATGCACAATATTGGGGAAGAAGAAATTGCTGTTAATGGATTTATTCAAATACAAAAGTCCAATTTCTTCCACAAGGTAGTGCTGAAATACATGTGACAATATGGCACAAATATACATACATCTAAGCCACCTGAAACCAGGTAATACCCTCTCATTTTATTTCTTGGCATGCCATTTTAATATTATTTGCCTATGCCCAGGTCTCCCACATGATCTTATTCCCTTATGTGAAAAACTAGATATTCTCATGACAGTGACTACTCATCTGTCCTGAAGATGGAGGCACCATACTCCTCCAAAATTTTGTAATTTCTACCAGTGTGAAGCAATAAATGCACCTGATAAAAGAGACACAGCTCAAAACTGTTAAATTTACTCACCAGTCCTGGGCATGATTAGGGGCTGCAGTCTCAGTAGGAGGTAGAGGGGATACGAGGCGAGCCACTTGGACCCACACAGCTTGGTACAGATCCTGATGAGTGGTTGATTCAGAGCAAGGAACAATCAAAGGCAACCCAAATAGACTCGGCTTGGTCTTCTGTGATGACATGAAGTAAACATCCTGTCGGATCTGTAAACAGTTGCACACACATAACCTTCATAAAAACCTATGTTTTCAGCAACAATTTAAAATAGCTGATACACATGAAATCTAAAAACTCACATCTTCTGGTATGTGACACACTGTCACTGAAGTGCAGCTTCTGATGGCTCAAAGATCCACAGTACCTTCAACCTTAAGATGCAGGCACTATGCTCCTTTGAAATATCGGCAACTATTCACCCAGTGACACACTGTCACATCCCAGAAGACTCTGATCGTCAGGAACACTGCCATAAGAATCTCAAATCTCATATAAACATTTCAGTTGAACCTGATGCCACCAGGCACCTTGTTGCCAAGCTACAGGGCATCATATGCAAGAACACAGTCATAATGAAAATGTATTAAAACTCCAAAGTAGAACAATACATTCATATAACAAACCCAAAAGCTTTCAATTAAATTTCCATGGGACAAAAAGCTCATTCTGTACAACACTTCAACAGATGTGACCATCCCGTCCTCCAAGAGCGATGGCTTGTATAAAAACCAGCAATAAGCTGATGCAACATAGTGTATAACAATAACAGGTGATCTAAACAATATCTGAACCACCAAGGAAATTGAGGGCTGAAAAAGAAAGAGGGACTAAAGGATGCAAACAGATGTACAAGTCTGTGTTGGAATATGGAACAGACATCCTGGGTCTACTGAGGCAGACAGAGGTCTGAATATTCAAGTTGCCTGTGATGTGACAGTGGGTCACTGGGTAATGGTCCCTGACGTATCGAAGGATCACATAGGCTTCCGCATCGAGGTCAAGTGGCATATCTTCTTTGAATACCTGATCCTGAAGATGCAGGCACTACAATCCTTCAGAATTCCATGTACCACTCATCCAGCAACACAGTATAACATCTCAGAAGACATGAATCTTCAGTAATGCCATGTGAGAACCTGAAAACTGGCAAAAACCGGCCTGTGTAAGCTAAACCCAAGAGCTACATGATACAACAGTCACTCACCATTTTTCGATGCAAAGCAATAATAAATCCCTGTGTTGGGCCAGGCAAAGTGTTCACTGTGTCTGTATCACTTAACCCAGCTAAGCTGCCAGAGCTTGCTGAGCTATTGCCACTTGACTGTCGAAGCTGTGCTCCTGGTGACAATTCATCCACCGCTCCCATGCTGGCGCTTGGTGCCAGGGGTGCTGGTGCTGGTGCTGGTGCTGGCGCAGGGCTGGATGAAGATGACTACAACAGCAACACCCACTCACTTAACACTCACAAATCAAACACAAAATGCTGTATCACAGTTGCTGTTTTTGACACACATCACTGACTGTTAGTGCCAGACCGGTGGTAAGTCTTGCAATGAAGACAGTCTGTGGTATGACAGTAAAAATGAACGACAGTATTAAATTCCCACATGACAGAGCATCTCCACTTCCAGAACTCTCTTGTTCATGGAACTGGCATGGTGGATTCAATATATTACAACTAAATATCTGGCTTATTCATATCATCTTAAAAAAAATAAAATCAGGTACCAAAAATAATTCCCTTTAATGTCCCTTCAGTTAATGCCTTTCCACACTTATTGTGCTATTTTGATAGTACCAAGTCAAAAACCTCGACATTAAATTTCCTCAAGATTTCAGTATTCTGCAATGTGACACACTGACACTGTGTCAGCAGTTCCCAAAGTTGCAAAGGATCATGGCACCTTCACCTTCAATGGTCAAGCAACCCCAGTAAATGTCGCATATTAAGGCATTATGTCAATAACTACTTAACAATCAAGACAGTGCATCATCCCAGGAACTGGAGCCGTCAGTAGCACTGATGTGAGAACCTCAAATGTCAAATTAAATTTCCTCCACTTAAGAATTTTCACAGTTTAATTTTCAAATCCACTGCTTACCTAAGAAATTTTAAATGGGAGTTATGCTGCATGTGCAATAAATCAACTTGACTCTTTTGCACACGTAACCAACACTCCAAACATCAAACAGACACAATTTTACAGCGGACATACCATTGTGTTTATGAGCTGAAAACAAATTGTTATATTTCTGTTGAACACAATAAAATAAACTAACAAGTTGTGTTTGATGGAAATGTAACAATTTGTTTTAAAATCAGACAGATATTTCATTCTTCTTAGTCATCACATGTCCAAAACAGACATCTGCACGTTCTGTGTTAAATTCTTAACATTACAAAACAGTGCAAAATATTTAAAAGCTTCTCACCTGATGCAAATGAGACACACACAGCACTTCATTTTCTCTCATTTACATGTTAAATTAAATGCAATACTGTAGTTGCTCTGACTACTTACGAAGATAAACCATTCATGTGAACACAGTCCACACACACACAATTGCATGTGCATGTGCACATACACACTTTCTGAATAACTCTCTCATTACTGTAATATGAGATAACAAAACTGTGTCTCAGTTTGCTGTTGACATTGATCACACAATGCAATAAAACTGGCACAGTAACTTTAGCTCTATGGAGCAAGTTTCCTTCTTCAGAAGCTGAGTTACTCAGCCAATCACAATATCCCCTGCATTTTACGAAACCCGAAGGCTTATCACCTTGTTCACTGCAGCCCACCACTTGTCCCTATTAGCACCAGATGAGTCCAGTGTACAAACTCCAATCCTACTGTTTCAAGATCCATTTTAATAATATACTCCCACCTATGTCTAGGTCTTCAGAGCGGTCTCTTTCCTTCAGGTTTCTCCACTAAAACCCTACATGTGTTCCTCTCTCCTGCACATGTGCCACAAAGCCTGTCCATTTCATCCTCTGTGATTGGATTACCCAAATAACATTCGGTGAGGTGTATAAATCATTACACGCCCTATGATAAAATTTTCTCCAGTGTCATGTCACTTCCTCCTTCTTAGGACCAAATACCTTCCTAAACACCCTGCTGAACATCCTCACACAACATACAACAAGAATTGCACAGCTTGGGTCATATTCAGACTATCCTTAAACTTATGAACACAAACAGTTCAGCAACACTGCAGATTTGCTAAAACCACATGCCTGTGACCTGTGCACTACATACCACTTGTGAAACAATCATGTACAACTTGCAACTACACCATTAGCTTTTATGTACATAAAACATGCCAGCACCCAAGCAGCACCTACAACTGTGGATAGCAGAACACTGCAGTAAACAACTAAGGTAAGTAAGAATAACACCAAAACTACAGGCACTAACAAAACACCTTCTCCCATTTCACTGTTAACAAATGAAACAATACACAAATAACAGTGTAACTAGCAACAACAAACTCAACTTTTTGTCTACAAACAACTAAAATATATACAAACAGCCTGCATTTTATTAACTTACCGACAAACCAAATATGATTTAATGACTTCCCCATTTTGTAAGAGTAATGACTCATTACTATACCATCACCAGGAAGGAAATAATACAGATATGCTGAGTCAGATGCAAGACACTTCACATGCACTTGACTCATAATAACTTAAAGTGTTATACCACATTTTATGGAACATCAGATGGTTGTAAATCTAACAAAAACAGCATATTAATGATAAGGTTAAAATTGGAAGTAACGGGAAATAATTAAGATGTAAGCCTTCTGGGATGTGATGCCATGTCAATGTGAGAGTTCTTCCTGACATTTCGAAAAATCATGGTGACTTCATCTTCACTGATCTGCCAGACCCTGAAGATGAAGGTAGTTTGAAATGTCAGCAGCCGCTCAACCAGCAGCAATGTGGCACATCACACAAGGCTTGCATCCAGACCAATACTCCTCTCACAGCCCCAAATCTGGCTTCAGCTTTCTACCTAGTCTTGGAAATGAAAGATATGGGCTTAGCATTATGGCAAGATGAGATCAGAAGGGTAAAAAGCAAGGAAGACAAGATACTGGGGCTGGAGAAACAGCCCTGATTACTGGCTGCAAACCAATCAGTAGAGTAACGAACACTATACCTTGAAGCATGAGAATGCAGCAGGCATGCAGAAACTGTTGTGCCACCTTACCTCCACAGTGGGGGCGGCCGGCGCTGGAGGGGGACTGGTTGATGAGAGAAGAGTGGACTCTTCAATTACACTTTTACTGTTAAGAGGCTGCTGTTGTAAACAGTCAGTATCTCCAACACTGTTGCCCGTTTTGGTCATTCCTGTCAAAATCATGTTCAAGACAATGGTACAAAGTTACAAAATCATGAACACTATAAAACAGGCAAACAAAAGTTAGCCTCATTATTGTTCAAAACTTTTTGTTTCCTGACCTTCTAAAATGATCAAAATATTAATGCTTCTACAAAAATTACTTTTACATGAGGAGCCAACTTTCAGCCAGTACACACAATTAACTCTACACAGGAGGGTCCTTCTTCACAAGCTAACAGTTCTTAGCTAGCCAAAATATATCCCACATTTTATGGAACCCAAAGGTTCATTACATTCAAAATAGCCTGCCACCGGTCCCTATCCTGAACCAGATGAACGCAGGCCACACCCTCCCATTCTATTTCCGTAAGATACATTTTAAAATTACCCTCCAGTATGTGCCTAGTCTTCCAAACAATCTCTTTACCTCAGGATTCCCCAACAAAAGCCTATATGAATTACTCCTCCCCTCTCCTCTCCTCCTACATGCCCTGCCCATGTCCATACATAAGAGGTCAGGGCAATGACATGTTCTTCAATTATCCATTATGTGGAGTTTGCATACTCTGCTAAATTGGCATCTATACCTTCACACGCCAGAGAGCATTTCCATTCAGCAATATATTTGGTATCACCTTCAAGACTTCATGTTTTCACAGTGGCATTGTTGAGGATCACATGCATCAGGGACACCATGCTGTGTCACTGGGTGACTGGTTACCAAAGATTTGAATGGCTTCCAAGGGTCACAGAGCCTTCAAACAATGATAATCACCCATCCAACAGCACGGTGTCGCATTGTTGCATTGTCCCACTGTTGCACTGTCATACTGCCGCATTGTCCCATTGTTGCATTGTTGCACTATCCCACTCTCCCAGTGTCACACTGTCACATTGTCGTGCTGTCGCACTGTCACGTTGTCCCACTGTCGCGTTGTCGCACTGTCACGTCCCACTGTCACATTGTCATGTTGTCACACTGTTGCATTGTCCCACTGTCACACTGTCGCATTGTCACACTGTCGCGTTGTCACACTGTCAAGTTGTCCCACTGTCGCGTTGTCCCACTGTCACACTGTCATGCTGTCACACTGTCGCGTTGTTGCACTGTCACGTTGTCCCACTGTCGCGTTGTCCCACTGTCACGTCGCACTGTTGCATTGTCGCACTGTCACATTGTCCCACTGTCGCGTTGTTCCACTGTCGCGTTGTTGCACTGTTGCATTGTCGCATTGTTCCATTGTCGCACTGTCGCATTGTCGCACTGTCGCATTGTCGCATTGTCGCACTGTTCCACTGTCACATTGTCGCACTGTCGCAATGTCACATTGTCGCACTGTCGCATTCCCCAACACCAAAACTCCCAGCAACAGGGGTGTGACAGCTTCAAATTTCAAATGCAAGTTGCTATCATAACTACATTCTTCCACAAGACATTTCACCTGCAGACTGCTGCTTAGGCTGAATGGAGCGTTGGATTGCCGTGAAAGTCTGAGCCTCTCTCTGTGACCTGAGCGAACACAATGACAGTCGCTCCTCCTCCCCTCCAGACATGGAGCCTAAGCTCAAACTCTCAGGCAGTTCATAGGCATACAATGAACTGCTAACCAATGTCTTTATCTTCTGGTCATCTGGAGGAACATTCTGTAACATCAAACCAAGAAATTCCTCAAAGCTGCATCTTAAGTACTTGCTCTTTGTCACAATGCATCGACAGAAATCTCTGAGCCATCTATAACCAACCTAAAACAATACAACAATACATTTGAAACAGCATACTTTGAAGCACAATTTTCAGTCACAAGCACTTCCAATTAACAGTTCCAAGAACTTATATCAGTGATAAAAACCCAAAATTACTTTAAAAAGCATACCAGACAAAAAAACAATTTTAGGAAGCACAGAACAGATTAAACTATTGAAAGAGAATATCATACATAAGGCATGAAAGCTGAGAGTAGTCTGCACAATAGCAGGACAGTGCTGGAAGCCGACTCACCAGTCACATGATTTTATCCTGATTCGTTGGACACAGCCAAAAGGTCTATACCCCATATATTCAGGTTCATAAACATGGTCACTCTATTATATTGGCACTGAAAGGACTCCTGTATATAAAGGACTGCCAACTACAGACAGCTGACATGTGGCCACAGAAAACTTCAGGAACATATACCTTAATTTGGGCTGCTGAGACCTCAGCTAGTCTTAGAAGATGGGCCGGAATGCCACACAGACACGACAGCGCATTCTTCACACTGCTGTATTTCTCATCCATATTAAGCCTCAGACCATACTTTATGGGAACTGACCCATCCAACCTGATAACTGCCAGGAAACATTATTAAATAACAACTGTGCTGTTGCATACTATAAATCTCTAACAATATAGAAATGAGTAATGGTGTTTTGGTTGTTTGCTGTGTTTGGTTGGTTGTTCTTGTATTTGCCACCAGAGATCACAAGACTGTACAGTACCTGCTACCAAACCACCAGTATCAAGGGCTTTGTCATCATTACATTGGTTGGATGTCCGTACAAAAACTAAAATTCACAACCAATATTTGGGTGCAATGGCAAAGTGATATACTCAGACTATGTGAAGTAAAATCACCAGTTAATCAATTCAATGACTTTATAAAACTTGCTCTGTCATATTGTAAAAACAGGTGGTTAGTAGCTACCCTCTCACCTCAGAGGCTTGGGTTCATTCCCAGACCAGACTCAAAGTGGATAAAGTGGCAACAGGACTGGTTTTTCTCAGGGTATTTTGGTTTTTCCCTGTTTGTATCATTCCATCAATGCTCCACACTCACTCATCCACTACTGACACTATGTGGTCTTAACAACTGCCAGTGTTCACCCCTTGGCACCAGAATTATATGTCTGGTGTGATGTGCAACACACCAGAATTTAAATGGGGGCAGCCTAATGAAAGCCATGATGGGTATACTTGACATTTGATGCCAAAGGGTGAAGTAACATACTTAAAGAAAGAAAGGTAAAGAAACTGAAATACTGCCATACCTACAACCTGCACAGGTACATAGCTCTCCATAGGCAGTGGTAAAGACAAGTAGTTAAAGGGATCAAAGCGGACACTTTCATGCCCACACACTTTGCACGTTACTTTGGACTTCAGCTGACCATGAAAGAGATCCACTATGATGGATTTGTTGCGAAGAATATGATTCTCCCACGCCTACATAAAAAACAATGCCAAACATTAAAAAAAAAGCAGGAAAATGGCATGAAGTAAAAAACTATGAGAATAGAAAATTAAAACCAAATTTCTGTGAAGTATACTTCTGCACTGTACTGTGAAATACTGAATTAGTTTAACACATGTTCTCAGCTAATACACTACAGAGCTGGTACCATGACACCTGTTGTTCACAGTTAGTTTCAACATCTGTGTACAGAAACACTCACAGTGCACACATAAACACCCAATATTACATCTGTCTGCAGCACAGTAAGTAACCAAACCATTAGTGTGTGCTGCAGCATAGTACATAACTGAACCGTTAGTGTGTGCTAAGGATCAGAATCTGAAATAGCAACAATGCTAAACAAAACAAAGCCATAAGACTCCAAAACAGTTCAACAGCGTAAGTGTTAAAATTTCTTCACTTTGATATAATAACAATCAATACCAAAGCAACAAAAGACACAAACAAAAATTCAACAACATTACAGTTCTGATCCATTTAGTTATTCAGTGTGTTTACTGCTGTACAGCATTTTAATGAAGAGAAACACACACTGCTACTAAAATATTTTTGTAACTCAGAAGATATCTTCACTGTATGCATTTGCAGCCAAATTAGTCTATAAAAATAGCTGGAACAGTATCAGATATACATTGTGCTTCCTGATAACAGTTCCTGTGTGTTCAGACACTTGTTTCCCTCCTGAACACCTAAGCAGATTTTAGTTTCATGTTTTTTGTACCATGCATTGTGATACAAATATGTAACGGACACCAACTAATGCTCAATCAAGCACGTCCTTCCACCTGCCAGACTGCTTACATAAAGGCATGAAAATATACCATACAAAACTGCATGTACAAATGGCCTTCCTGATGAACACAAGATGTTCAAAACATGCAGAAGACATGAAGAACTGAATTAAAACGTTGATTTGAAAAGTGTGAATTTGTTGGTTTATGTTAAATAATAGGTTTTAGTTCCAAATTACATACAAAACTCATAAGATATGAGGACTGGGCACTCACCTCCTGTGCAACAATGACATCGGGTCGGCCATCGCTGTCCTTCAGTTCAACGTATGGTTTGTCATGAACTCTGTTCAAGTCCTCATGTAAGCCATCCAAAAGAAATGCAAGAAGCTCTTGTGAATCATGCTGCTGGAAACCATTGAATCTAGGAGCATATTTTCCTATTGTCCACTGCAACAAGCACACAGAAAATCTGCTTTAATCTGCTACCTGAACAAAAGCAACATGAATGATACTGTGCAAACCATCCTCAAATATAAACCTACATGAGGACAGAATGGAATCTCCAGCACTTTTGGGAAAACTGCCACAGGTGCTGTTCACTGCCATGTGCCATACCAGTATAATTTCTGCTGCAAACAGTCCTGTCAACTGCTGTTCAAAACAGAACTGTCCTACATATTTCTGTGCCAAGTGACATATATGTGTATTATTTTTTCATATGTAAATCTCCAAATGTCACACCAGTAAGCCATGATTTTCTATTTTGCAGGTTAGGCACTATACTGGTACACGATTCAGGTTGTAAATCTTAAATGCTGTACCGGTATGGCATTACACAGTTAACATTAATGCTGTACCGGTATGGCATTACACAGTTAACATTAATGCTGTACTGGTATGGCATTAGAGTTAACATTAATGCTGTACCGGTATGGCATTACAAGTTAACATTAATGCCGTACCGGTATGGCATTACACGGTTAACATTAATGCTGTACCGGTATGGCATTACACATTTAACATTTATAATGTTTACCATTTTTAATTATTTAAAAACAATATAAAAGCAAAAGGTACAAACTGTTTTGTTCAAAATATGCTACTAGACAAAAAACTCATGTTTCTTAACCTCAAACAGCAGACACCCAAATGTATTCCTGCACAAAATTAAATTTCCTCTGTTACAGACTTCATTCACTTCAGTGTTCAAATCCACAGCTCCCCAAAGACACCTTCAAACAGAGGTTTCACTGTTCAAAAGCAGTGATTAGTATGTACATAACATTCTTGTGAACCACGCACACAATTACGTAACCAAATAGCGCAAAGCAACAACGACTGTGTCTTACCCTCAGTTTTAATGGGGCTATAGTCTTGGCAGTGCCACTCCATATATCTTGTATGAGATCACCATACCGTTTGGCAATATGTCCTTTCATTCCTAGTGGGTTATTGCGATTCATTTCATACAGGTGCATGTTGCCTGTGAAGTACTGTGTTAGAGCACGTGTGTTGCTCACACACTGCAGAGCTGCGTTCATGAAGCACGTGTTGCCCAAATTGTTGAGGCCAGTAGCCCCCTTTTCTGCAGGAACTGCAAACAAATGGCACTGGTTACAAGCAACACTTTAATATTATTAAAAGTAAAATTCCCTTCATGTGGCACCCACAGGGCCACACATGTGCTGAATTATCAGATGGTATTGACCTAAATTCTTACAGGTAAGGTTGTGTCACTATCTACTGTTGGGCTACATCAGCAGAGCACACCCAGCCTTGTTTCACACCTCACATTCCTGAAAAAGTGGGCATAAGTAAAAAAGGTCTAAATCAAAAGTGATATTACCATAAGAAATAATGAACATAAGAAAATTTTAATAAATCAGCCAAAGGGCATTAAGCCAAAAATGAGTGCAAATTATGAAGTGGTATAAATTATCAAGTGGCATTGAAGAAAGACAAGGGTTTGGAATATTCCATCAGGATAGGTTTTTCATCTGCAAGTTCAGGGCCATCAAGGTCCTCTTCTGTTTTCTGGAATCTTCATAGCTGAGGAAGTTGATGAAGCAGGAGACAATGGGTCAGGACACACCACAATGGTTCATGTGCAGACACTCTTAGAGGCCTTTTTGAATATGTCCATGAGATTTGTTTTTTATAGCAGCCATCCTGCTGTGTGTCTAATATTCAATAAAATGGTTTTATTCTGTCTTAACACAACTGTAATATATCAGTTTCTTGGCCGCATGTTTCATGAAACATGCGGCCAAGAAACTGATGTATTATAGTTTTGCTATGACGGAATAAAACCATTTTATTGAATCCCTGAGATTTTCCTGTGTCATTGATGAACCTATCTACCAGTTGAAAGCACACCTTATGGTCTTGGGACTTCTCTCCTCAAATGCCAGATAATCAGGATTTCCATGTTACCAGATGACAGACCATACTCATAAATAAAGTTCTGGCAAGAACTTACAAAACATACTTTATTCAGAAGCTAACAAGATTTACAAATTGTGAGACAGGTCTATGAGGTTGCCACAGATGTGCTGCTGAAGACTCAGATCTACAGCAGTACAGCATTCTGCCGTTTGACAGGCATATCCTGACATTTCAAACAGACATAGTGCCTTCATCTCCTCTCCTTCCACTGCCACTTCTACCTGCCCCACACTCAATGCAGCTTCACTGTACACTGACCTCAGCTGTTACACCAAGACCCCACACAGTGTGAAGATCACTCCCATACCAACTGGCTTGCCACCTGCTCTATCCTTTCCCACAACTATGTAACACACCCAATCTTTCCACATGGCTATATTCCAGGAACTGCTAGACCCTGCAGATGAATGTACTACAATCCTTCAAAATGCTGGACAATACTTGACCAATAACAAGGCACGACAGCCCAAAAGACTGAACACTTTTAAGAAGAATGAAAATCTCTTTTCCATGATAAGAATCAAACTACATATTTCATTGGACATACAGCTAGTAACCTATCACTATACTGCCTGAGCTATCCCAGCTCACAGGTTTTCTGAGTTCTGCTTGAAACTCCTTGCTTTATTCAGATTCTTCATGCACCTATTAACTGCACCTTCACAGCACACCAACCAAGACATGATGCATATAATGTGACATACCAGCAACTACAGAATGATTCTTGCTGCACCACAGTGAACATGTCCTCCTGCTCAGAGGTTTGACATCTTCTGGGATGTAATGCTGTGTTGTGAGGTGAGTGGTAACCAACATTTTTAAGGAATGTAGTGTCTTCAACTTCAAAGGCCAAGTTGTCTTGCACTGCCTGGCTTTTGAAGATGAAGGCACCAAGATCTTTCCAAATGTCTGGCACCCCTCACCTATAAACAATGTCTCAGCCCAGAGGTCTCACATCCTTGGAAAGACCACTGTGTGAACCTCAAATGTCACATCTTTTCAGTCTTTTCACAATTCACAATTGCAGCTATTCCCCTTTCATGATTTGGCAAAAATATTTGAAGCTGCTGCATTTTCTAAACTGTAAACTGCAATGCCTTAAGTATATGCGAAATGCACAATGAAAAATGAGACTGCAGGAATTACACTTAACCCTTCAAAGATGATGGGGTTCAAATTCCAACTACTGGTCAGGACAGAGCTGTTCTAAATTTAAATTACCTTATCACGCACCCACTCAGCATGGTGCACAGAGGCTGCTGGCATGTGAGGGTTTGAAGACCATACACAACACAGAGGTTGGTGCAAAAGGACTGGACACAAATCATACGGGGGTGCTGATAAGTCCTTAGCCCGACCTACTTCCCGATGTATTTTGTTTGATGGTGAGAATATTTCGTTTGATGCTAGTCTTGTTATATATATAAATTGTAATAATATTCCTCCAATTATGATTATAAATAGGATATATGAAACTCAAAATCTTCTCTCGCTGTAGCTTGTTTCCTACCTGGTCGGGCTAAGGACTTATCAGCACCCCTGTACATAACCAAATAACATAACATACTTACTCAACTGTAAGAAAACCAAATGTAAGCCAATGCTTGATTGTGTAACATATCCAATGTACTTTCCAGTTGTCCATTCTGTTCATTTATTTAGACCAAACTACTCAATTTAGTGCACCAACCAAATGCACAGTATTAACACGTTCGCTCCGCGCGGAGTACTAGTACTCCGCAGCCTCTCACGCCAGCAGTCCAGCCGGAGTACTAGTACTCCGCGATTTTCAAAAACGTGTTAAAAAAAAAGGTATTGGAGCTATTGGCTTCAGGTTTGTACCATTAGACTCCCCCATGTTTGTAGTTTCAGTGACTGTGTTCAGCTTCCTTCAAGTCTTGTTGGTGCGTAGGCTGGGCTCTCGTGGGAG
>Ga0209628_10001341_pt1 | contig 15831 bp, 13 predicted proteins | sample TergutCu122P4_FD_187285 | JGI IMG/M metagenome (GOLD analysis project Ga0209628, IMG submission 187285) | Cubitermes ugandensis P4 segment gut microbial communities from Kakamega Forest, Kenya - Cu122 P4 (SPAdes) (version 2) | ecosystem: Host-associated > Arthropoda: Insects > Digestive system...
TATTTTATCGCTACCACAAAATGGGCATGTTACTTTTACAATCTTTGACACCATGCAAATGCTGACCTAATTGACAACAATTAAGCACTCACACATTAAAATACTTTATGACACAACCGTTTCAGTGTAGTGTACTAAAATGTGTGTCTGCTAGATAGGAGCATGTTTGACTCCATCGCAGAATGCTTTGCCAACTATTGAGCCGGGTATGCGGTAGCTTGAATCTGCAAAATTTAAGGTGCAGAGTCCCATTTTTGATGTGTCAAGTTTGCCGTTTGTAAGATATTTTTGTTCACTATAAGCGTTAACTACTTGTCCTATGAAAAGCTCGTTTTTAGGCAAATCAATGACAGCAACTAAACGACATTCTATGCATAGAGGACACTCTTTTATCATTGGCGCATCGGATAAACTGCCGTAGAATACTTGGAAAAGTGTGGATTTGTCAACGTTTTCGCCTGAAACTAGTCCACAGTAATCAACTTTGTTGACTAAATTTGCGGAAGGAAAATTCAAACTAAAAGTTTTCTGTTCTATGATGAATTTATTTGAAAAACGCACTTTATTTAGACTAAATGAAACCATAGGAGGGTCTAGACTTACTGTTGCTATGGAACTTACCGTGGTAAAGTTGGGTTGATTTTCAGTCACATTTACGCCAACAAGTCCCAACGACATAGGAAACATCATATTGTTTTTTCCAATCACAATTTTTTCCATAGACACACCGCAATAGAGTTAATGAGCAAATTTATTAAGATTATTTTTACCACCTAAAAACAACATGAAAAACATGATGAACACATGAACTGCATTATTTGTGACATTTTGCAAAATTTTGGTACTTTTTAATAGTTTTTGTCCCAAATAGGCGGGTTTGTTGCAAAATAGCCGCCAAAAAACCTTCGTGACAACTTCAGCTTAATAAGTGTTACGTCGATTTTGCTTCATGCATTTGTCGTGACATGAAAAATAGTTAATTAAGAAGTTAATAGTTACGTTAAGTTAAAGTTGAAAAATTACCAGTCTTTTTATGATGTAGTGTGTTATTGTTTAAATATTTCTTATACTTCAAAATAGGTATGAGCTCCAGTTCAAAGACAGGATCTAAACGTAGTTCAAGTACCAAAGTTAAGAAAAGTACAACTAAAAAAACAAGTACTAAAGTTAAAAAAGACACAACAACAAAAAAGGACACGCCCGCAAAAAGGGCAGTAAAAACTAAAACTGTCGCTAAAAGTGTAAAAGAAAAAACTGTAGAACCCACAGTACAAAATACAGTAATAGAAAAAACTCTTGCTAATATAGAACGATTGGGAAACCAAACTTTTGCTCTCTCACCATTTAGTCAATATTACGATGACTGGCTAAATAGTCTGCACCAAACTTTAGCAGAATTTGAAACAGTCTCAAACATAAAAACTGACAAAACTTTCACCCAAGAACGCGAGCAAGCATTATCAGATATACAAACCGCATTTACTGAACAACGTACACAAGAAACCACCATATTTAAAACAGAAAAAACCCTACACAAAATCAACCAAGACATTAAAAAAATAGATGAAGAATACGCAAAAGAAAAACATGATCTACACAACAAACAAAACACAAACACACAAAAATTAACACCTCAAATAAAAACACTCGAAGAGACCATAGCAACTCAAGAAAAAATAAAATTTGGCTTTTTCCAATTCAGCGCAAAAAAAAATGCGGCAAAAAAACTTGAACAAATAAAACAAGAATTAAAAAACGCTAAAACCCAGCTAGAAACGACCACACAGGACTTTACATCAAAACAAAACGAGTTACATGACAACTACGTTGCCAAAAAACAAGCACACACAACAAAAGCAGACACACTACGCAAAGAAATAGAACAACTTGAAATCGACACATCCATTAAAGCCCGAAAAGAAATCTGCACACGTCTAAACAATTCGATCAACGAACTAATCAAACGCCAAACTATCAAACCAGACAAATAAAACAAAACTCTGCTATTTTTATCAATCATTTGCACTTTAAAACAATAGTTTTTCCACCACTATCTTAGCTGATTATAGTAAACGTTACACTCATAATACTTAACAATCATCTATAGCACTTCAAAAAGAAAATGTGAGTTTGTTTTTAATTTTTTCCGCTATTTTTTGGTGTTCTTTTTTTAAAACAGAAAAATAGACTTATCACAGTAATCCCAACAACTACAACTATCACAACTCTGTACAAGTAGTTTGGGTGAGGTTCAGATGGAATAACAGGCACAGAAGCCGGTGGAGAAGTAGCAGGTGGTAGAGAGGCATTATAACCAATTGGTACATATTGCTCATTAATAGATCCACCTATTACATACACAACGTCATCAACAACTGCTGCACAAAACCTATCTATTGAAGGCCCTGTCTGTACTACTATTGACCAGTTATCTGTTGCAAGTTCATAAGTTAAAATTTGGTCTTCCCCCAAAACGTATACTTTCTGAGGAGCGTAAACACCAGTTGTTGCCACAGCAACACCTCTACCAGTAAGAGTAGTCACTGTTTTTCCTTCACTCCATTCATCAGTTTTTGGGTCATAGATTAGAGATTTCAGCGCATACGTTGTTGGAGACATTGCAACTATAAAGTTGCCAGTAAGCACTATTTTGTCATCTACAATCACTGAAGCAGGATGAAAGAGAAATAGAGGTGCATCGGTTTTGCGGGTCCATACATCAGTGGCTGGATCGTACATATGTAAGGCGTTGCCGACTATAACGAAAATTTTCCCATCCACAACATGAGCTTGACCACCACCGGTAAATGAAGCGGGAGATTTAGCGGTACTCCAACTGTTTGCAGCTATATCATAAATTTCAACTACATTACTACGCCACGACGCACCAATTTCAGGATTATCTTCAGGATAGATACCCCCACTTATGCAGTAAATTTTGCCGTCGTACGCTGCTATAGCTAAGCTAATTCGAGGTGTAGGCATAGGTGCCAAAGTAACCCACATATCCGTCTTAGGATCATACCGCTCATTAGTACCCACATAACCATCACTTGTTTGGCCACCAATAGCATAAATTTTACCGTCAACAGCAACAACACTTAAATCACTTCGTGCCTGATTCATCGGAGCTTTTGCATTCCAAGAATTTTCAACTAAATCTGTTGCTGATACAGCGTTAAATGTAGTTATAAAAGAGCTTAGTATAAGGAATGATAACAGCATCAGAGAGATGAATTTTCGCATATTTATTTACCGACGTTCTCTTTGTTTTTTTTTATTTAAAGGTTTTGTAAATTTTGCAAAATCAGCGTTACAAAAAGTAATAGCAGATTTAGCTTTGTTAATTTTAAGAAGCTTGTACGTAAGGTAACATGGCTGTGTTTTCTGCAATATGTTTTTTAATGTTTTACCATTTGTTAAATTGTGCATATTTATGGTAGATAAGAACTGGGTTCCAATGGATGGAGATACTTTTGTCACCAGCGATGGTTTTATAATGAATACGTTTGGTTATGAGCATCCAGCGGATCATTTGTTTGCGTTTCTCAAATATATTCCCGCCAAATACAAGGACATGTTTAATGTTGAAATGCTTGAACGTACTTGGCAGTATAATAAAAATGAGTTATTTCGTGCAGAGAAGCTTTATACTGCAAAAAATTATCAAAAATTTATTGAAGCTTTTCGCAAAAATTTTCCAGGTTACTTATTTTACGATGAAAATCGTGGTAAAGAAATAATTGTTGCGCCGTTAAATCGTATAGAGAAAGTTTTTGTGCCAAGGGATTGTTTAGTTTGGTTGCAGAGTTTGTCAGAGCGTGATGAATTACAGAGTATAGCTTTGGATCTTGTTAGTTTAATAAGTGAAGAGTCTGAAGTGACAATGTCTGATATGGGTTTGCATGGTTCATTAGCGCTTAATATGCATGCGCCGCATTCGGATATTGATTTTGTTGTGTATGGTACGGATAATTTTCGTCGTGTGCAAGCTGCTGTTGAGAGGCTTGTTAGTTCTGCTAAACTGTCATATATTGTGGGTAACCGGTTAGATGCTGCGCGTAAGTTTCAAGGTCGTTATCAGGGTAAAGTTTACATGTATAATGCTACGCGTCAGTTCGATGAGGTTACCACAAAGTTTGGGCAATACAAATACACTCCGCTTTCATCGGTGCGTTTTCAAGCTATTGTAGATAATGATAGAGAGACTATGTATAGACCAGCGTCTTACAAAATTTCTGGTTACAAGCCCCTAGATGCTGAATCTGAATTGCCAGATAGTAATATTCCAACGCAGGTGGTATCAAATATTGGTTGTTATCGTAATATAGCTAAGCAGGGTGGTGAAATTAAAGTTTCAGGTAGACTTGAAAAAGTAGAGTCCACTGTGGGTGATCAGGTTTTTTATCAGGTTGTTGTTGGAACGGCAACATCGGAGGAAGAGTACATTTGGCCTATGAAAATTTGAAACTGCGGGATCGTGATAGTGTTCTTACTCGTGAGGGTTTGCTTTTTCGGGTTTTTGGTTATAATCATCCGGTGAATGTGTATTTTTGTGATGCGGAATATGCTTCGTCTAAAATTTTTCAGTCTGAGGATCCTCGAGCGCCAAGGGAGGGTCGAAGTGAGCTTTTTTTCAAGTTTTATAATGATGAGGGAATGAAGCTTGTTGCTAAAAAGTATCCGCAGTACATGTTTTTTCATGAAATGATTGGTTTAGAGCTTGTGGGTATTTCTGAGAAAGATGTTTTTAAAGTTCACAATCCTCAAGAGCGTCTTGTCGAATTGTTAAAGCAAGGTCCAACTGATGAATTGCTTGCCGCTATGGAACGTACTTTAAATATTGCAATTACCAATTCGGGTCTTTCGGTGGGTGATTTTGGAGTTTTTGGATCTATGTTACATGCTTTTCATCATCCTAAATATTCTGATATTGACTTTGTAATTTATGGTAAAGAGCAAAATAATAAAATGCGTCAAACTCTTCAGGATCTTTATGCGGATAATTCTTCAGGGCTAAGTAATGAATTTGCTTCTGACAAAGTTATGGATGGAAAACGGTGGCTTTTTACCAATTTTGATGTTAAAGATTTTATTTGGCATCAACGTCGAAAACAAATTTATGGTTTTTATGATGATCGAAAGCATAGTGGTAGAATAATTAAAACAGAGTTTGAGCCTGTTAAGGCTTGGAATGAGATAGTAAATGAGTATAATCCAAGACATTGTATTACAAGGCGGGGTTGGGCAAAAATTAAAGCGCGGGTTATTGCAGATGATGATGGACCATTTATTCCCTCAGTTTATGAAATTGAGCCTTTAGAGGTTTTAGAAGGGCCAAGAGCTGCAGGTGAGGTTACACGGGTGTTTTCGTATATGGAAGAATTCCGTCAACAAGTGTATAAGGATGAGGTAATTATTGTTGAGGGCAATTTAGAAGAAGTTCAAACTCCGGAACCAGATGGTGAAGGCTGTTTTTACCAGATTACCTTAACTTATTGTCCGCGTTATTATGATCAGGTTCTAAAAACGTTGCATTAAACTGTTCCAAGAACCATGTAGTCTTCGGGTTTGCTGCCTAAAAGTATGCGGTAATACCGTTCATTACTTTTTTTGTTTAGTACAAGTTCTAGTTTTCCTTGTGCAATTATAGTTTCACCATTTTCTGCCTGTTCACAGAATCTACCGCGAAAAGAGGAGATTTTTTGTATTGGTGCTAGTTTTGGGCCTTCTAGGATTTTTATGTTTTCTATTTGGTAAGTGCATGGAGTGAAAAGTGCTTCTGTTTTGTTGCTGATTTTTGCTATGATTTTTGCATATCCAGCGTTGCTGTAGTATACATCACCGTATTGTTCAGGTATTTCATGCCAGTCTTTTACGAAGCGTATAAAAAAGTCTGTGCCTTGATACATGCCTTGGAAGGCTTTTCTGTTTTCCACTCTTTGAAAATCTTCAAAACTCATATGAGTATCTTTTGAACGAAAATCATACAAAACACCAAGTTCCTCTACAGTATAGGCTCTACAATGTGGATGACATTCTTGGAACATACGCTGCAACGCGGTATATGCTTGGCGAGAGGTTTTTTCGCCGTAAATTAGCAGATCAATATCAGATGTTTTTGTGGTTAACCCTGCAAGAATTGAACCTGAAACGCCAATATTACCCAAAGAAATACCTGCCGCCTTATGTAAGTCAAGAGCGAACTGGAGTGCTTTTTCTTCGAAAACATTTTCAGGTTTACCTATGTGAAGACTTTCAAGTTTTTCTTGTGGCTTAAAATGTTTAGTTATCTCATCTACGGGAACCTCGCACATGATTTCTCCAAAGACTTCATCAAATATCAGCAAGTGTGGTAGGTGTTTTTGTAGAAAAGAGAAACGGTCACTAAGACTGTAAACTTTGCCATAGCTCAAATTGTTGTTGCTGTTGCGTGAGCCTTTTGGGTCTGGGATGTAGCGTGGAAATGCGACAATTTTGTCTTTAGGATGAATTAATCCTTTTACGTCGAAAATAACGTTGCTTTCATGCTGTATAAAGTCGCCTTCACGAAATAACATGTCATACCTCTCTATAGGCGTGTAGTTTTTTACATAATGTTTAAACAATTCGCACCCTTTCAAAGTATCATGACATCTGTGGATAAAAACTGTCAAAAAGTATCATATATTAGTCGATGTTTACAGTTGGCAATTTTACTTGAAGTTAGCACTGATAAACCTGGTAACGTAAATTTTACCTCCAACTTTGAAGGCACTTATAAAGAACACTTTTTAGCTTCCGCTATAGCGGTTGGACCTGTATTTCAAGAAGCCGCTAAACGAGGCATACAAATCGCAGAGGGCAAACGCGTTGTCAGTGAAGCGGGACTTGGGGAGCTTATTGAATTAGGAGTTAGAGAGGTTATGGAATGGCAATATGGAGGTAACACAATCTTAGGCACCATTATACTGTTTATACCAATTGCCGTTGCAGCAAGTATGACCCCTATAAACGAAGGATACGGTGTAGATATTGATCTTTTGCGCAAAAACATTAACACTGTTATTTGCGCCTCAACAGCCACAGACGCAGTACACCTCTATGAAGCTATAGATGTCGCCATGCCAAATGGACTAAATAAAGCTCCAGACCTAAACGTAAATGACCCCACATCAAAACAACGGCTAATAACTGAAAATGTTACCCTCTATCAAGTATTTAACATAGCCAAAGATTACGATGACATATGTAGCGAGTGGATACGTAATTACCCCATCACATTTGATGAAGCATACCCTTACCTAAATGACCAATTAACAAAAACAGATCAAAACAACGCTGTCACAAACACTTTTCTAAAAATCCTCTCCGAACACCCAGACACGTTTATAGCTCGAAAAGCTGGAATAGAAAAAGCAAAAGAAATCTCAGCCGAAACAAAAAAAGTAATAGAAATAGGAGGTACCACAACAACGGAAGGCAAAGCAGCTATAGCAAAACTTGACCACAACTTACGCAAAAACGGAAACCACTATAACCCCGGAACCACAGCAGACATAATCGCGGCAACAATAGCACTTTGCACACTAAACGGATACCGACCATAACAAACAAAAAAATATCAATAAACGAATGTGTTTTAGCGGTACCTTTAATATTATTCTTACATAGACATTTAGTCAAAAGGTGTTTAGTATGAAAGCTTTAAGTGTAAATCAGTTAGCCTATCAAATGGCTCAGAAACTTTTAGATAATCCAGAATTATATGGCGTTGCTGTGTCAAAATCCACTGCAGGAGCCACTATTATCGATGCAGGTGTTAAAGTGCCGGGTGGTTTTGAAGCTGGAAAAATTTTAACAGAACTCTGTCTTGGCGCGGCTGGAAAAGTTGATATAGGTTTTAAATCGTATGGTGAGATTGACTTTCCTTCAGTTACAGTTACTACTGATTTTCCAGCAATCGCCTGTTTAGGTGCACAATTTGCTGGCTGGCGTATAAAAGAGGGTGATAATATTGCTATAGGTTCAGGTCCAGCGCGTGCGATAGCGCTTAAGCCTAAAGAGGTTTATGAGGAAATTGGTTACACAGATGCATGTGATAAGGCGGTGATTGTTTTGGAAAGTAATCAGTTGCCAACGGATGTATTAATTGAAAAAGTTACAAAAGCCTGCAATGTTGCTCCAGAGAATTTAATTGTAGCTGTTGCGCCAACGGCTAGTATAGCAGGTTTAACTCAAGTTACAGGTCGCGTGGTTGAGGTGGGCATACATAAGCTTAAAACTGTAGGGTTAGATCCTAAATGCATAAAATACGCTATAGGTTATGCGCCAATTAGTCCTTCAGATCCAGATTTTGAAGTGGCAATGGCGCGCACTAATGATGCTATTCTCTATGGAGGCATAGTTTTCTGTGCAGTTGAATATGATGATGAGGCTAAACTGCAAGAAATTGTTAAACAAACACCTTCTATGATGTCTAAAGATTATGGTAAACCTTTCTTGCAAATTTTCCGTGATGCAGACAAAGACTTCTACAAAATAGACAACAATTTGTTTGCGCCAGCAGTTATAATGATTAATAATGTAAAAACTGGTCGAACATTTAAAGCAGGAAAAATAAATCCAAAAATTCTTTCAGAATCCTTAGGATTCTAAAATAACTCTTTTTTTGTAAAAAATATGGGTTTATAGTTGGTTTTTTGGTGTTTTGTTAAAGTATGCGATTATAAAGTTATTGACAGATTTACTGCACAGCAGGATAGCCATTATTATGCTCATTAGTGCAACTTCGACTATTGCTTTTGTCATAATTGTAACTACTATGGCAGGTACAGTTACATTGTTTAGAATCAGTGGAAGTAACGCAAGGAAGTAAACGCAAGTAAATAACCCCTCAGGAATATATGCAAGCAATACTGTAGGTATGCCTATTATGGCTTTGTTTAGTCTGTTTGATATATTATGTAGTTTGAAGCCGTGTGTAAGTAGACCCACGGTTAAGCCTGTTAAACTTTTTCCTATAGGGAGAGCAATTAGACCCAAAGCGCCACCGTGTCCCATTGGGCCAAATGCTATACCGGGAAGTATTCCAACAATTAAACCGGTAACAAAACCAACTCTTGGTCCAGCGTAAATGCCTGCGATAAATACTGCAAGTAAGGAAAGATCAAGGGCTACTATGCCAGGTATTATTGGTCCAATTATATAGCTTATGAGAAATAGACAGCTTCCAAATGCGCCCATCATTATTGTGAATGTTAGTTTTTTTGTGTTCAATTTTTGTTCTTTACAATAATTTGTTCATACCTATTTAAGAGTGCCTACTTAAAAACAAGTACATTACAAGTATGGTAAATGTTGAAATTACAAGAAAATGGTAAATGATAAATAATAACGTATACTATAATAATTAGGCGAAAGTTTTGACAGAAACGATACAGTTCACAACAATCTCTCTAAAAGAGTGGTTGGAAAAAGAGACAAGTACAATTCTTAACCCTGTTCAGGCGCAGGCTAAAAAGTTTCGAGATGAAACAAATCAGGCTATTATAGCTTTAAATGATGTTTGTAAATCTCTGTTAGAGAATAGTGAAAAAGAAATAGAAAAGCGTAACACACAGGCTTTTAATCGTGCTCGGGCTTTAAACAAGTTGGCGAGCATATTTATAGAAAGGCTTACAAAGCTTTCGTCACCTGAACAAATAACATATGATACATTAAGTAAGTACAATATTGAAGCGCAAAAAACACTTATTGTAACTGAAGTGGACGTGAAAAACTGGTTTCCAAAAATTTCACCTTTCTTTATCATGGACAGACGAAAATTTTTAGCAGTTTATGAGAAGACAAAACAAACATTTAGCACTTTAAACGAGTTTGTCACTAAAGAATATGTTAAAACAAAAACGTTACAAGAAACAATACAAATAGTTAATGATTTGCAAAATTTAGAAAACAAACTAACAAATTTGCATACAGAAATTGAAAACATAAAAAATGAAAGATTACCTGTTGAACAAAAAATTGCAGAGTTAGAACAAAAAACAAGTGAACTAAAAACTGCAGGACCAATCGACCAGTTAAATTTTGTTACAAACGAAATTGAAGTTTTAAGCAATGACCTAAAAAACACGCTTAGACACCTGCAAAAACCGTTTATCAAAATGCAAGCATTAGCAACATTTGGCGGAGGAGGCGGAGTAACCCCTGATGAGTTGCGCATGATAAACGTGTATTTAGACAACACCTTTGAAGCATTAGCAACTGAAGAAACGGGGTATCCCATTTTAAAGCAGATACTTGAAAAACTTCAAACAATGCTAAAAGAGGACAAATTAAAACTTAAACCAGATAAAGCTAAAAAAGCAGAACAAACTAGCATAGAAATCTTAAACAAAAACCTGTTAAACAGCGCACAAGAAAAAAGCAAAACTTTAGCAACTCAAAAAAACCAACTCATAGCCTCCGCACGCATGAACGAAATTAAACAAAACATTTCCACCTTTGAAGACCAGATAAACCAATCTAGAGCCAGAAAAGCAAGTATAGAAGCACATGAAGCAAGTAAAACACGCGAATACCAGGAACTACAATCTGAAGCCAATATTCGTAAAAAGGTTATTGAACGCAACATTTTAGCATCGTTGACTAAAACCATACATATCACTTAACATGTGTCTACTTTTTCCTTGTTTTTCATAAATCTAAAGTGTTCTCAACCAAAAAAGTTCTCACAGTCAAATTAACGCTTAAAAAACACAAAGAAAAAACGTAATGATACAAACTAACAAACTACAAGCCTTCGCGCCCATTTTTCATTAAATACAAAAATTTTAAATCCAAATGTTTTTTGGGTACTTCAATCAATATAAAGAAAATACACTGATAAGCCTATTAACAGTGCATTACATGGAGTTATAACATGAGTAAACAAATACAAATTCTACCAGTGCTGCTTGTTGTTTGCATAGTTTTAACAGTTATACTACCTATTCACATTCTTCAAGCGTCAAATGCAGAACCTGCAAATTCATGGGATAAATTGGCGGATATGCCTACGAGCCGTTGTGGGTTAGGTTTAGCGGTGGTGTCGGGTAAAATTTATGCTATAGGCGGTTCAGATGATAATGGTGAGCTTGCTGTAAATGAAATGTATAATCCTGTGACAAATAAATGGAGCACAAAAACTGCTATGCTGACTGCTCGTACAGGGTTTGCAACGGCAGTTTATGAGAACAAAATTTATGTTATTGGTGGTTCTGTTGGGGATAATTTTACGAATAAAGTAGAGGTTTATGACACTGTTAGTGATACGTGGCAGTCTGTAGAGGCTATGCCTACGCCGAGAGCGGATTTGTCGGCAAATATTGTTGACGGAAAAATTTACCTCATGGGGGGTAAAACATATGCAAATGTTGCAACTGATCAAGGTCTAACAAGGGTTACTCAAGTATATGATGTTAAAACTGACACGTGGTCTACAAGTACAGCTATGCCTATTGCGCTTCAGGGTTATGCTTCAGTAGTTATAGGCACAAAAATTTACATTATCGGTGGATCAAAACAGTCTATTTTAGGAAATGATTCACCAGTTAATACTTTGCAGATTTATGATACTCAAACAGACAAATGGACAAATGGCAATCCCTTAGATTACCCTGTCAGTTATGGTTCAGCGGTTGCAACCATTGGGTTTATGGCTCCGATGAGAGTTTACTATATTGGTGGTTATTCTATGGGATCGTTTAGTGATAAAACGTTGATTTATGATGTTGAAGCGGATTCTTGGAGTGAAGGGACAAAAATGTCAACGTTTAGAGCTTATTTGGGTTTAACAGTTGTGGATGATGTTATTTATGCTATCGGAGGATTTGATGGATCAAAATGGTTGAGTCTTAATGAGGAATGTAAACCGCAGGGTTATGGGAAAGTTCCACCGACTATAAAAGTGATAAGTCCTGAGAATAGAACATATAAAAGTTTACAGATTGAATATGAAGTAAACCGGGCAGTTGCATGGACAGGTTTTTCTTTAAACGATAAAGCAAATAGCACCTTAACAGGAATTACTGAAATTACAGACATACCCGATGGACAACATTGCATAATAATTTTTGCTAATGACACTTTAGGAAACATGGGAGCATCACAACCAGTACACTTTACCATCGACAATGCAGCACCAACAATTACCATACTAATGCCACTTGAACAAACATACAAAACAGCAGACATAGTTCTAACTTTTGTAATCAACAAACCAGCCACATATTTATCATACAACCTAGATGGTCAACTTGAAACACCAATAACAGGCAACACCACACTGACGGCTTTATCTAATGGAAAACACTCAATCATTGTCCATGCTATTGATGAAGCGGGAAACACAGGCTCATCCAACGAAATAAAATTCACAATATCAACATTTCCCATTTTCAAAGTTATAACAGCTATTATGTTAACAATAATTATCCTTGCAGCAACATACATTGCTTTTAAACGCGTAAAAACAACAAACAATAAGCATTAAAAACGTCTTTTATTCTAACAAACACAAAAACCATGCACCAAATAAAATAGAGAGTAAAATACAGAAAACAAAACACTGTCTTTACAAAAAACATGTTTGCTTTTCAGTTTAAACCTGTGTATTATGTAAGTGAGGATTTTCTGGATAGTATAGACTTTGCTATTGGTGTTTTTATGATTTCAAAGTTGTTTTTATGAAAATCATTGTTTGCTTACTTGTTTAGGGTAAGGTTTAAGTAAATTTGGGTGCCAACTTATTTTTAAAGGATTATTATGACGTATAATATTGACTATGCTTCCGCTGAAAACGAAAGATGTTCTTCAAAAATAGTGATAGATGACCGCATTTTTTATGTAAAACTACTGTCTTCACCTGAAGGCGCCACAAAATATTTTTCTGCAGACCAAAAAGGTAACCTACAAAAAGAAATCTCAAAAACAGAGTTTGAACTATGGATAAACATTTTAGCAGACAATGATACAGACGTAAAAATTATACTTGAAAAATTAACACAAGGCAAAAAATATTAACTATCTTTTGAGGTTTTTAAGTTAAATAAGGAGTACGCTATTTAGAAAATGCCTTCATTCTTGTTTTGTAATATGGTTATGAAAATGAGTAGAGTTAAGAGTATTGACTCTATCAGGCTTTAAGGGTGAATTGTTAGAGTTTTCCAGGGTTGACTATTAATGACATATGTGTTTCTATTAATGTTAATAATTAGGTAAGTTCGTGTGTAAAATTTCAGTTTTTTAGACTGCGCTGTTTTGAGATGAAATTGGAATGTTGTTTCAAATGTTAGCAGCCTTTATACTTGTGATAAAATTGAAGCTTTACACAATGGGCCAAATAAAAGTCTACTCTTCAGTGAATAATAAAATTTAAGTCCAAACGACCAACAAAAACATAAACTATTCAGCATTGACACAAATACATCTAGTCAGTAATATATCTAAAACAAAATATAAAAAAACAAGTACTATACAGAACAACTATGTACAAAAAAATGAAATATGTACCTAAACGTGTTTTTGTTTGCTTTATTGATTTGCGCTCTTTAGATGAAGAAAAATGACGTTAACGATAAAACGATTAGGTCGAGAGATAAATCGTCCTTTATAGACATTAGACATTAGTCCCAATTATTGTTTTGATATTTTTATTGGTGTAGCTGGGTAATTTTTGTATTTTTATACATCTGATTTGATCATTCGGTAGTGCATTTGATCAGTTGAGAATACAAAAATAATTGAGACTAATGTCTATTATCATAAATCATAAGCTAACACTTTGACCATTTGACGGCTAAGAGTTATGAAATATGTACAATAGATATAGCATTTATTTGTAACCATACACCACTATACATAGCAATGTTGAGAAGACACCTTATACTTAAGTATCCTATACTATGGAAAAGTTTTTCTTTTCGTGGTTTAGTTTTTGATTTTTTCAAGCAAACTTGCTGTTGGAATAGTTGTTTGTTCACGTTTTTTTAGGTCTTTTAAGACAACTGCTCCCTCTTTAAGTTCACGTTCACCAACAATAATTGCATAGTCAAAACCGCGTTTGTCTGCATCTTCTAAAGCTTTGCCCATTTTTCGTCCCATAAGTTCAAACTCTGCAGAAACACCTTGATCACGCAATGTCTGAGCAAAATTTAAAGCCTCAACCTTTACAGATTCTGTAATTGGAATTACAACAACTTTTCTTTCATCACTAAATGAACATGCCGTGTTTTGGGTTTGCAGTGCAATTGCTACTCGGTCAATTCCATGTGCACAACCTACTGCCGGAGTTGGTTCACCGCCAAAGGCTTCGATTAAGCGGTCGTATCTTCCTCCGCCGCCGAGTGCAATTTCAAGTTGTGGAATGTAAACTTCAAAAATCATTCCAGTATAATATTCAAGCCCCCGGGCAAATGCAGGTTCAACAATTAAAGAAATTTCAGTAATTGAAGCAATTAACGTGAGAATTTTGGTTAAGTTTTCTGCTGCATCTTTAGCTTTTTCGTACCCGGATACTAAAGCGTTAATTTGTTCAACGGTATCACGCCAGTCTTTACCTTTAATATTAATTAGATATTGTAAAGTATTTCGGCATTTTTCTGAGTCAACCAGTTTGAGTGCTAAATCGTACTCTTTTTTGTCCATACGTTGCAATATAGCATTTTGAGTTTTTTCATCAACACCATCTTGACTAAGAATACCCTTAATAACACCTATATGTCCAATTTTAAAAACGTAACCCTGCAATCCAAGAGTGCGCATAAATTTGTTAGTAAGTAGAATAATTTCTGTGTCCGCTTCAGGTTTATCTGCACCTATTAATTCAAAGTTTGACTGCCAAAACTCGCGATACCTACCACGTTGAGGTTCATCATACCTATAAACAGTACCAACAGAAAATAGCTTCAAAGGTTTAGATTCTCCTCTTAATGTTGACGTGACTAAACGTGCAATTGAAGCAGTAAATTCTGGACGCAAAGCTACTTGTCGTCCGCCTAAATCTTCAAATATAAACATTCTCTGACGTATTTCGTCACCTGACTTAGCACTCAACAATTCTAAATGTTCAACATGAGGAGTAAAGACTTCTTTGAACCCAAAAAGCAAAGCTGTCTCCTGCGCTTTAGCCATGATATTAGTAAATATCTGAGCTTCTTTACCAAGTAAATCACGCATCCCGCGAACTGTCTGGAAAATAGGCATAAATGAACACACCTGTAACGAATAAATTACTACAAAGTACTGTTAATGTATTAAACCTTAAAACTCTATTGTTCTAAAAATCTTAAAACCTACTATTCATGCATTCAAATTAAGTATATTCATGTAAGCAATTCAAAAAATTTTGAGAGCTACAAAAGTGCAACTTAAACATTTTCGATATGACATAGCAGAATAAACACACTAGCCAGGTTTATATCTACAAAAAACAGTACATTTACAAAAATCTACAGTTACACTAGCAACACTACCCAAAAAGTAAAGACACAAAACACAAGCACACCCTGTACACACAACAAAATCCGCGCCTACCATTAAATTAATTAGCACTAAAAACTATAGAAACATGAACCAAGAAGCATCAATCGAGGAATAAGTAAATAGATGTTAGGCGTTATTCTGTTGGGGCTTTTTGGTTTGGAAGATAGGCTACTTTTTAAAGGGTTTATAGAGTTAATTTTCCCAATATTCGAAAATTCACAATACCGCAAACAACCTCCGTCATAACATCATAATGTTTGAGACGATTCCTAAACTCACTACCCCAAATCTGAAACTTTTTCACCCGACAATTACTATGCTCAGACA
>Ga0209628_10001342_pt1 | contig 15831 bp, 15 predicted proteins | sample TergutCu122P4_FD_187285 | JGI IMG/M metagenome (GOLD analysis project Ga0209628, IMG submission 187285) | Cubitermes ugandensis P4 segment gut microbial communities from Kakamega Forest, Kenya - Cu122 P4 (SPAdes) (version 2) | ecosystem: Host-associated > Arthropoda: Insects > Digestive system...
CTGATGGCGGTTGCAGAGGCATTGACGAATATTGTTTTTGCTCCGTTGACAGATAAAATATCCGGCGTTTTGTTAAGCGCCAACTGGATGTGGCCATGCAGAAATCCGGGCGAAGATGCCCGTTTATATAAAGCTGTCGAAGCTTGCTCCGATTTTGCCTGTGAATTGGGAATCAATATCCCTACCGGAAAAGATTCTCTTTCGATGACTCAAAAATATAGCCCCCCAACCCCCAAGGGGGCTTCGCACCAAAGTCCCCCTGAGGGGGATTCGGGGAGCTTCAAAGTATTTTCTCCCGGAACGGTAATTATTTCAGCTGCCGCTACAGTTTCCGACGTTAAGAAAATCGTTTCTCCGGTTGTTGTCAATAAACGCAATACCTATATTTATTATATTGATTTTTCTTTCGATACTTTCAAATTAGGAGGTTCGGCATTGGCTCAATCATTGAATAAATTGGGAAATGAAGCGCCAACCGTTCAGGATGCAGCGTATTTCAAAACAGCTTTCAATACGGTTCAGGAACTAATCAACAAAAACTTGATTTTGGCAGGACACGATATTTCTGCCGGCGGTATGCTTGTCGCGCTTCTTGAAATGTGTTTCGGAAACGTAGAAGGCGGATTGAATATCAACTTGGATAAAATAAACGAAAAAGATTTGATAAAAATCCTTTTCAGCGAAAATCCGGGTATTTTGATTCAGGTACAAAACAAAAAAGAAGTCGAAGAAATCCTGAACGAAAAAGGAATCGCTTTCGCTTGTATCGGAAAACCTGATAAAGAGCGTCATATTTTAGTAAACAAAGACGGTATTCAATATCAATTCGGCATTGACTATATGCGCGATGTATGGTATTCTTCTTCTTATTTGTTAGACAAAAAACAAAGCGGAGAACAGTGTGCCAAAGATCGTTTTGAGAACTATAAACAACAGCCCTTGAAATTCAAATTCAATAAAAATTTTGAAGGCTCGTTGCAACAACATGGTATTTCTGCCGACCGGGAAAAGGCATCAGGCGTGAAAGTTGCTATTATCCGTGAAAAAGGGATGAATGGCGAGCGTGAAATGGCATACGCACTTTATTTAGCAGGTTTCGATGTAAAAGACGTTCACATGACCGACTTGGTTTCAGGTCGCGAAACCTTGGAAGATGTAAACATGATTGTCTTCTCCGGCGGATCTTCCAATTCCGATGTGCTGGGGTCTGCCAAAGGTTGGGCTGCCGGTTTCCTCTACAACGAAAAAGCGAAAAAAGCGTTGGATAATTTCTATGCCCGTAAGGATACCTTAAGTCTCGGTGTTTGTAACGGTTGCCAGTTAATGGTCGAATTGGGATTGATTAACCCGACTCATAAGAAAAAAGCAAAAATGTTGCATAACAATTCGCGTAAATTCGAATCCGGATTTGTGGGTTTGCATATCCCGAAAAATAAATCGGTGATGTTCAGTTCATTGTCCGGCAATAAATTAGGCGCTTGGGTATCTCATGGAGAAGGTAAATTCAGCCTGCCTTATGCCGAAAATAAATACAATGTGATTGCTAAATATAATTACGAAGCTTATCCTGCCAATCCGAACGGTTCGGACTATTCGATAGCAGGTATTTGTTCGTCCGATGGCCGTCACTTAGCCATGATGCCTCACTTGGAAAGAGCAATCTTCCCATGGCAGTGGGCGTATTATCCGCTTGACCGGAAAGCACAAGACGAAGTTACTCCATGGATTGAAGCATTTATCAATGCAAAAAAATGGATTGAATCGCAGATCGGTATTAGCTAAAATCAATAATCAGCAAAAATTGTAACGAAGGTGTCCCATTTTTGGGGCACCTTCGCTTATTAATCCCTTGATTTTTTCTTCTTCATGTAGCGTTTTTTAATACTTTTGCATCTATATAAATATAGAGCATAATTTAATGGAAGACCGCACCCTGATTAATGGATGCATAAAAGGCGAATCCCGGCCTCAAAAACAATTATACGATAAATATGCTCCGGCTATGATGAGTATTTGTTTGCGATACGTCCGCGAAAAGGAAACTGCTTACGATTTGCTGCAAGATGGATTCGTTACTTTATTCACTAAAATCCACACTTATTCAGGCGAAGGATCATTTCCTGCTTGGGTAAAGAAGATCTTTGTGAACACAGTGTTGGAGTACCTGCGCAAAAACGATGTTCTAAGGTTCAGTACAGAAATTGACGAGGCCTCTCATGTGGAAGATACGGATATTTCGGTTTTTGAACAGCTATCGGCAAATGAAGTGATGGAATGTATCGGGCGACTTCCGGATAAATACAGAGCCGTATTTAATATGCACGCCATTGAAGGATATTCACATACCGAAATAGCACAAATGCTGAATATTCAAGAGAGTACATCGCGAACGCAATATGTCAGGGCACGACAATCTTTACAAAAGATGATTATTTATGAACGAAGACAACAAATATGACGCTTTAAAAGAGATTCTTCAACAAAAATTGGAAAATCATCAAACTCCTGTTGACTCTTCGGTTTGGAATGCAATTAACCATCGATTGAACAAAAAATCATCCTCTACGAAGAAACTCATTGTTATTTGGGGTTCTATTGCTGCATCTGTAGCTATTGTATTGGCAATGGCATTTTTGCATCACAACAGCCAATTCGACCAATTATCCGAAAATCATAATTTTCCGGAAAAAGCTTGCGAAAAACCTGTGTTAGCCATTGATTCTGTTGGCTGCGAAACTATTGTTGTTGTGCCGCAACAGCCTACAAAAACCCAAATGGCTGCTGTTTCTCTTGAAATCCAAGAAAACCCAATCATCGAAGATGTTTCCGACGAGCCCTCAAGGCCCTTAAGGCCTTTAAAGCCCTTAGAGCCTTCTGTTGATGCTGCTGTTGAGTTTGACCAAAAACAGCATCTCTCGCTCACAAAAAAAGAGCATAAAGCATTATTGTTATCGGCCTTTTTCAACACAAACCAAACAACCGGCAGCATCGAAAATAACACCAGCACACAACCTCCGCTTTATGCAAGTAGCCTTCGCAGCACCAATATTTACCAATCCGGCGACGAGATTTTATCTCCAAACAAAGCATTGATTCCCGACAATACGACCGGAGAACATTTGGCTCCGCTATCGTTCGGATTAACCCTGCGAAAAAACATCGACAAGCATTGGGGCGTAGAAACCGGATTGGTTTATACCTACCTTTCATCTACCTATCGCTGGGATGACCCTACTCCATTCGATGCCGCGCAACAATTGCACTATTTAGGAATACCGGTCAATGGTGTTGTTTATCTTTGGAATAATCATTCCCAATGGAATGTTTATTTTTCTGCCGGAGTTATGCTCGAAAAAGGACTTCGGATGAGAACCATCCGCAATCAGTATTTACCTGAAAAAGTGGTTACAAGCACGCAAAATAGCAATATAGACGGTTGGCAATGGTCGCTCAACAGTTCATTAGGAATCAGTTATCGCATTGCCGACAAAATGAAATTGTATGTCGAACCTCGCTTGGGTTATTATTTCGACAACAATCAACCTGTGAGCATCCGTACCAATCGGCCTGTTTCCTTTGGTTTCGGAGCCGGATTGCAGTTTTCACTTTAAATGAATTCACAATAAAATTATAAATGTCATGAAAAATTTATTTGTTCTTTTTTTATTCTGTGTCGCCTGCCTGTTTAGCGCTTGCGAAAACACAATGATTGTAGAGGAAACTCCAATAGAGAAACCTCCGGTAACAACTGATGTCGTAATAACTAAAGATGTTTTTTCGGGTTATGTGCAAAAAGGGCCTTATATCAATGGTTCTTCTGTGATGATTACGCCTTTGGACGAGCAATTAAATCAAACCGGAAATGTTTTTACCACTCAAATCATTGATAACTCCGGAAATTTTGAGCGGAAAAACGTAGAATTTGTTTCTAATTTTATTGAGTTGAAAGCAGATGGATATTATTTCAATGAAGTAAAAGGCGAAAACTCCAACGGTTCGCTAACTTTGTATGCTTTGGCGGATATTACAGACATTAATTCTGTAAACGTCAATATTTTAACTCATTTGGAAAGACAAAGAATCATCTATTTGATACAGAATGATGAGTTAAGTTTCGCAGATGCCAAAAAACAGGCAAGAAACGAAGTCTTGGGTATTTTTAAATTATCATTGCCCGATGATGTTGCCGCCGAATCTTTAGACTTAACGGAAGATGTGTTGTTGCTGGCTGTTTCCCTTATCGTGCAAGGGCAATTATCCACAGGCGATATGTCGGAACTGTTGGCGAATATCATTTCGGATATCCGAACCGACGGCAGATTAGACAACCCTGCATTGGGTTCAAAATTAATGAATAATGTGGCATTTCTTGATTTGGATAAAGTAAAATCCAATATAGAAAAAAGATACAGCACATTAGGAATTGAGATGGATGTAAACATAGATGAATTAAAAAGTTATATCAAACAATTCAAAGATAATTGCGGTTTTGAACAGACATTGGGTATCATTTATCCTGAAACGGGGAAACACGGGCCAAATATTTTGGCTGATGGATTTACAGGAGGTCAATCTTATGAAAATGGCAGGCCTAAAACATATTCGTTAAAAGCAGAATTACCTGCCGGCAGTTCAAGTTTGACAATAATTATTAAATCACACAAGTATTATCCGTATGGTTGGGGTGGATATTATGGCGGTTCCGATGAAAACTGGATACTAACAACTGTTTCTACTAATCCCTCCAGTATTAAATTTGTTGTATATGAAAGTGGAAAACCTGCTGATGTATGTGTTCAGATTACTGATGATTTTACTATTGAATATTATGAAAACGGGGCAACTACGCCTACAAAAACTAAAACAGTATATGTAGGAAAAGGCGATACCGCTGCAGACGATGCCCACGAACGTGAAATGTTAATAGCCTTTTATCAATCAACCAATGGAGATAACTGGACAAAAAACGATAATTGGTGTTCAAACAAACCTATATCGCAGTGGTATGGTGTAGAAACTTGGTATCATCCTGCATCAGGGAAAAGCCGTGTGAAATCTATTGCGTTGCCTAATAATAATCTCACCGGCTCTGCCAATCTCACCGATTTAAAAAGTCTTTATGATTTGAATATTTTAAGCAGAAACAAAATAGAGTCTTTAACCATTGATAACTGTGGGAATGAAATGTCGCAAGACTATTTAACCGGTATGAATACTGTTTTTTATCATGATAACAATCACAGTCCATGTAACATAAAAGCATTAAATATATCCAACACCAATGCTTCTGTATATGTGAACGGTAATTTTTCTGCCGAAACCGTAACTGTTTCTAACTGCAATTTATCAGGGCAACAATATATGTATTTTAATTCTCCCACTACCAAAATAGGGACATTGACTGTATCGAATTGTACTTTGGGTAGTTTCTATGCAGATAACAGTGTAATTGGAAATATTGCTATTGATAATTGCACATTTTCAGGTGATAAAGCGTACATATATGTTGGGAATAAAACGACTGTGAATAATTGTACAGGCTTGAGATATATTTACAGCAAAGATTGTTCCGAATTAACAGTTACAAATACTTCATGCAATGATATCCGTTGTGGAAATCAATGAGAATAAGTTTTTTCGCTGATTGTTTGGAAGATACAATAAATAATATTACTTTTGTGCCGGCTATTATGGTAGAGGAGGATGAGGGGGACTGATAGTCCCCCTCACTCATTCTATAAAACAAAGATATGATAGATAAAGAAATTATAAGGCAAGCAGTAGAAGATTTCACAAAAGAAACAGAAATCTTTCTCGTATCCGTCGAAGTCAACCCCGGAAATATTATCGTGGTAGAAATCGACAGCGACGGCTCGGTCGGTATCGACGATTGCATTGCTTTGAACAAATTTATCGAATCGAAATTGAACCGCGATATTGAAGATTTTGAACTGGAAGTCGGTTCCGCAGGAATTTCGCAACCATTCAAAGTCTTGCGTCAATACCGGAAATACATTGGCCAAGAGGTGGAAGTATTGACTAAGGCAGGTAAGAAACTGCAAGGAATATTGCAAGACGCCAATGAGCAAGGGATAGCGCTGACGGTTGAAAAACAGGTAAAACCCGAAGGTGCGAAACGAAAAATGACCGTCAAAGAAAATTTGACGTTTACTCACGATGAAATAAAATATACAAAATACTTAATCAGATTCAAGTAAAAATTTATGGCGAAGAAACAGCAAACGATTAGTATGATCGATACATTTGCGGAATTCAAAGAACTCAAAAACATCGACAGAACAACATTAATCAGTGTTATTGAAGAAGCTTTCCGTAGCGTGCTCACTAAAATGTTCGGAACAGATGAAAACTACGACGTTATCATCAATCCTGATAAAGGCGACTTTGAAATTTGGAGAAACCGCGAGGTGGTTCCCGATGGAAAATTGGAAGATTCTAATTTACAACTTACTCTTACCGAAGCGAAAAAAATAGATGCAGACTACGAAGTAGGAGAAGAAGTAACCGATGAAGTGCATTTTGCCGATTTCGGACGTCGCGCGGTGTTGAACTTGCGTCAGGCTTTGTCGACTAAAATCCTTGAGCTGCAAAAAGATAGCCTTTACAACAAATACAAAGACAGAATCGGTCAAATCGTAGCGGCAGAAGTTTATCAAATCTGGAAAAAAGAATTACTTCTTTTAGATGATGAAGAAAACGAATTGATTTTGCCTAAAACAGAACAAATTCCGGGCGACTTTTTCCGTAAGAACGAAACGTTGCGTGCAGTTGTGGTGAAAGTCGACAATCAGAATAATAACCCGAAAATCATTCTTTCCCGCACATCTAATCTTTTCATGCAGAGATTGTTTGAGTTGGAAGTACCCGAAATTTACGACGGACTGATTACCATCAAACGCATCGCCCGCATACCGGGAGAAAGAGCCAAAGTAGCAGTTGAATCATACGACGACCGCATCGATCCGGTTGGTGCTTGCGTAGGAATGAAAGGCGCACGTATTCACGGAATTGTAAGAGAATTGCGCAACGAAAATATCGACGTAATCAACTATACTGCCAACACGGCGCTGTTCATACAAAGAGCATTGAGTCCGGCAAAAATATCTTCCATTAAAATCGATGAGGAAGGGAAGAAAGCAGAAGTTTACCTCCGCCCCGAAGAAGTTTCTTTGGCCATCGGTAAAGGCGGTTTGAATATCAAATTAGCGAGCATGCTTACAGAATACACAATCGATGTATTCCGCGATGTAGATATTGACGGAGAAGATATTTATCTCGATGAATTCGCTGATGAAATAGAATCTTGGGTCATTGAAGCCTTGAAAAATATCGGATGTTATACTGCGAAAAATGTTTTGAACAAAAATCGTCAGGAATTAATCGATAAGGCAGACTTGGAAGAAGATACGGTTGATGAAGTATTGGCAGTACTTCAGGCTGAATTTGAAGACGAAGAATAAAAAGAAATTCCCCTAACAAAATTGTATGTCCATAAGATTAAATCAAGTAACAAGAAAATTGAATGTAGGATTATCCACGATTGTGGAATTCCTGCAAAAGAAAGGATTCCCTACGAAAGAGGATCCCAATACAAAGATTAGTGATGAGGAATATGAACTTCTTGTCAAAGAATTCAATACAGATAAAAATCTGAAACTCGAATCCGAAAAAATCAGCCTCGATCGTCATACAAAAGACAAAAGAGAATCGGTAACCGTTGAAGGTTATGGGAAAAAGGAAGAGAAAAAAGTGATTGAAGAAATCAAAACCGAAGTTCCCGACGAATACAAACCTAAATTTGTAACAAAAGGAAAGATTGATTTGGATGCGATAGGCAAGAAAAAGCCCGAACCCAAAATAGAGGAGATAATAGAGGAAGTTAAAGAGCCTGAAAAAGTTATTGCTCCTCAACCAAAGGTGGAAGAAGACAAACCCGTTGTCGTATTTGAAGAAGAAATTGAAGAAATTTTCATTTCCGACGACGATTCTGCTGGAGAAGATGAATATATCGATGATTCGGATAATGACGAAGATGAGGAAATTGAAGACGATGACGAAACAGAGGAAACAGAAGATAACAATTCTGAAGAAGGAGAAGAAGGAGATGTTTTCCGTCTAAACAGACCTGTCATCGAATCATCCATCAAGGTTACCGGAAAAATTGATTTATCGACCATTAATCAGTCTACTCGTCCGAAAAAGAAGTCTAAAGAGGAAAGGAAGAAAGAAAGGCTGGCAAAATCTGCGGCAAGCAAACCTGTCGAAGCTCCGAAGAAACCTGTAGAACCACAACAGCCGGTTGAGAAAAGAGATAAACCAACGCTTTTGAAAAAGGCGGATATGGATTCCGACGAAAAAAAGAAAAAGAGGAACCGTATCAAGAAAGAAAAGGTTGATATAGAAAAAGGCGTACAGCCGGTTCCCGGAGCCAACAGAAACCAGGAATCCCGCTTAAAACTCAGAAAACCTGTCGGTGGAAAAACGGAAGTGAGCGAAGAAGATGTTCAAAAGCAAATAAAAGAAACATTAGCCCGCTTAACCAATAAAGGACAAAAGAAAGGGGCAAAATACCGCAGAGAAAAACGCGATGCGATTTCTCAACGTCAATATGAGCAAGACGAATTAGAACAACAAGATAGCCACATCATCAAAATCACTGAATTTGTAACGGTTAATGATTTGGCAAACATGATGAATGTTCCGGTTGTTAAAGTTATATCAACTTGTATGAATATCGGTATGATGGTTTCTATCAACCAACGTTTGGATGCAGAAACTATCAATATTGTTGCGGAAGAATTCGGATTCAAAACAGAATATGTGAGCGCCGAAGTTGTCGATGCCATTTCGGAAGTTGAAGACAAAGAAGAAGATTTGACACCTCGTCCGCCGATTGTAACCGTAATGGGACACGTCGACCACGGTAAAACTTCGTTGCTCGACTATATCCGCAAATCAAACGTAATTGCCGGAGAGGCCGGAGGAATCACCCAACATATCGGAGCATATAACGTGAAACTTCCTGATGGACGACATATTACATTCTTAGATACTCCCGGTCACGAAGCATTTACCGCCATGCGTGCACGCGGAGCCAGCGTAACCGACATCGCCATTATCATTGTTGCTGCCGACGACAGCGTGATGCCTCAAACCGTAGAGGCCATCAACCACGCCTCGGCTGCCGGTGTACCGATGATTTTTGCCATCAACAAAGTAGATAAACCGAGTGCCAATCCTGAGAAAATAAAAGAAGCTTTGGCCGGTATGAATTATTTGGTTGAAGACTGGGGAGGAAAATACCAATCGCAAGATATTTCGGCCAAACAAGGAATCGGAATGGATGAATTGCTCGAAAAAATCTTGCTCGAGGCCGAAATGCTCGACTTGAAAGCAAATCATCACAGACGCGCCATAGGTTCTATTATCGAATCTACTTTGGATAAAGGACGTGGTTATACCGCAACCGTACTTGTTCAAAACGGTACGCTGAAAGTTGGTGACATAATCTTGGCAGGAACCCATTTCGGACGTGTGAAAGCGATGTTCAACGAACGTAACCAACGCATCACAGAGGCCGGCCCGTCAGAACCGGCAGTGGTTCTCGGATTGAATGGCGCTCCACAAGCCGGAGACACATTCAATGTTCTTGAAACAGAACAAGAGGCACGCGAAGTGGCTAACAAACGTGAACAACTCCAACGTGAACAAGGATTGAGAACTCAAAAAATGTTGACTTTGGATGATATAGGTCGTCGAATTGCCATCGGAAACTTCCAACAATTGAATATCATCGTTAAGGGCGACGTAGACGGATCGGTCGAGGCATTATCCGACTCCTTAATCCGTTTGTCGACCGAACAAATTCAAATAAAAGTAATCCATCAAGGGGTTGGCCAAATTTCCGAATCGGATGTTACCTTGGCCGCAGCCTCAGAGGCTATTATCATTGGATTCCAAGTGCGTCCTTCCGTTCAGGCGCGTAAAAATGCTGAAAAAGACGGAGTCGATATTCGTTTATACTCTGTTATTTACAATGCCATAGAAGAAGTTAAGGCCGCTATGGAAGGTATGCTTTCTCCCGAAATCAAGGAAGAAATCACAGCTACCGTCGAAGTACGGGAAGTATTCAAGATTACGAAAGTCGGTTCGGTTGCCGGATGTCAGGTACGTGAAGGAAAAATCAAGAGAGGTAACAGGGTACGCCTAATCAGAGACGGTATTGTTATCTACACCGGAGAACTCGGCTCTTTAAAACGTTTCAAAGAAGACGTGAAAGAAGTCGCTACCGGATATGAATGCGGATTAAATATCACAAACTTCAACGACATCAAAGTTGGAGACATCATCGAGGCTTTCGAAGAAATCGAAGTAAAACAAACCCTATAAATAATTGACAATTCATAATTGACAATTGACAATGATGAGAAAACTTCACTTTCAATTGTCAATTGTCAACTGTCAATTGTCAATTGATTATGAATTGGCTGGATTCAGTAATAGTAATAATTGTTGCCGTTGGACTGATAAAAGGCCTGTATGATGGACTCGTCAAACAGGTTATTTCGTTGGTTTCGCTTGTACTCGCCATTTTTTTTGCAGGTAAGATTGCCCGGCCCATGTGCAATTTTTTAGCGCACGATTCTGTTACGAATATTATATCTCCTCATATCATAACTGCCGTTTGTTATATTTTGGCATTTATTTTTATCATTGTTATTTTCAGTTGGTTAGGCAAATTGTTAAACAAAGCGATGCCAAGTCCGATATCCTGCATCAACCATATTTTAGGAGGTGCAGTGGGATGTATCTTCACTTTGCTGTTTTTAAGTCTATTCTTTAATTTGTTAACTGTTTTTGATTCGGATTCGAGAGTACTAAAGGAGCAAGTTAAAAATGAATCCGCTCTTTTCTACAAAATAGAATCAATAGTCCCGGTAATTTCTCCTTTTATCAAAGAGGCTAAAAAACTCAACGAATATTTACCGGAGCCGCTAAAAGAAAACCTTTAGCCCCATTGTCATTATCAATAATTATATTTATCTTTGCAATTGTGCAAAAAAGCACAATAAACTCGATTTTGATAGGTTAATTATGGATATTAACACAATTATTAACAGCTCACCCGATTCAATTCTCAAAGGAATTGCCGCAAGGGTTAAAGAAAGAAGGCTTGAACGGAACCTTACTCAAAAGGCTTTTGCCAAACGCGCCGGTGTAGGTTACGATGTATATCGCAAATTTGAAAATACAGGAGAAATTACGCTTCGTAATCTTATCCTATGCGCAATTTCTTTAGATTCCTTAGATTCTTTTGAAGAACTATTTACTAAAAAATCATATCAAAGCATAGACGAATTATTGAAAACACAAGAAGCAAAAAAAAGAAAGAGAGGGTCGCGAAATGAATGAAGTAAAGGCAATAGAAGTTTTCATGAATGGAGTAAAAGTCGGACGAATCGCTTTGACTCCCGACTCTCTTTGTGCATTTGAATATGATACTGCATATCTGACATCGGGAGAATCTATTTCTCCGTTCAATCTTCCTCTCAAACCGGAAGTATTTGTAGCAAAACGTACTCCTTTCAACGGAGGTTTCGGAGTGTTTGATGACAGTCTGCCCGACGGTTGGGGAAATCTTATACTCGACAGGTATCTTAAAAGCAAAGGTATTAATCCTGCCAAGTTAACACTTCTTCAGCGGTTGGCGTTAGTAGGAAACATCGGGCGAGGCGCATTAGAATACCGGCCGGATTATAGCGAATCGACTACAGATGAAATTATTAATCTTGACAATTTGGCTGCCGAAACCGAAAAAATACTCACTACAGATTATACAGGGGACTCTCTTGATACATTGTATAGATACGGTGGTTCACCGGGTGGTGCCAGACCAAAAGTATTTATGAAGATTGATGACAAAGAATGGCTTGTTAAATTCAAAGCAACTGTAGACCCCGACAATATCGGACAGATAGAATATGAATATTCTCTGCTCGCCAAAAGATGTGGTATCAATATGCCGGAAACAAGATTATTTGAAAGGAAATATTTCGGAGTGGAACGATTTGACCGAACACCTCATGGAAAAATTCATACTATAAGTGCTGCCGGACTTCTAAATGCTGATTATCGTGTACCAAGTCTCGATTATGGAGATTTACTGCAATTATGCCATATCCTGACTAAAAATATGGAAGAAGTTTATGCCCTTTTTCGCTTGATGGTGTTTAACGTTGCTATCAGAAACCGAGACGATCATGCAAAAAATTTCTCTTTCCAATTGATTAACGGTGAGTGGAAGCTCTCTCCGGCTTACGACTTATTGCCAAGCAACGGTTTTAACGGTTTCCATACCACAACCATAAACAACAACGGCGAGCCATCAATAAATGATATGCTTGCCGTTGCTGAAAAAGCCGGACTGAACAAACAGCGGGCAAATGAAATTATTCAGAGAATTAATAATATCTAAATTAGACATTATATACATTTAAAAATATACACTTTTTTTGTGTATATTCAAAAATATACTTACCTTCGTCCTTGAAAATTAGTGATATGGAAATTGTTTTTGAAAAAAAATACCTGTCTGATCTCTATTACAAGGGAAAAACAACGGACAAAAAATACCGTTTTCAGCCGGATATAATAAAGCGATATAAGTTGCGTATCGAAACACTCGAAAATGCTGCAAGTGAAGAAGATTTATTTCAAATCAATTCACTTCATTATGAAGTGTTGAAAGGTGATAAAAAAGGGATTTCTTCTATCAGGGTAAATGACCAATACCGTATTGAGTTCATAACAAACAAAATAGAATCGGAGACTATTGTAACTATATGTAATATTTTAGAATTGTCAAACCATTATAAATAAAACAATTATGGGTAATTTAGGATATGGATTTTGCCCAACGCATCCGGGCGAATTGCTGAAAGAGGAAATTGAATATCGCAAACTTTCTCAAAGTTCTTTGGCAAAACAAATGGGTGTTCCATACACCGCACTGAATGATATATTAAATCAAAGACGGCCGCTCACAGCTAATACAGCTTTATTATTTGAAGCAGCTTTGGGGATAAATGCTGATTTGCTTATGCGAATGCAGTTGAAGTATAATATGCAAATTGCACGACAAGATAAAAGTTTTGCCAACCGTCTTGCAGAGATAGGAAAAGTTGCAGCGATATTTTAATTATAGAAAAAATATGAAAAACTTTAGATTATTGAAAGTCAACTTAATACTTATCTTTTTTTGTATGACGACAGGATTAACGGGAAAAACATTGGCCTATTGTGCCGACCGTAACGGATGGTTTCCTCATATTTCTCCGGACAATAAAAAGATAGTTTTTATCGTTTATAGAGCAGGGGATGTTGCTCCCGGTGATCACCCGACAGCAAACAGTTTGCATTTGTTTCATACATCGAATAAAACCAAATATAATAACGAGAATGAAAAAGGTCTTTGTCAGTGGTTGTTACGATATGCTCCATAGCGGTCATGTTGCTTTTTTTGAGGAGGCAGCTACACACGGTGATTTATATGTAGGTATCGGTTCGGATAAAACCATTCATGAATTAAAAGCCCGCCGGCCTGTCAACAATGAACAGGAACGGCTATATATGGTAAAATCACTCAAACCGGTAAAAGACGCTTGGATAAACAAAGGCGGCGGATTGATTGATTTCCTGAAAGAAATAGAACAGTTAAAACCCGATATTTTTTTCGTAAACAGCGACGGACACAGCAATCTGAAAGAAGAATTGTGCAAAGAAATGGGGATCGAATATATTGTAAGCAAAAGAATTCCGCACGGAAACTTGCCGGCTCGCTCTACAACTGCATTGCGTGAAGAATGTCGCATACCCTATCGCATCGATTTGGCCGGTGGATGGCTCGACCAGCCCAATGTCAGCAAATTGTATCCGGGGCCGGTGTTGACCATCTCCATTGAACCGGATTATGAGTTCAACGACAGGAGCGGAATGTCGACCAGTTCGCGGAAAAAAGCGATTGAATTATGGCAAGTAGATATTCCGGCAGGAGATAAGGAAAAATTGGCTAAAACACTTTTCTGTTTCGAAAATCCTCCGGGAACCAAATACGTCAGCGGTTCGCAAGATTCATTGGGAATCGTGATGCCCGGATTGAACAAGTTGTATTATTCAGGAGAGTTTTGGCCTTCCGAAATTGAAAGCGTTCAAAATGATGATATTTTAAGTTGGATTGAGCAACGATTGTGGTTAGTGCCATTATATCCGCGACACAGTGGTTACGACGTACTTGCCAATACCAATATAACGACAGAGTATGCGAAAAAACTTTCCGATGCTGCCATTTCTTGTTGGGACGCCATCATGAAAAAAGATGTACTCCAATTCGGAGAGGCTGTACGAAAAAGTTTCGAGGCTCAGATAGCAATGTATCCGAATATGATGTCGGAAGATATTTTCGAAGTGTTAGATAAATATAAAAAAAATGCTTTAGGGTGGAAACTGAGTGGAGCAGGCGGAGGCGGTTACCTCATCTTTGTCAGCGAAACTCCGATTGAAAATGCCATCCAAATAAGAATACGCAGAGGGGAATAAAATTAAAAATTACACACAATGGTAAAAAAATTATGTCAAGTATTTGTTTTTCTGATGTTCTTAATTGTTCCCGGAACAATTAACGGACAAAATGTTCTTTCTATCGACCAAAATGAAGCCAATTTTGGAAAGTATAACAACAATTATCGTGGCTGGGTAAGGTCAGTCAAACAGCAGTTTTATAATATCGCTCCCCGAAAATCCGGTAGTGAGATGAAAAAAGATGGAAAATCGCCCATTTATCAAATCAACACTTTTTATACAAAGTCGGGCGATGTGGAACGTGTCGAAGGTCCCGGATACCAAGTAACGACATATAAATACAATGAGAATAGAGATCTGCTTGTTGTCGATCAAATAGGAGAATACGACCACAAGCATTACCGGAGAATCACGAATTATGTTTACGATTCCTCCGGACGTTTATTGGAAAAAGTGGAATCTACTATACCTTACCGTCTGTCGGGAGATAAAGCTATTTATGACTTTAACAACCCTGATTTGAGAACGAAAACAGAATACCGGTATAATGAGGCCGGAAAATTATCTGAATTTATTGTCTACGAAAGACACGGTCAATTGTATGAAGTTTACCGGGAAACGTATCATTACGATAAATTAGGGCTTCTATCTGAAAAAATCGGAACAGACAGAGACGGGGATATTTCCATGAGGGAAAGTTATACTTACGGTAAGCGTACAAAAACAGACTACATCAACAAAGGAATCATAAACCGCCGGATTATATACGATAGCAAAGAACGGCCGGAAGAAGAAACCGGTTTAGGTGCCAATGATGTAATCAATATAATCAGGTTTAAATACAACGATGCAGGCAAATTGATTGAATGGACGAGCCATGATGCTTTGGGTAATCCTAAGAAGATTTTTACAGGAATAGAAAGTCCTGCTTTTTGTGAAAGAGAAACCTATCAATACGATATGGCAGGCAATCGCATCGGATGGTCGTTTTATGACGGACGAGGTACCTTACTCGACAAGTATTTTATCGAGTGTACCTATGATAAATACGGAAACTGGACCCGAAAAGCAACGGTAGAGAATCAAATCGGCTTAGATAAATTTGTGATAGTAGAAAGAAAAATTGATTATTATTAAATATGTTAACTGATTTTTATGCCGGATTGGCTATTGTAATTATATTAATTTTTATAGGTTTTTTTCTTAGTAAGATTAAAATTATTCGTGATGAGA
>Ga0209628_10001343_pt1 | contig 15831 bp, 8 predicted proteins | sample TergutCu122P4_FD_187285 | JGI IMG/M metagenome (GOLD analysis project Ga0209628, IMG submission 187285) | Cubitermes ugandensis P4 segment gut microbial communities from Kakamega Forest, Kenya - Cu122 P4 (SPAdes) (version 2) | ecosystem: Host-associated > Arthropoda: Insects > Digestive system >...
CGCTGAGCCGCCGTACGGGAGGACCCCGGCCGGCGGCTCAGCGATGTGTTGTTGCTGGTGTGCGCGGTCAGTACCAACATCGATCTCGTCGTCGTGATGACGGTCAGCCACAGCTCGGGATCGGTCGTCGAGACGCGGGTCGTGGCCTGGCTCGGCATGGTATCGGTGATGCTGAACTGGGCGTTCCTGCACACGCTGTTCACCCTGCGGTACGCGCACCTGTATCACAGCCTCGGCGGCGGGATCGATTTCAACAAGGCCGGATATCAGCCGTCGTACAAGGACTTTGCCTACTTCTCCTTCAACTTGGGTATGACATTTCAGGTATCGGACACCACTGTTTCCGAACCGGCGATCCGGGCGACCGTACTGCGCCACACCCTGCTGGCGTACCTCTTCTCCACGTTCGTACTGGCCAATGTGATAAACGTCATTGTTGGTGGAGTGTCCTGACGATGTACGTTGTGCGCGAAAAATGGGGTTTGACTAGGTGAAACACGAGAACCGTCCCCCTGTTTCGGGGTCAGTTGCCCAGGGTGGACGTGTCCATGCGCATCATCCCTGACGAATAGGCCCGCACGGCCGAATCGATCGTACTTGGCATAACATCCAGGTCGGCAAGCGACAATGTGATCTCTGGGCCGTTGTGGCGGCTGACGTTGAGTCTCGGGGTGCCGCCGAACGGGCCCCGGGTCAGCTTCACGCCTGCGATCTCCGGCCATGCCATTCCCGTGCCCTGCGCCCAGATCCCGTTGCGGTCAACCGCCAGTGCGACCTGCGGGGAGATCGACGACAAGGCGGCGCGGGCGCGGACCCAGCCGAACACCGCCAGACCCAGCCACAGGAGTGAATAGACAATGCTCAAACCGAACAGCCACGTCACATCGGACTGCGTCAGCGCACTGCGCATCCACGTGTAGATGCCCACGGCGATCGCGGCCGTCACCACCAGCCAGATGAGGCGCGAACGGATCTGGCTGCCGTAGTACGCCACCTTGTTGGCGGCGGCCATCGGGTTGAAGCCTACGATCAGTTGTTCTGGCACGGGGAATAGTTTATCGAAGTACGCCGTCCAGTCTGCGCATGCCCGTGATCGTGAGGGCCAAACGCTCCTCGCGGTCGGACGCCTCCGGGTCCACCTCCGCCGTGATCACCCAGTCGTGGTCGCCTGCGGGGTCGTCGATGACCTGGCGGATCTGCCACGGTACTTGGCCGCGGTCGATCGTCAGCAGCCGCGGGTTGCGGGCGTCGGCGCCGGTGTTGATCGTCTCGTGGTCGTCCCAGTAGTCCCCGAGCGCGTCGTCCCAGTCGTCCGCGGTCCACCGGCCGGGCCCGTCCAGTTCGGCCAGCCCGTCCACGTCGTCGTCCGCCGCCAGCTGTACGCGCCGGAACATGGCGTTTCGGATAAGTACGGTGAACCCGCGTTCGTTGCCCGTCATCGGGTGTTCCGCGGCCCCCACCAGGGCCGGTACGACAACGTCTGTCTCCGCGCCGCCACCCGCCGCCAGTGTCTCCCATTCGTCGATGAGGCTGGAGTCCGTCATCCGTACGATCGCGCCCAGCCAGGCCAACAGGTCTTGGAACTCCGCGTCGCGCATCACCTCCGGCACGGTCTGGCGCAGCGCCCGCCACGCGTCCGACAGGTAGCGCAGCAGCAGACCCTCACTGCGTTGTGCCCTGTGGAAGGCTACATATTCGGCGAAGGTCATGGCGCGCTCCGCCATTTCCCGTACGACCGATTTCGGGCTCACCGGATGGTCCAGGATCCAGGGATGGGTCTGGGAGAACCGCGTGTACGCCAGCTCCAGGAACCCCGCCAGCGGCTGCGGCCAGGTGATCTCCTCAAGCTCGGCCATCCGCTCTTCGTACGTCCACCCGTCCTCCTTCATCTCCTTCACCGCCTCGCCTCGCTCACGGCTGCGCTGCGATTCCAGGATCGGGCGCGGGTCCTCCAGGGTCGCCTCGATCACCGACACCAGGTCCAGCGCATAGGTATCGTCCGTTGTCGGGTCGATGAGGTCGAACACGTCCAGGGCGTAGGCCGACAGTGCCTGGTTGAGCGCGAAATCGACCTGCAATCCCGGCGCCAGGTCGTGGGTCCGGCCGCCCGGGGTGGGGGCGTCGCGGGGGGCGATCACCCCGGCGGACCCTGCCACCAGCATCGACTCCCACAGCGCGCCGGCCTGGTCGCGCAGGCGCTGTCGCTGGCCATCGTCCCTTGTCGCGCAGTCGATGATGTGCCCCACGGCCGCATCGGTGTCCTGGTCGCGGCGCAGCAGGTTGAGCAACATGGAATGGCTGATGCGCATCTGCGGGGTCAGGGCCTCGGGAATCGCGTCGACCAGTTTTCGGAAGCTGGCCTCGTTGTAGCCGACCGTACCGGGTTCGGGTTTCTTGGGCCGTACCGACCGCAGTTTCTTCTCGTCGTTTGCGAACTTTTCTGCCAGCCGTACGTTTTCGACCTCGTAGTCCGACGCCTGTCCGACGACGTAACCCACGGTGTCGAAACCGGGCCGGCCCGCGCGCCCCGCGATCTGGTGGAACTCCCGGGCGCGCAGGAGTCGCTCCCGGCGGCCGTCGAACTTCACCAGGGTGGTGAACAAAACGGTACGGATGGGCAGATTGATGCCGACGCCGAGGGTATCCGTACCGCATATCGCAACCAGCAAACCGTCTTGTGCGAGGGTCTCGACCAGGCGCCGGTACTTCGGCAGCAGACCCGCGTGGTGGATCGCGATGCCCGCCAGCAACATCTTGCGCAAGGTGGGCCCGAAGCCCGGCGCGAACCGGAAACCGGCCATCGCCTCGGTGATCTCGCCGCGGCGTTCCTTGTCGATCAGGGGGATCGACAACAGCGCCTGCGCCCGCTCGGCGGCAGCGCGCTGGGACGGGTAAACGATGTACACCGGCGCCTGGCCGGCCGCCACCAGGCCCGCGATCGTGTCGTGCAGGGGCGCGGTGGCCCAGGAGAAGTTGAGCGGCACCGGTCGTACCGCATCGGCAATGACGGTTGTCTCGCGGCCGGTCCACTCGGTCAGATCGGCCGTCAGCCGCGACACGTCGCCCAGGGTCGCGGACATGATGACGAACTGGGCCTGCGGCAGCTCGGACAACCCAACCTGCCAGGCCCAGCCGCGGTCCGGGTCGGCGATGAAGTGGAATTCGTCCATGATGACCAGGTCGATGTCGGCGTCGGGCCCCTCGCGGAGGGCGATGTTCGCGAGGATCTCCGCCGTACAACACACAATGGGCGCATCCGCGTTGACCGAGGCGTCACCGGTGACCATCCCGACCAGTTCTGCGCCGAAGATGTCGGTCAGCGCGAAAAACTTCTCCGAAACCAGGGCCTTGATGGGGGCGGTGTAGTACGAACGCCCGCCCGCCGCCAGCGCCGCGAAGTGGGCGCCGGTGGCGATCATGGACTTGCCCGACCCGGTGGGCGTGGTGATGACGACGTTGGCGCCGCCCAGGATGTCGATGAGGGCCAGGGTCTGGTGTGCGTACAGCTCGAAACCGTTGCCCGCGGCCCAGCCGGCGAAGATGTCGTACAGCAGATCGGGGTCGGCTTTCCCCGCCCCGCGCGGTATCCGGGCCGTCAAAGTGTCAGTCATGCCTCTATCGTGTCACATCCGTCCGGCACGTTCCCGGCGCGCGGCCCGGTAGGATATAGGCACCAGGTAACTGCAAGCATCCAGATCAGGAGAGAACATGCCAATCGCCAACCCCGAGGTTTACGCCGAGATGATCAAACGGGCCAAAGACGGCTCGTACGCCTACCCGGCAATCAATGTCACTAGTTCCCAGACGCTCAACGCGGCCCTGGCCGGCTTCGCCGCCACCGGGTCGGACGGCATCATCCAGGTGTCGACGGGCGGTGCGGAATATGCGTCCGGCCCGACCATCAAGATCATGGTGGACGGCGCGGTGGCGCTGGCCGAGTACGCGCACGTGGTCGCCAAGAACTATCCCGTCAACATCGCGTTGCACACCGATCACTGCCCGAAGGACAAGCTGGACGGTTTCGTACGGCCCTTGCTCGCCATCTCCGCCGAGCGCGTACGCGCCGGCAAGGACCCGTTGTTCGGGTCGCACATGTGGGACGGGTCGGCCGTGTCCCGTACGGAAAACCTCGCCATCGCCAAGGAGTTGTTGGCGCTGACAAGGGCGAACAAGCAGATCCTCGAGATCGAGGTCGGCGTCGTCGGCGGCGAGGAGGACGGGGTCTCGAACGAGATCAACGACAAGCTTTATAGTACGGTTGAGGACGGCCTGGCGACCATCGAGGCGCTGGGGCTGGGCGAGCAGGGTCCGTACATCACCGCCCTCACGTTCGGCAACGTCCATGGCGTCTACAAGCCGGGGCACGTGAAGCTGCTGCCGCAGGTGCTGAAGGAGATCCAGGATGTCGTCGGGGCGAAGTACGGGGTTGACAAGCCGTTCGACCTCGTCTTCCACGGCGGTTCCGGGTCCAGCGAGCAGGAGATCTCCGACGCGGTCGACTACGGCGTCATCAAGATGAACATCGACACCGACACACAATATGCGTTCACCCGCCCGGTCGCGGATTTCATGTTCAAGTCGTACGACGGGGTCCTGAAGATCGACGGCGACGTGGGCAACAAGAAGCAGTACGACCCGCGCGCCTGGGGCAAGCTCGCCGAGGCCGGGCTGGCGGCCCGGGTGGCGGAGGCGGCCCAGGAGTTGCGCTCGGCGGGCAAGACGTTCCAGGCGTGATCTTCGGTGTCGGATATATGGTCTGAGCTGGCGAAACGCTGGCCGGAGGACCGGATCGGGCCGTCACTGGGCCGGATCGCGGCGCTGATGGATCTGCTGGGTTCGCCCCAGCGGTCGGCGCCGGTGATCCAGATCACGGGTACGAACGGCAAGGGATCCACGGCAATCATCGTTGACGCGCTGCTGCGGGCCCAGGGGCTGCGCACGGGGCGTTACACGTCGCCGCATCTGTCGGACCCGCGGGAACGGATATGTGTCGACGGGGTACCGCTATCGGCCGAGGATTTCGAGCGGGCGTGGGCGGACATCGAACCGTACGTCGCGATGGTCGACGACCAGCGCATCGACGGCATCGCGATGACGGCGTTCGAGGTACTGACCGGTATGGCGTACGCCTGGTTCGCCGACGCGCCGGTCGATGTCACGGTGGTCGAGACCGGGATGGGCGGTACCTGGGACGCAACCAACGTTGCCGACGCGCGCGTGGCGGTCGTGACGCCGGTCGGGCTGGACCACATGGCGTACCTGGGAGACACTCTGGAGCAGATCGCCGGCGAGAAGGCCGGGATCATCAAGCCCGATTCGTACGTGGTGCTGGCGGGACAGGAACCTGGGGCGGCGGCGGTGCTGCTGGGGCGCTGCACGGAGCTGGGCGTACCGGTCTCGCGCGAGGGCATCGACTTCGCCGTGCTCGACCGGCGCCTGGCGGTCGGCGGCCAGCTGATCCGGATCGAGTCGGCGGGCGGGCCGGTGGGCGACTTGTTCCTGCCGCTGTACGGGGAGGCCATGGCCCGCAACGCGGCGTTGGCGGTGGCGGCGGTGGAGGCGCTGGACGGCGGGCGCGGCTTGGACCCCGCGGTGATCGTGGACGGCTTCGAGTTGGTGGAGGCCCCGGCGAGGACGGAGCGCGTGCATGTGTCGCCGCCGATAGTCATTGACACTTGTCACAACCCGTCCGCGGTCGCGTCGGCGCTGGACACGATGGACGAGGCGTACGCTTTCGCCCCCCAGATAGCCGTGTGGGGAATGATGGCTGACAAGGAGATTGACGAGGTACTGGAGTTGTTGGAGCCAAGGGTCTCGACGCTGGTGGCAACCCAGGCCAGTGTGCCCCGTGCGATGGATGCGGCGGCCCTGGGCGCGAAAGCAGCGGAGATCCTGGGCCCGGAGCGGGTCATCGTACTTCCTGATCTGTCGGACGCCATAGACAAGGCGGTGGAACTGGCCGACGAATCCGGCCCGGGCGCGGGAATCCTCCTGGGCGGCTCAGCCGCGTTGGCGGGCCAGGCGCGTACGCTGCTTGTCACCCGGTCCCTAAACGCCGAGGTCTGAAGATCCGTCTCGTTTTCTAACCAGTTGCACCGTACAACCTAATATCCACTAGGCTGGGTCGGGTGACCGGCCGTTTAAGTGGGGCCGGTCGAGATGAGCAATCAACGAGGAGAGATGCAATGACAGGTTTACTGCAGGATAAGGTCGCGGTCGTCACTGGTGGCGCGAGCGGGATCGGGCTCGCGACGGTCGAGCGTTTTGTGTCGGAAGGTGCCAAGGTGGTGATCGCCGACATCCAGGATGAGACCGGGGAGGGTATCGCTGCCCGGCTGGGCGCGAACGCCGCGTACGTACACACCGATGTCACCGACGAACAAGCAATCGCGAACGCTGTTGCCGCGGCGGTGGAGAAGTACGGGAAGCTGGACGTGATGTACAACAACGCCGGTGCCGGCGGCGACCCCGCGGACATCATGGACATCACCGCCGAGGGTTTCGAGAAGACCATGGCCTTGTTGGCTGGTTCGGTCCTGTTCGGCCACAAGTACGCGGCGCTGCAGTTCAAAGCGCAGGGTACGGGCGGGTCGATCATTTCGACCGCGTCGATCGCGGGCCTGGAAGGCGCTTGGGCGGCGGTTGGCTACACAACGGCCAAGCATGCGGTCGTCGGGATCGTACGGCAGGCTGTCGCGGAACTGGCGCCGTACGGGATCCGGTCCAACGCCATCGCACCCGGCATCATCATGACGCCGATCATGGCGAAGGCGTTCGGCGTACCGCTTGAGCATGCCCATCCGTTCGCGGATTTCCTGGCCGACAAGCTGGGACCCACCCAGCCAACCGGGCGCGTCGGCCGGCCCGACGACATCGCGAGAGTGGCAACGTTCCTGGCCAGCGATCTGAGCGAGTTCGTCAACGGCGTCACCATCCCGGTCGACGGCGGCGTGACGGCGATCACCCTGGGCAACTTCGCGATGGAGGTGCCGGCTGCGGCGGCGGACTTTGTGAGCGTCAACCGGCTGTAGGTATGAGCGATCAGCTGACCAGATGAATCGGGCACCGCGCCACCGCCGCGGCACCTGAAGCCAGGCGCTGGTCCATTGTCACGAGGGTGGCATCCAAGCCTTCGGCCAGGGCGACGTACATGGCATCGTACGATGTCAGGGCGTCACGCAAGGCCCACGCTCTGCCAGCCAGAGGGTCCATGGGCCACCGGCGGGCAGGGAAACTGCGGAAGATGACCAGTGCGCGTTGTGCCCGGTCCGGCGTTACCTGCTTTCCGCGGACCAGTCCCCGCATGACCGAAACAACCTCCACGACGGCCAGTTCAGGTATGTGTAACTGCGATTCGTCGGACGACAACACGGGTCTCGCGCGGCGCCCGATGGGTGAGTCCAGCAACAGTTCGACCAGGACTGAGGCGTCCAGAACCAGGCTCATTACCGGGCGTCCCGTTCGCGGCGCACCAAGTCGGTCGCGCCAAGGTCAACTGGTGACGATTCGAGTTGGTCGATCCGGTCGTACACCTCGTCCAGTGTGGGGGTCCGGGTGATGGCCTCCAACTGTGAGGCCACATATTCGGACAAACTCTGTCCGGCCCGGGCCGCTCGTACCTTGAGAGTTTGGTGAGTGGTCTGCGGGAGATCCCGTACTTGTAGCGTCGACATGCGAATAGCATGTCATGCATGCATAGTGCATGTCAAGAGGGTTGTGAGTGTCCGTTACGGTGTTTCGCCCCATGAGGGGTTGGACCCATGAGGGGTTGGACCCATGAGGGGTTGGACAAGGTGGGGTAACCGCACCGTTGAGATGTGGTATTATGTGTTACGTTGGTTGCCGGAAGGTCAGGAGGGGCAGCCAGGCGTTGGAGTTGAGAGTGGCATGAAGCGGGGGCGGTGGCTGCGGGATTGGATTCCCCCAGTAGCTTTGGTGCTGGCCGTCGTGCTTGTGGTGGGTTTGGCCGTTGTCAGCACGGGTGTGACCGATCGTGAGATGGACTTGAACAATGCCGGTGTGTGGGTGACGTCGGATAAGGATGGTTTGTTTGGGCGGGTGAATCGCTCGGCTGGGCGGGTTGATACGGCGTTGATGGATCCGGTGCGGGATCCGGGGTCGGTCGAGGTGGATGTGTTGCAGGACCAGGAAGCCGTGGTCGGGTGGACCAGGTCGCAGTCGCGTTTGTTCCCGGTGGATACCCGGGACGGTGTGGGGGTCGGTGACGGTGCGGTGTCTTTGGCCACGGATGGTGCGGCGGCGATGGGCGGGGGTGTGATCGCGGTGGTCAGTGATGCCGGTCAGTTGCGTACGAGCCGGTATTCCGCCGGTGTACTACCTGATTTGTCGGGCCTGGGGCCGGACCGCCCGGCTCTCGCGACTGTGGGTGTGCCGCGTAAGGGTGCCGGTGCGGTCGGGGTGGCCGTGGATGGTAACGGTGTGGTGTTCGCGGCGTCGGTTTCGGGGGATACGGTGATGATGGACGCGTCGGGCCGGGTTGTGACCGGTTCGGTGGGCCGGGGCCTGGGTTCGGTGGCGGTGAGTTTGGTTGGTGGTGTGGGGGTTGTCACGGATCCGACTACGGGGGATGTGTTCTTCAGTACGGGCGGTCACGTCCAGGTTGGTCCGCGGGCGACACCGCAGCTCCCATCGGTGGCCGGGGACAAGGTGGTGTTGGCGACCGGAAACGGGTTGGTGTCTGTTGGTTTGTCGGGCGGGGGGTCCACGAGCCTGTACGGCGTGTCCGATCCGTCAGGCCGGATACCGGCGCCGCCGGTGGTGACGCCGTACGCGGTCTATGGGGCGTGGGGTGGTGCGCCGGGCCGGGTGGTGCGTTTGTCCTCCGGGACGGTCGTCGAGTCGGTGTTCCCGGCGGACGGGTCGGTTTTGTACAAGCCGGTGTTCCGGGTGAACCGCGGCTCCGTACTGCTGAACGATATGGCCAATGGCGCGGTTTTCGATGTGGATGAGCGGCTGGGTCTGGATGACTGGAGTTCGGCGAACCAGCCGGACACCGATGCGAATGACAACGAGTTGGACCCGGCGGACAAGAACTTGCTGGTTCAGGATGATCATCTGTGGGTCCGCCCGGGACGGCAATCGGTGTTGCATGTGTTGGACAATGACGAGAACCCCGGCAGCGGGATCGTGGCGATCACGTCGGTGACCGGCGAGGACGCGGACTTTGTGGCGATCTCTCCGGACGGGCAAACCCTGTTGGCCAGGGTTCCCAAAGATCAGGTGAAGGACATGCATGTCACGTACGCGGTGGCGAACCAGATGGACGCCGTGGGCCAGGGCCGGTCGGGCATGGGCAACGTGACGATTTCCATCCGGGATCCGGGTCAGAACGCCTCACCGAACCTGTTCGCCCCTCTGGGGCGGGAGGGGGACCAGGCCGACGCCCCGGATCCAGGTGAGCCCGTCGTCGATTTCACGGTTGCCAGTGGTGGTTCGTTATCGGTGGCCCCGGCGTGGGCCTGGCGCGACGCGGATTCGGATCCGGTTCAGATCGTATCGGCCCGCGTGGGGGACAAGGTGGTGCCGGTCACCGCGCAGGGCCTGATCCGCTATGCCGCGCCGGTGTCGGTGGCGCAGACGCTGGAGAAGGTCACCTACCTGGTGTCGGATGGTCTGGGCGAGCCGACGATGGGTACGTTCGATGTCCTGGTGCTGGGTTCGGGTGCGACTCAGGGTGTCGCCCCGAAAGCGATGTCCGATTCCGTACGGGGAGTGGTGGGCGAACCGATCACGTTCTACCCCCTCGACAACGACGTTCCCGGCGCCGACCCCCTGAACAAGCAAGCGGAGTTGGCGCTGGCCGGTCCACCCGTGTCCCGGCCCGGGATCGCCGTGGAGCCTTCCGACACCGCGTCGGGACAGGTGACCGTGGTCGCGGACCAGGTGGGCGTGTGGTTCCTGGACTACACGATTTCTTTCGGTTCGCAGGTGGCGATGGGCAAGATCCGGGTCGAGTCCCTGCCGGACGACGTCTTGCTGGCGGTGCCGGATGCGGCGGTGGTGCACGGTACGGTACCGGTGAACGTGGACGTACTGTCGAACGATCATGACGCGTACGGGTCGGTGCTGACCGTGGTCTCTGCCATCCCGGCGGAACCCGCCCGGCTACAGGTGGGCGTCGTCGGGGGTCGCTGGTTGCGTGTGGGCATGGTGTCGTCGACGATTTCTCCGGCGCCCACCCGGGTCGACTACACGGTGGTGAACGGGCGCGGCGAGGAGGTGACAAGCGAGTTGTGGGTGACCCAGGCCCAGGCGGTGGCAAACGACCAGGTGTCGGTGGTTGACGACTACGCCACGGTTCGCGCCGGCGATGTGACCGCGATTCCCGTACTGGACAATGATTCGTCCACGTCCGGCTTGCCGCTGGTGATCAACGACTTTGTGCCCGGTGTGCCGGCGGGGCAGCTGTTGGTCGAGGATCCGTCCGCCCCGGCCGGGCAGCCGGCTGATGTGGGCCAGGCGTTCGTCGACGGCAACCGGATCCGGTACGTGGCACCGGTCTCCGGCGATCAGCCCAGGTTGTTGCGTATCGAGTATCAGGCGGGCGTGGCGTCGGGCTCGCCGATGACCGGGTACGTCTGGGTGAGCGTGGTCCCGGTGCCGCCCCCGGCTGAACCGGGGGGCGTGGCGCCGGGCCAGCAGGGCGGTAACCGGGCACCGGAGCCTGCCCTGGTCGAGGCCCGCGCGATGGCCGGCGACACGATCACGATCGGAATCGACACCTACAACCAGGACCCGGACGGCGATTCGGTGACGGTCGCCGGTTTGGCCTCCGCCCCGCGGTCCGGCCGGGTGACTTCGGTGAACGCGAATTCGTTCACGTACGAGGCGTACCCCGATCTTGCCAATCCGGGGACCGACACGTTCCAGTTCTATGTCCAGGACCGGTTCGGTGCGGTGGGTCTGGGTACGGCCCGGGTGGGGCTGTCCCCCCTGGGCGACCGGCCGGCGCCGATGGCGGTCGACGACACCGTGACCGCGCAACCCGGCGCGCTCGTGACGGTCTATCCGGCCACCAACGACCTCGTCCAGCTGGGGACCAGGACATTGTCGGTGGTGTTGGATTCCGAGGTGCCCGGGGTGACACTGGACCCGGTCGGCCGGCTGCTGCAACTGGCGGCACCCGCCGCGGACGCCCCGGCCGTTTCCGTGGGCTACCACCTGACCACCGGCGGCCGCGCCGGTGTGTCGGCGCAGGTGTCGGTGCGCGGCCAGGAGGGTTACCTGAACCCGCCCCGGGTGTACGACCACGTGGTCGCCGACGTGAGCGGTGGCCAGGCCACGGTGAACGTGTTGAACAACGCCTGGGATGTCGACGGTCCCGCGGACCAGATCCGGCTGGTGTCGGCCGGTGCGGGCGCGACCATCGATGGTGGCATGTTGTCGATCACGGTCACGGGGACCGGCCAAGTCGTACCTTTTGTCGCCGAGGACGCCACCGGCGCGCGGGCCTCGGCGGTGGTGTTCGTCCCGGGTACGAACGGCGGGCATCCGTCGCTGGTGTCCGGCGGCCTGATCCGCATGGACGCCAACAGCGCGAAGACCGTCGCCCTGGCCGACTACATAGGTTCGCCCAGGAATCAGCCGGTCCACCTGACGATGGCATCCCACGCCTGGACTTCGCCGGCCGCCAATCTCGACCTGACGGTCGAGTCGGACACCCGGATCACTTTGTCCGCCAAGAATAATTACTCCGGTCCGGCGGCGCTGACGGTGGAGGTACGGGATTCGCCGGACGCTTCCGATCCGGCCGCGGTGACGGGCGTGGTGACGATCCCGGTCCAGATCGGCCCGCCCACGCCCGTGTTGTGGTGCCCGGACGCGGTGGTCGAGGTGGTCCAGGGCGGTGTGGCTCGCGATTTGGACATTGCCGATTGGTGCCGGGTGTGGAGCCCGGTGCCGGACCAGGTTTGGCAGTTCGGCGCCACATGGATCGCCGGCGGCGCCGGTATCGACATCACCGGGCGCAACGGTTCGGCGCTCCCATCGGACTGGGTGTCCGTGCGGGCCACCGGGTTGAGCGTGGCCGGCACCTCGTCGGTGCTGGAGGTATCGGTGGCCGGGTTCGACTCGGTGACCGCGCGCATCCCGGTGCTGGTCGTACCGGCTCCGAGACCGACGTTACGGGTGGCGAGCGTGTCCGATGTGCGCCAGGGCACCCAGGTGAGCGTGCCGGTGGCGCTGAGTTCCCCGATGATCGACGCCGTACAGCACGTCGTGTCGGTGACGCAGACCGCCGGGCCGGCAGCGGTGGTCTCATTCGACGACCGCGCCATCCGCGTGACACCCGGCGGCGCCACCCATGGCGTGTTGTCATTCGACGTGGTTGGCGCCGACGTGCGCGACGATGCCCGCACCGACCGCCAGGTGACCGCGAGTTTCACCGTGACGGTCTACGGCACCCCAGACTCCCCGTCACCGCCGCAGCCGGGCTCGGGTTTGCGGGCCGGTTCCGCGGTGGTGCGTTTCGTGCCCGGCGCCGACAACGGTTCGCCGGTGACGCAGTACGAATTGCAGTGGACCGGTGGCACGCAGTCCTGCGGTCTCAACACGACGTGTGAGATCCCGGGTCTGAGCAACGGTACGGCGTACCGCTTCCAGGTCCGGGCCATCAACAAGGCCGGTGCGTCGGAGTGGAGCGCGCCGGGCCCGGAGATCACACCAGATGCCCTGCCGGGGCCGGTGACCGGTTTCGTCGTCGGATCGGCTTTGTGCGACCAGCCGGGAGCCGGTGGTTCGGTGAGGCTTGACTGGTCGGGTGTGGCCGGTGACGGTTCGGCGCCGCTGCTGTACCAGCTCACCTGGACCGGCCTGGCGACGCCGGTGGTCGTGGACGGTACGCGCACCAGCTACAAGGTGAACGACCTCAAGAACGGTGACGCGTACACATTCACCATCGTGGCCCAGAACCAGGCCGGCCGGGGTGCGGTGCCGGTGTCGCTGACCGCCGTACCGGCTTGTCAGCCCCAGTGGCAGTCGGGGCTGACGGTGACGGCGGCCGACATGGGTGATACCGCGTCGGTGGTGGTGTCCTGGCTGCGTGTCGACGCCCAGGGGCCTTCGCCGGTGTGGTACCAGGTGACCCGCACGGGCGGGACCGAGACGTACACGTTCGCCCCGACGCAGTCCCTGTCCGTACCGGATAATAAGGTCGCCTACGACGGTACGTGGTACACCTACTCGGTGGTGGCCACCAATGCCGCGCCTGGAACCCAGCCCAGCGAGAAGCTGTCCGAAAAGTGGCAGGCGATCTCCGCCCCGGCGGCCTGGAGTACGGTGGAGGGCCCGGCGGCGGTGATAGCGGACGCCACCGGGGAAAACGGGCAGATCAAGGTGGGTGTGATCCGGGCTCCCAACTACCGGGACGCATCCGGTTTCGTGGAGGTGACGGTGGGCGCGACCAAGGTGACGGTCCAACCCGGGCAGGACCCGGTGGTGATCCCCGGTTTCACCAACGGTACGGATGTGCCTGTGAGTTTCCAGGCCTGCAACGTGTCCGGCCGGTGCAACGCCGCGCAGAGCGTGACCGTGCCCGGGGGTCCGTACGGACCACTGGACAAGCCGGGTATCCAAGCCACCAACGGCGACGGGCGCCAGGTGTGCTTCGCGGCGACCGGCAACGGGAACGGGCGTCCGGCGGCTTTGACGGTCACCGCGGCCGGGTACCCGGGTGCGGGGAAGGTGGGGGAAAGCGCATCGGCGTCCGCGGGGGAGTTGCCCAAGGTGACAGGGTGCATCGATCCCGGGGTGTGGGATACGGACGTTACGTTCACGGCCACGCTCAACCGTACGACCGACGCGCCCAAGGGCACTGCGTCGAATACCGACACGGTGCGCAGTGCGCTCGGCGTACCTGATAACTTCGCCCCCGGGGATCTGCAGCTTGCCGGCAACGGGCACGACGGTTCGCTGGATCTGACGATCAAGCAGTTTCCGGCGCCCAACGGCGGCACGCTGTCGGTTTATTACGCTGTCAACGACGGTTCCCCGGTGCCGGTGTCCGGTCCTGCGCCCACCACTGTCGCGGTCGGTGGCCACCTGTCGAACGGGCAGGAATCCGTCGTGACCGTGTGGGCCAGCAACGGGCGCCATGACAACAAGCGTGAGGAGTTGAAGGGCACCCCGTACGGTCCGCTCGACGTGCCGACGCTGAGCCAGCTGGGGGGGAGAGACACTTCGGCCTGTGTGCAGGCCGACACCCCAGCCACCGGTACGAACGGCGCCCCAGCCAGCCTGGTCGTCAAGGTGGGTACCACAATCTTGTGGCAGTCCCCGATGACGACCGGGGGCATCACCTCCGACGAGCAATGCTTCCCCGCGGGCGGCTACAACAAGACCATCACCTTCACCGCCCAGTTGATCACCGGCCCGGGACTGGCCCGGGAGAACTCCGGTGTCTTCAGCATTCCCAGCACCTCCCGGGGCGGGATTCCGGATTCCCTCAGGGAGTCCGACGTGTCGGTGACGCCCACGGGTAACAGCGATGAGGCGACCATCGCCATCAGCAACAGCCTCCCCAACCCAAACGGGGAGATACCACACGTAGATGTCAAGGTCGTCTCCTACCGTGGCGGCTCCCATACCCTGACGCCCGACACCCCAAGCCAGATAGTCAAGGAGTTCATGGACGGCGTTGTGATCCAGGTTATCTTCACGTACTGCAACGCCGACAATTGCGACTATGATCATCCGGTCACGTTGTATGTCAAGACTTGGGGCCCGGTCATGGAGATATCGGAAGCGATAGCAGAGCGGCTCGACGGGTACGACCCTGACAGTGGCATCGCCAGCTCGTACAAGGCCGTCTGTGGCCAGTTTCCGTCGTGGCCTGCCGGGGCCATGGCCACGTTGGAAATCAGGAACGACTACAATTCCGAGTCTTACAGTCGTACATCGGACTATCAGCTGCCCGGGCAGCTGTGCGTCGACCCTGGCGCGCCCAATGTCCAGGTGACATTCACGGCGACCCTCACGGACGTCTCGGGCCATAACCGGGACCAGGTGGTCAAGAGCGTGACCGTAGTCTCGCCACCCGACCCGTAACGGCGTTTGGTTGGGCCTGATGGACTGGGCCTGCACAACTGGGCATGATTCTGCTAGAATGTGGCCAGGTTAGATAACGGATTGCCAGGGGGAGGGGCCTGTGAGCCGTACAAGGATGGTTGTTGAGCGGCAGCGTACGCCAAGGTCGTTGCCGCTTGTCGTGTTGGGGCTGTGTGTCGTTCTGGTTGTGGGTCTGGCGGTGGTTGGTGAGGGTGTGACCGACCGTGAGTTGGTTTTGAACAATGCTGGTGTGTGGGTGACGTCGGATAAGGATGGTTTGTTCGGTCGGGTGAATCGTTCGGCTGGGCGGGTTGATGCGGCGTTGATGGATCCGGTGCGGGATCCGGGTCGGGTTGAGTTGGATGTGTTGCAGGATCAGGAGGCGGTGGTTGGTTGGACGAGGTCGCAGTCGCGTTTGTTTCCGGTTGATACCCGGGACGGTGTGGGGGTCGGTGATGGTGCGGTGTCTTTGGCGATGGATGGTGCGGTGGCGATGGGTGGTGGCGTGATTGCGGTGGTCGGTGATGATGGTCAGTTGCGTGTGACCCGGTATGTGGCCGATGGTCTGCCGGATTTGTCGGGTTTGGGGCCGGATCGGGTGGCTGTGGCGAGTGTGGGGGTGCCGCGTAGGGGTGTTGGTGCGGTTGGGGTGGCTGTGGATGGTAATGGTGTGGTGTTCGCGGCTTCGGTTTCGGGGGATACGGTGATGGTTGAGGCGTCGGGGCGGGTTGTGACCGGTTCGGTGGGGCAGGGCCTGGGTTCGGTGGC
>Ga0209628_10001344_pt1 | contig 15828 bp, 12 predicted proteins | sample TergutCu122P4_FD_187285 | JGI IMG/M metagenome (GOLD analysis project Ga0209628, IMG submission 187285) | Cubitermes ugandensis P4 segment gut microbial communities from Kakamega Forest, Kenya - Cu122 P4 (SPAdes) (version 2) | ecosystem: Host-associated > Arthropoda: Insects > Digestive system...
CCTCACCATTGGTCCCACCAGTCCCGAGTCGGGCGGACTTCCCATATAAATACCACTGCTCCCACGTACTCCTATCATACCTCACACTTCAGCCTTTGAAGATGGACCTGATAGAAGGTTCCGAAATGTCAGCAATTATAAACCAGACGCCGGGGAATTACCCTAAAGAAAGTTTACTATATACATATTTACACGTGGTTGTTGTTGATCATTCTTGCCTCTGCACTTATAACTGACATTGTTTTTACAGTTCCTGAAGCTCCCAGTGCGATAAAAGCTCTTGTAATGTCAGCAGAGTCTATCTTGGTAAGCTGGAAGCCACCAGAGCAGCCAAATGGCTTGGTATCACAGTATACCGTGTATGTGCGTGAGGACAGTGAAGACGCTAAAGACGTGAGTGTCATGTCTGATCTTGTACTGTATGTATGTTTCAGATATACTGTACTTTGAATGTAGTACTCTCCAGTAACATTATATTTTATTTCATTTTGTTTTATTTTTGGTATTGGTGTTAAAAATCAGCAAAAATTGCTTGTTCTTCCACATATATACAAATCAGGTAATCATCCAATATGCCTGTTGGTCTTTTCATCTTGTGGTCTCTTTGGTTATGAAACTGTAATTTGGTAGGCGTATACCAACACCGCAGACATTACATTCTTATCCTGGTTGAAAGCGAAAGTTAGTGTTCAACATTCTGTTATCCAGAAAATTGTGATATCTGGCAACCCCTCTCGCACAGAGACACTGGATTAGACAGTTTTTACTGTACAAAATTCACTTTGTTTTCAACCAGAATGTGCATTTAATTTTGTGCATAATTTGACGGGGCCCAAGAATGTGAGTTCTAGAGTGGAACATTTATGTGCTGTTTTTTAATATGAATATGCTATGTGATGTTTGATTTTATGTTTAAAGTTATGTACTTGTTTCTCATCAGCATGTTTTCCACAACCTTCAGTGTAAACTTCAACAGAGCTATATGTCAGCTGTGAAGTGTTCTGATGATTGTATGTTACACTTGCAGTTACTGAATATTGTTCATTGTTTAGTATTTTGAATATAGCACATTGTTTTAGAACACCTGCAGTTACTGAATATTGTTCATCGTTTAGTATTTTGAATATAGCACAGTGTTTTAGAACACTTGCAGTTACTGAATATTGTTCATTGTTTAGTATTTTGAATATAGCACAGTGTTTTAGAACACTTGCAGTTACTGAATATTGTTCATTGTTTAGTATTTTGAATATAGCACATTGTTTTAGAACACCTGCAGTTACTGAATATTGTTCATCGTTTAGTATTTTGAATATAGCACATTGTTTTAGAACACCTGCAGTTACTGAATATTGTTCATTGTTTAGTATTTTGAATATAGCACAGTGTTTTAGAACACTTGCAGTTACTGAATATTGTTCATCGTTTAGTATTTTGAATATAGCACAGTGTTTTAGAACACTTGCAGTTACTGAATATTGTTCATCGTTTAGTATTTTGAATATAGCACAGTGTTTTAGAACACCTGCAGTTACTGAATATTGTTCATTTTTTAGTATTTTGAATATAGCACAGTGTTTTGGAAAAATTTAATTTGTAGCATTTTATTTTCTATTCAGAATATTTGAGGATGGAAAAGTCCATAAAACTAGTAATTCTTAAATGTTCAAATGTAATAATGTTCTCATGTTCAAATGTAATGTTATGTGTCATCACTTTTATTTGCTGACTAATGCACTTAATTGTATAAAACTCAGAAGGTTAAAATCTACATGTATCAGTATTTTAAAAGACACACACACCTGTGGTGTGTGTGTCTGGTGCGACGAGTTGAGACACACACGCCTCAGGTCCAAATTTCATACTGCCAGACACCGACTACGCACACAAAACATTGCAAGTAATTTCAGTGAAGCACGTTTAATACTCCCTGAGGATGGATCCCAAAGGATCCGAAACATGTCGGAGTTTTTAATTATCTTTTAAAATATTGTTACATGTAGATTTTAACCTTCTGCATTTTATACAATTAAGTGCATTAGTCGGCAAATAAAAGTGAGTGACTTTAAAAATGCACGGTGAAAACATGAAATTAGTTATGTGTCGTGTTTGCCTATAGGAAGAACCAAAGGGGACAAAGGTTCCACATTTCCAAATGAGTTTTGAAGCAGCAAAATTGAAGAAAAAGCGCTATGAATTTTGGGTAACAGCATCTACTATAATTGGTGAAGGGCAGCCATCGAAGTCTGTTTCGTTGTCTCCAAGCAATAGAGGTGGGTTATAATAGGAGATAGTGTGTTTTAGATAACTTTACAAATAAGGAACAGTTGAGCAGTTGGTACTGCTTAGTTAGTTTTGCCCTGTAGACATACAGAAGTACACAGTGTCTGATTGTCATGTATTATTAATTTCTCAGTTCCTGCAAAAATTGCTTCATTTGATGACTCATTCACGGCAACGTACAAGGAAGATGTTAAGTTGCCATGTCTTGCTGTTGGCATTCCTGCACCAGACATTCAGTGGAAGGTGAAAGGTGCTGCTTTCCAGCCGGATGATCACATTCGCCAGTTGCCCGAAGGCTCACTGTTCATCACATCTGTGACTCGTCAGGATGCTGGAGAGTATTCGTGCACGGTGGAAAATTCATTTGGGCATGACACTGTCACTCATCAGCTTGTTGTTAATGGTAATGTACAATTTGTCCATTGTGTAAACGCACAGTAGCCAGTGGAGATGCTGCCACTTCTTGAATGCCAGAAGTTGTAAACCTTTTCTTATTCATGGACCGGTAAAATAGCAGTGAGTTTGCTAAGGTCTGGTGTCATCTTTGTCTCACATTGCGCAGTGTGAAACTTTTTCTTGCAGCCATGTTTGTGCATTTTTGTGCCTTAATTCTAGATCAGTTTGCGAGTATATTTGGGTTGGCCAGAGGTTACCCACTTGTGTTTGATGCATTCTTGTGTTGGCATTATCTGATTTCTCAGAATCACTAATGCTTCAGTTCTTGTAATGTGAGATTCCATGACATAATTTTACTTTTTTCAAAGTGCTGAATGTAACAGGTAAGCTTACTGAGCCACATATGTTTATGAGGTAAGCTGCTACCATACAATTCCACTTTGCCTGTTGCAGCTCCACCACACTCTCCGCAGGTATCCTTGACGTCGATGACAACCAACACCATCACGATGAAGTTGCGCCCACATCCTACTGATACAGCCCCGTTGCATGGTTACACAGTTCATTATAAGCCGGAGTTTGGGGACTGGGAAACAGTGCAAGTCTCGAACCAGGCTCAGAAGTACACGCTAGAGAGCCTGTGGTGTGGATCACGTTACCAGGTCTACGTTACGGGATACAATGGGTAACTGACACTAAATGCAAATCAGACTCCACATTCTGTTTCCTTTGTCTCTGTTGGTAATTTCTTACCTTTATGGGCTCTGTCTGATAGGCATGAAGTAATGCACTTCTTTGAAAGGGAGTATTTGCCAAGTGTGAATCCATTTACTGTAGTAGTAGTATCAGTACAAAGAGGAGGAGGAGTAGCAGCAGTATTTGTTGATATTTAATGACACTGTAATAAGTAACTAACTTACTGTGTGAAGCAGAGTCCTTGAGAAGCCAGTAATTGAGTTAAGTCTGCAAATCTGCAAATTACCCACTTATTAGAGAATCTCAATTACTGTGTTTATAAGAGTGCACCATTTGCCACTGTCATGCCCAGATGAAGTCAATCCACACTGTCCCATATGTTCTGTAAGATCCATTTTTAATATTATCCTCTGATTTATGTTGTGGTCTCCCAAGTGATCTCCTCCTTTCATGTTTCCTGGCAAAACTCTATATACTTGCCACATGCGTCTAGCATCTCGTGCTGCTTGATTTGCAGTAACACTATCAGTAATTATCAGTAACAGTTCAAACGGTGCAGAAATGAGTTTGTCTTGCAAAGGATACAAGATGTAAATGTGTGAAGATCGATAAAATGAAATACATTTTGTAGTGCTGCTAGCAAGTGCTGGCAGTCACATGGCTGTGTGCATGACTCTCCAGTAGTCAACTGTGAATTGTGCAACCTAATGGGCATCCTAAAGCAAATGGGAGCCGTGTAACATGGTTAACATGCTAGTATTCCTTACTCAGAATATTTTCAAATAGCACCAAGCAGAATGTGGAGGTTGTTGTAATGCTATGGTTTCAGCAGCATCCCACATAGTTCTGTATTGAAAGTGTCCATCAACTGATGTGTCAGTGGGACACTCACATCAATGCCCATATAGGCTATCTTAAGTGACGTTTATTCCTTCAGCCACATCAGTCCTCAAGTGGGTTTCTTTTGAACAAACACCATTAACATCATTCACACCAAAATCCTGGGTATCATAAGTAGTCTTGTAAAGTGTCATGTTTTAACTCTTCATTATATGCATACCTAACACTCATTGTGATGAGTTTGTCTCACCCTCCCCATTCATCTGAATATCTGCATAAGACTGCTTACACCAACTCCACAGAGCATTTTTTTTAAATAGCTGTGAGTAGTTATACAATATAAACCAACAAAATGCACATTTTCTAAATTAATATTTTAATTTTTAATTTGATGTCTTCTACATGTTTTGAACCTGAAGGTTCATCTTCATGAAGGTGGTTTTATATACAGTTACAGTACGGTACGTTTTACATGCATCGGTATAAGCAGTCTAGTAGGTAATAAATAAATAATAAATAAATAATATAAATAGGCCTAAATATAAATGTATAAATATAAATATAAATACATATAAATAATCAATAAATAAATATTGATTTAGAAAATGTGCATTTCGTTCGTTTATATTGTGTAATTATATTACAGTGCATGGTGCAAAAATCGTACAATTCGCTACTGTGGTTAGCTTCAGTTAGTCAAGAAATTTCCTGCATTTTGTGTCATCTAAAAGCAAAGTATCATATTTGAACTTATAAAGCTATTTCACAGCTAACATTTGTATTGCAGTGACGCACGTGTCATAAGCATTATCATCTGAAATATGTTTGATGGGACATTTAGTGGATTACACCTTTTCTTATCATAGAAGAAATGATAGATAATGACAGGAAAACAAATTGTGTACTGTGATTGTTCCATTTGGCACTGTGAATGGAACTGGAACATTTTGAAAGAATTATCTCTAGGATTCACAACTATATTCAAATCGTAAGGTTCCTGAATTTACAAAAAATTAAATGACAAGTTATTGCAAAGGTAAATGTAACTCATTGTTCACTGAAGTATCATTTATCAACATGATCACTGAGCACATTGGTGCATTTTTCCAATTTTCACATGAGTTTAAAAATTCTGTTGCAGCAGAAATCGGGCTTTTGTTTTTGTGGCCATTCAGAGATGACCATTTCCACTTCCTGAGTATTGTGGAATTGGCAGCTCCCCAAGTTTTGTTTCAGTGGTACAAACTGCATTTGAGCGTGTTTTGTTCAAAGAGTGAAATGGTGGGCCTGTGATTTGTTGCCTGTCAAGAGCCTGATTTCTGCTGTGACAGAATTTTTAAACTCATGCCAAGATCAGACAAACTTATCAGTGTACTTAGAGATTGTGTTGAAGAATAATGATACTTCAGTGGAGTAAACAAGCCATGTGTAACTTTGTAATGATTTATTATTTAATTTTTATGACTTAGGGAACCTGACTTTTTGAAACAACCTTTGTATTTGTGAAATATCAACCCATGGGTAAACGTACAGTAAAGTAATCTCTTTGTATGCCATGAAGCATATGGTGGACAGAGATAATAGCCCTCCTCATTTGTAACTAATGCATTCGATGAATATTATCCCACAGGAAGAAATGTCTAGCAGTGACCTCCAAAGATGTAGACAGATTGGACACATGTTGGGAAAGATAGTGTGAGTGATGGAAGATTTAAAGTGCTCATGGCAGTATGTATGAAGAACACTATCTTTGGAGTAACACTGAAGATAGAAGCCGCAGGTTTTTCTGAAACTTTGGTACCTATCTGCCAAACTACATGGTGTCACATCCCGGCAGTCTGCTGTTGATGGTTATGATGATCATTTGTTGCATATAAACGTAATTGTGTATCTGTTTCAGTATTGGTACAGGTGACCCATCAGACATCCTGAACACCCGGACCAAAGGCTCCAAACCAGTGATCCCAGAAGCAAGCCGCTTTATTGAGGTTTCTACTAACAGCATCACACTGCATTTGAGTGCGTGGTCTGATGGTGGCTGTCCCATGCTCTACTTCGTTGTGGAACACAAGAAGAAGTAAGTGTGTTTTTTTAGTGTTGGGACAGTAACTACTGTGTAAGTGTTTTTAATGCTACAGCTTTTCAAAAGTAGGAGAGGGATACTAATACGGTGGTCTCATTTCCAATAATCTAGTTCATGTCACTGCACACACGATGTAATGAAAGGGGACTATACTTCCCTGGAAACTTTATTTTCAATCATATCCTATCTGTAAAAGAAATGTGCACTGTACTGCAATATTATGTTTGTTCTAAAATGGCTAACAGTTGTTTCTCTTTTTAACTTTTATGTCTTATGTTGTATTATGGGTAAACAGGTTTGTTACTTGGATGTGAGGGATGTAAACTGTATCCGCCAGTGTGGTTGCATGTTTATATTCAGTAAAATGTCCATAAGTGTGTGTGTGTTAAGTCTTTCATACCAGGATGGATGACATATCCTTCTTTCTGGGAATCAATTCTACGTCACTAGGAGTTTGTTCCTCATGTTTTGAGACAAGTAATTGTCTGAACTTCAAGGGTCTTTGACTTTTCAGTCTTGAAGTTGAGACCACCACACTGATTTGAAACACTGGGAACTGAAGACCCAGTGATGCAGTAACATATCCCAAAAGAACAGATACCTAAATATGGAGATAGTAGTGATATTTTTGTGCTACCCTGTACATAAATTATTTTGACAAATGTCAGTTATTATAAGAGTCGGAGAAAAGCGTCTGAGGAAGTGTGTGTGTCCTATTTTGAGGAATTGTTTGGCATTTGAAGATTCTAGTAAATAGTGTAAGATTGTTTATTCAGAATAGCCCATCTGTAGGTGAAATCTGGGCCTGGTACCTCCAGATAAGATGCATGAGATCTAACCATTCAGCTATGACATTTGGTTATTGATGGAGAGTGCAGAATCTTAACTACTGACACACATTTTTGCAGACTGCAGACAGAATGGAATCAGGTGTCCAACAATGTCAAGCCTGGTGGTAATTTTGTAGTACTGGACTTGGATCCTGCTAACTGGTACCATCTACGTGTTACTGCACACAACAATGCTGGGTTTGCTGTTGCTGAGTATGAATTTGCTACCCTCACTGTAACTGGAGGTAATGTTTAGTCATAGTCTGTGGTAACTCATGGTATGCATAATCTGTAGAACTTGGAGACATAATCCACTCTCAGCTATAGTACTGTAGTCTTGCATTCCCATTAGGGCTAATTTTTAGGATGCATATTTATGTTTACAGTTCCCATTGTATATTTTACTGCTGTAAGTACTGACTAACACGCAACATAAAAAGGTAAAGGTAAAGTTCACCCTAGAACAGGCCATGAGGACTGAGAGGGGGAGTAGAGGTATAGCTCTACTCTTTCCTTAACCTCGGTGCTAATTGGAGGTGGGTGGTCAGTGCCACGCCCTGGCTGCTTTACCCCTGGGAAAGACCCGGTACCCATGGTATAGGAGGCTGGGTGGGACCCAGGGCTGGTGTAGACGGGTGGAGAAAATCTTATCCCCACCGGGATTCGATCCCCGGATTGTCCAGCCCATAGCGAGTCGCTATACTGACTGAGGTATCCTGTCCCGCACACACAGCATAATGGAATTAAATAAAAACACTCGGATTTCTTATTAACTGATGACAGTATTATTGTATCAGAATGTTTGTTATAAAATTGGCTGAATTGGTACAGAGCTCATTATTTTTGCATCTAAATTTCCCTACAATCAATAATTACAGTACTCAGTGTGAAACAATTGATATGTCATAGTTGGATGATAAAATTCTGGTGATACATCATAGTTATATCTTAAAATTCTGGTTGCAGCTTGCAAGGTTTCCGTAGATATTGAGAATGCCTCTTGCTGTGTTGCCTCTTTTCAAATCATCATTTGTTCTGGAGTGAGTGTCAATTTATTTCCAGGAAATATCCTCATAGGGAAAAGTCACATGGGTTGAAATCTGGTGGCAAAGTTTTGATGAGCAAAACAGCCCCGTATGTGTTTTATATGTTCTGCGTTCAGTGCATTAATCAGATGTTCGATATTTTTAAAAAGGACCAACAAGGTCACTCGAGTATATGAAGGTAATTTTATTACATTGTAACCACCGACATCCCCATCAATCCACAGTTTTAACTGTGGATTCATTCTGATGCATTATAATTGTAATTTTATTCTTGTTCTCCCTACCCTACCCTGAGGATGACCACATTAGTGGATGAAACATGTTTGTGGTTATTATGTAATAAAATTACTTTCATATTCTCCAGTGCATTTGTTGGTCCTTTTTAAAAATTTTTTATCACTCTGTATGATTTACAGTTTGTTTAGAAACTATTTTTTCCACCTAAATGACTTCAGTATGTGATAGTCATAATCACTATTTCTGAATGACTTATGTGGTCACTCACCAGGCTGTTGTCTTTCAGTGGGATCTTCATTACACCACCTGACATGTACCCACCCTTAACACAGGGTGTTTCTAAATTATGAGGTAAATTAACTGCATATAGTTAACAGCATCTCACGTGTACTTGCAGCAAGCTGAGCAGTAGTACCTCAACACAGTGCGTTTCTAAATTTGCTACTGATGTTCACATTTTCTGGTTCGCTGTTGTTGCAGGTACTATTGCTCCAGCACGTGAGATCCCTGATCAAGGGGCAAATTCCCCAATTCGCATCTTTCTGTCAAATTTGAATCTTGTGGTGCCAGTAGCAGCAGCTATTCTGGTGATAATCATAGCTGTGGTGGTGATCTGTGTCCTTCGCGGCAAGAATACGCACCATAAAGGTAAGCAACATCTGTATGTTGTAGGCACCATTGCACCTCCGGAGCAAGACCACACATCTGTCAACCAGTATTTCCCATGGCTACCAGAGTGGTTGGACCTCAACATTATTGTGCCCATAGGGGCAACCGTTGTGGTCATCATAGTGGGTGTTGTTGTGATCTGTGTGGCTATTTCACGACGGTCACGTGGACCTGAACAGACCCGTCTCAGAGGTAAAGTGTTTTATGGTGTTCAGGTATTCATCATCACACTGTTGAGAGGCACGTATTATTTTCTTGAAGTAAACCAACTGAAGCAATATAAACAACTTAAAAAAAAAATATAAACCCCATTTTTACATATACAAGGTGAATGTCTACGAGAGATTTGTATTGTGGTCTTCAAGTTGGTAACACTGCTTTAGTCTGACAGGTAGGTACCAACATCTGAGATGGTCATACTGTCTCCATCTTCACATCCTCTTCAATGCCATTCCACAACATATCGTAAGTCCCGCCCACTGCATTGAATATACAACACTTTTTAAAAGCTTTCATGGTCACTGCTGGTGAGATGTGCTGCCATGCCATTGTGATCCACACTGACTAAATATGACATTTATATTTCTTGGCTTATAAACATACTTGAACCTATAAAGATTCATTTTTCTCCACAGATGGTACTAGTGGTGTGAAGAATTTTAAATATGTGTGTTCTGGTTTTTTTGTGTCCTGTCTGTGGTCTGGTCAGTCTGATTTCATGGCTTTGTTTATGGTTTTTGATTTGTGGATTGGTCCAAGTTTTATTTTCAAATCTTGTAGTTAATTTTTAATTTTTCAGTAGCTATTTTCCTGTTATTACCCCTGGACCAGATTTGTTCTCAGGTGCATATCTGGACAAATTACCGCTTCTGTGGTACCAAGTGATTAAGAATAGGTCAGTCGAAGGGTCCACCAGGTTAGGTGCTTCTCTGTCTGAAAACAGAAACAGAGCCGGCTTCTGAAACGTCATGATTGTTAAAAAAAATTAGGCGATGTACAAAGTCCCAAAAAAGAAGATTGTGTCAGTTAACTTTGGTCATGCTCTGTTGTCTCTTTTGGATTTATTGATTCTTGGAGATGGGCTCAATATGTTGTCCCGAAATGTTGTTACGGAATTACCACACTGCGCTTCGTAATATCTCAGAAGAGCGCAGATCTCACATGATTTGGCAATGCAGGCCTTGGTTTGGCTGCACATGTTCTGACTGCAAGTAATCCAGTCTGGTGCGGTCTGGTTCGGCGCGTCATACACAAATTTAAGACAACCTCTCATATTTAAGCACCCAATTTAAGGAAAGAACCTCTTTTTGCATTCGAGTAAATACAGTATATATTATAAGTGGTCATCATTATTTTCAGGGTTTTTACATTTGTGTTGTATACAGGGCGTCTTGATAGTTACTTCATACTGAGTGTGTAACATGTTAGCTGGAGTATCAAGTGACCTTTGTGCCACTATATATATATATATATATATATACATACATACATATACACACACACAGAGGGGTGCAAAAGTAGGTATACATCTATACTCTGTATAACTCTTATAACTGTATACCTACTTTTGCATCCCTCTGTATATATATATATTGTCACAAATAAAAAACTCTAGGCACCAAATTTCTTAATGATTTTCTTTCCAGATGATGTTGTATACAACCAATCAGCTGGTGGGAACTCTACAATGGATAAGCGGCGCCCAGATCTGCGTGATGAACTTGGTTACATCGCTCCTCCAAACCGCAAGCTGCCACCTGTGCCAGGCTCCAACTACAATACGTGTGATCGCATCAAGAGAGGTACAGCCATAAGTAAGGATGTCTTAACAATCTACTGCGTGTGCATGGGACCTGGCATGTTCTGTTGCACACTCTTTGGATGGTATTGAATTCCAAATTTTTAACCATAAGAAATGCATGGCCCTTTTATTCCAAATATCACCCACCAGTCTAACACAAGCCATCTGTCGCCACATCTACATTCAGCCTTGTTATGTTGTGGAGTGGTTACTCATGAAAATTGGGGGTGTTTGAGAACATCGTATTGGGGGAAGTATTCTAGGCTTAAATGAGATGAAGTAATGGAACTTGTCAAGATTACATTATGTGTCCTTCACATATCTGCCTTTTATAATGTCTATGGTGTGACTGCATGAGTCATGCCAGGGTTGCTGTGGTTGTGATAGGGTTCATTTGTGAGTGATATTACAACCCAGATTTGAACTGGGGCTGGGTTTCCATGGTTGTGATAGAGGATGGGTTGTGAATGACATCACAACCTGGGTTTCAGTGCTTATAATAGAGCCTAATACAAGATGGGGTGGATTAGCATGTGAATATAATGTTCACCTGGTCATGTCAGGTCACTGCAAATGTTGTTATAATGATTCGTTTAACTCTTTGGCACTAGAATTAAATGCCTGGTGTGACATGCAGCAGGCCATGATAGGCCGTCAGCTGTACCTGTCATTCATCATTTTGGGCACCACACTGCATTGCACTTTTGCCTGACATTAGGCATGAAAGGGTTAAGAAGGATGCAGTGCGTTGGATAGCTACTTTGCATGACGTAAACAAGAAATACATGCAAAATTTTAAAATTTTATTTGAAAGAGAGGTCTAGTTTGGAGACCATAGAAGCATACCATTGTTGCTAGTGCTTTTTTTTTTTTTTAAATAGAAATATATGAAAAGTATGTGCTGCTATTTCCAAACCAAAAATTGCATGTGGTACATTTGGAATAGGAAGCAGGAGCGCTAGAATATTAACTACAACATTTGTTAGTCTTATTTATATTATCAGTTTGTTTGTGATTCATTTAATACTGTTGTCAATAGCTCTGTGTGTATAGTGGTGAGTGAGTAGTGAATTATGAACTGGGAAGGATGTGGAAGGAAGGGGTCATGACATAATTTGTCTGAAGGGACTGAGGAAAATCAAGAACCCCCCACCCTGTTGTGATACACAATCTGACAGCTTATGTTTGAACCTTGGACCTTCCAGTTATTTAGGTGGAACATCTGGTGCAGTGTAATATTAAAATGGAGCTTAGGCATCTACAATTTGAAGATGTGAACTTGTATAGGCTGGCGTTCATTGGTTGGCTTTTGTGAAAACTGGGATTAATCATACCAGCAGGGAATTTTCAAGCCAGCTGAGTAACTGGCAGCTTCTCCTATGTCATGAAGTAGGTGGTTACTTCCTAGGGAACTGCACATGAACATTCTCGTGTGGACATCGTACGAAGCTTGTCTGGTGACTAACTCTGTCAGGACATCGTGGTAAAATAAAAATCCATTATTTCCCAGATGTGAATTTCCAAAATAGAGTGTTGTCTGTGATGCAGATAATTGTACTGTGAGAGGCATTAAATACAGAACTGTGACTGGAGAAATGGAAATTTATGGGTTTAATATGACAGTCTGCTAAACAGGGATTGTTAGAATTCGTATCTCTTTTCTATTTCTTCAAGTAATGTCTGCTGTAATCTGCTGTTACTTTAATGCAGTCCAGGACCCCTTGTTAAAAACTTAGTTGTGGTTGCCTCACAAAAAGATAACTTGTAGGTAAAGGTAAAGGTGAAGGTAAAGGTAAAGGTAAAGGTGAAGGTAAAGTTAAAGGTGAAGTTCACCCTATAACAGGCCAAGAAGGCCCAGAGGGGGATTAGAGTTATACCTCTACTCTTTCTTTAACCTCAGCGCTAGATGGGGGTGGGTGGTCAACCACATGTCCTGGCTGCTTTACCCCTGGGAAACACCCAATACCCACTGTATAGGAGGCTGGGTGGGTCCCAGGGCTGGTTTGGATGGGTGCAGAAAATCTTGCCCCCACCGGGTTTCGATCCCTGGACCGTCCAGCCCGTAGTGAGTCGCTATACCGACTGCTGTACCCCAGCCCTCATAACATACATAGGAGCAATAAATTATGCTTTTTATTATCCAAAAGACATCTGTCAATAAACTTCGCATGAATATCCCTAGTTCTGTTTACTGATGGGAGAAAATGAAAGCTCATCTGGTTACTTTGTAGTCCTAGTGTGACACAGGTGCTTCCTGCTACATTTCCCCAGAAAGTCACCAAATGGATGCATACAGTAGCTGCTGCTTATTTTAACAACAGTGCTTCACTGGTCGACCCACTTTTTGATCCTCATTCTGAGCCTCATGGACAACGTATCAGGTCTTTTGAGTTGTCTTATGTTCAAAATTGATTCTTTTGGAGTTAAGATGGTCCATAATAAGCATATAAGAGAAGGATAAAATGATGAGACATTGAGGTACAAGTTCCCTCTTACCTGAGGAGTGAAAAATTGTGTGAAGAACACATGATGCCATTTCCTCCATGTTTATAAAAGGAACATCAGAATTAGAAGTAATTATACTACACAGTAGTCTGCCTTGTCACATAATTTCTGTTGTTTCTGAATTTTCCTCACCGTAAAATGCACCCCAAAATTTTTGTTATGTCTTGCGACCATGTACTCTAGCAGAACATACAGAGTGTCTGACTTTGTGGTATATGAAGGGCCCTTTTCTGAGTTTTGTTGAGGGTTAAGGTGCTGTGGTCAGTTGACTTCTGTCATGCGGTTTAGAAGGAATTTTTTCTTGTGGTGTCAAATATGTTTGACCACCAAGTCCAGATTTTGTGTGTATTAGTCACCAGCAGTCTTGAGAGTGCTGTGCCACCTTTCGTGTATACTGGTACACACAATATGGTATTCACTTTGTCAGATATCTTGTGTGTGTCTGGTGTCCTTATATATTGTGTATAAAACACAATTGATTTTTATACACCACAGGCTTGAAATGAAGTGTGATACACTTTGCAAGAAAATTGTTTAGAGAAAAGCAAAATTTGGTGGAAGTTACATAACACACATTAGAGCTTATTTCTAGTGTGTGATGATGATTTCTCATAATGCACTACAACTTGTTTCATGAATTTTTATGGACTCTAGTGTCATTTATATTCAGAAGTTAAGTTTCTAGTCTGTTACAAAATATGGATTTGCTTCATTATCTGAAAGCTGTCACACATAACTTTAAAAATTGTGCACCTTAGCCATGTTATACTGAGGCCAAGGAATAAGTTCCATGAGTGGTGTGGATGACAGCTCACAAGACTTCCCCTTTCTGCCTCATCCTGTGTTCCCCTCCAGCTTCCTCTGGCCACTATTACCAGTTCAGAGCACATGTCACTAGTGCAGATTAATCACTACCAATTACCCTGTGAAGAGAATGGTCTGATGATTGGAGGGGAGTTTGGGAAGTGTGGTGGAGGGGGAAGCATAATAGTTTGGGGACAACGTGGAGGTTGTCATCCATGAGACTTCTTTCTGTGGCCTCAGTATTTTGGCTTTAACAAAAATATTTTGTACAACATTTGTAGGCACGTTTCTGACCTATTTCTCTACCAGATCCGCATTCCAGTTTTTGTGATTCATTCTTGAATTCTGGTAAGGAATGGTGAATATCAATATTGTGTCGTCATCTTTAATAAGTGTACACTGTCCACTAAAGCGCTGTCAACCAGTGCTTAATATTTTTAAGGTCTGTCGCTACTAATTTTGTGTAACTTAGTACTGCAGGTATCTCATATGTGTGAGAACAGACATGTGGTCCCAGTTGAAACATTCTTACCCTTGTTCTAACTTCTCCATCATTTGACTCTCAGGTACAGGGCTTCACACCTCCATAAAAGTGTGTACATACAAGGCAGTGACAAAGTGTCATGTGGCCACGGTTGCATGCAGGACGCTTGCTTGCCAAGATCACGCTGACCCTTGTTGATTTTGACATCCCTGCTTGCTACTATTTTTACATTTGATTTGCCTCTCCTTGGGGCAGGTTTCTTTTAGTTTGTATTTTGTTTTTGCTTGTTTATCCATGTGGCCATTTTGTCGGTGTTAGGTCATTCAGGCTCCTTCCGCAGTCATGCCACCTGGGATCCCCGTCATCCTCGCCACATGTACGAGGAATTGAGCCTTCATCCACCCGGCATTCGTCGCATCCCTGCCCACCCGGGCTCAGATGAGACAGTGTACCACAGAACAGGTGAGATACTGGCCGCCACCTTTCTGTCTCTTTTGTTCGGCTTCCTAAGAAGGTTTCACATATTTCCTATTCCTCTTCCGTACTGACCAGTCAAACCTGCACAGTGAGCATGACAAAATAACGGCATCCGTTTTGTTTTGGAGTTGCTTAATTTCCATTGTAAAGGTAATGTCATTAAGCTGTATCAAGCTGTTCAAGTCCTTTGAAACAGAAAGGTCAAAGAAATAAGGTGAAGTTATCCAAGTCTATGCCATGTAGCCATACAGGGAGTGTAGATGTATGGCTCCACCCATTATTAACCTTGGTGCTAGATGGGGATGAATGGTTGACTTCACACCCTGGCCACTTTATCCAAAGGCAAGTACCCTGGTACCCATTAACTAGGGGGCTTGGCAGGCTCCAGAGCCAGTCTGGATGTTTTGGAGAAGAAAAAATTTCTTTCCCTTGCTAGGATTTGGACGCACGGTGGTCCTGCCAGTGGCATAGTTCCTGTAGTATGCTACCCAGGCTCGTACTCTTCTGAAACAGTAATGACAATTCTAAAGTACAAGGTGGTTCAAATATGACTGGGACTAATTTGTATGTAAACAAGCTGTACTGCGCAGCAGCTGTGCGACCTTGAGAGAGTGAAGCCACAACCTCCACCCTCCCTCCTGCTCGGGTTAGAACCTGTTCAGTCCTGTCTGGGAGTT
>Ga0209628_10001345_pt1 | contig 15824 bp, 17 predicted proteins | sample TergutCu122P4_FD_187285 | JGI IMG/M metagenome (GOLD analysis project Ga0209628, IMG submission 187285) | Cubitermes ugandensis P4 segment gut microbial communities from Kakamega Forest, Kenya - Cu122 P4 (SPAdes) (version 2) | ecosystem: Host-associated > Arthropoda: Insects > Digestive system...
TGACACGTCATTCCGCGCGTAGTCGCGGAATCCATACAGCGTCTGGATTCTGCGACTACGCTTCGCTACGCGCAGAATGACGACGGGTATTGTCATTGTTGCCTTGAAGCAAAAATCGAATCACAGGCCGATATCCAGATCGAACATTTCCGCCGCCTCGTCGCCGACCGCCGAGGCGGCGGTGGCCTCGGCGGCCACGAAATCGTCGAGGCTGCCAGCCACGGCCAGCGCCAGATGGTCGGCCCGGAAGCGGGCGACCCGCACCCGCGCCCAGGGGATGAACAGGCCGAGGGTAAGGAGAATGCCCAGCCAGTTCACCAGCATCAAGCCGATATAGCCGCCGACCGGCAGGCGGCAGGCAAAGGCGTGCGGCCCAAGGCGGGTCTTGTTCCACACGGCGTTGGTGACGCGGCACTGGACATAGGGGACGATCACCACCTGCACCAGCAGCCACAGGAAGGCGATGAGCAGAAAAACCCCGCCGATCGCCCGGATCAGCGCCGGATCGCGGCTGTCATGCCCGGCGCCGGCAATCGAGATGATGATGGCGACGCCGGCGGCCACCGGCAAGGCCACCAGCAGCGCCGGCAGCAGGAAAATGCGGTAAATCTCGCCGATGCCGACCGCGCACGCCAAGGAAGTCGTGCCAAAGCGGGTGTTGTCCAGCACGAATTTGCGCAACTGCCGGTAGAACAGCGGAAAGGCCAGGAATAACGTGAGCAGAGTCAAGAGGCCACAGCCGATGAAAACCTTGGCCGCCTGAGCATAGGTGCCGTGGAAGGAAAAGCGCAGGCCGCGATAACTGGTGTTGTAAGCGCGAAAGCGAAACGCCTTGACCGCCAGCCAGGGGGCGACCGGCGCCAGGGCCAGCAAGGCCAGAGCATAGGCCGCCGGGCCTGCGTTTTTCGCCAGCGACAGCCCGATCAGCAGCAGAACCGCGACCAGCCGCCCCTTGAGAATGGGAATCGGCTGGCCGTGGTAATCGAAGCCGGACGCATCGAGCAGCAGGTTGCGATGAAAATACTGCTCCCGCCGCACCTTGGCCCAGGCCGAATAAATGCCGAGCGTGACGATGGACAGCAGCAGATTGACGATCCAGATGCGGAAATACTCGCCGCCGCTGCCGGCGAAACGGAATTTTTCCTCGCGCCCCCGCCCGGCGCCCGCAGCGGCGGCGGGCGAGCGCGGCAGCGCCGGCGGCGCGGGAGGCAGGCCAGACGCCGCTTCCGCCCCCGCCCCCGCCCCCGAACGCGCATCGTAAGCGGCGCGGGCCTGGGGATCGCCCAGCGTGGCGATGGCCTCGCGCAGCGCGTCGAACTGCGCCGCATCGGCCTGCTCCGGCGTATTCAGCCGGCGGTGGAAAGCCTCGATCCGCCGCCGGTAAGCCGCCCTGATCTCATCCGGCGTGGCCTGTGGCCCGACCCCAAGAATGTCGTAATGCGTCGCCGCCAGTGCCGTCATGCTTTCCCCTGTCATTGCCAATGTTCTTGGGAAGGCATTCTAGCCCGTGGGAGGCGATAAGCGCATCGCATTTTTCGCCGAAGCGCCGCCGGGGCGAAAAGAGGGGGCGATGCGCCGCACTTGTTGCCCCCTGCGGGCGGCCTTGGCGCACGACACCTGCCTCCTTCTTCCATTTCCACTTCAAGCGTTAAATTATTGATGTGGCCCGTCATTGCGCGCGTAGTCGCGCAATCCATGCAGCGTCTGGATTCTGCGACTACGCTTCGCTCCGCGCAGAATGACGATGAGCACTATCGTTGTCGTCTCGAAGTAAAAATCGAATTACTCTGCCGAGAAAGCCAAGCGAAAGCCTACGTAGTCGTAGCGATCATCCAGTGAGTCATAGGCCCGCATGGCCGGCCGGCATATCACGACATCATGCGCCCAGCTGCCGCCGCGCAGCACGCGGTAAGAGCCATCGGCTGGCCCTTTGGGATCGGTTTCGGGGCTGTTGGCGTAATATTCCTTGTCGTACCAGTCCTGCACCCGCTCGACGACATTCCCGCCCATGTCATGCAGACCCCAGGCATTGGGCAGCTTCTGGCCCACGGGATGCGTCGTTTCACCGGAATTGCCGTCGTACCACTCATGGCGAGACAGCGCCCCCTCGTCGTCCCCGGCGGCATAGTAAGCGCCGCTGCCGGCCCTCGCCGCGTATTCCCACTCCGCCTCCGTGGGCAGGCGGTAGCGGGCATGCCCTTCCCTGGCGTTCAGGCGTCTGATGAATTCTTGCGCGTCATTCCAGGAAACATTCTCCACGGGATGGTCGCGGCCCTTGAATTGGCTGGGATCGTTCCCCATCACGGCCTCCCACTGCGCCTGGGTCACCTCGTATCGGCCCAGATAAAAGGGCCTGCTGATGACCACCCGATGCTGCGGCGTTTCATTGCGGTCACTTGGCCGGAAGGGTTCGGGGGCGCTGCCCATCATGAACGAGCCGGGCTTTATGAGCACGAACTCCATGCCGATGCTGTTGGTATAGCGCGCGCCGCCGGGGGTTTCCCTGGCCGCCTGGTGACCGCACGATGCGACGAGGCAGAGCAGGCTCGCACCCAGGACGAGATTCATTTTCCGCATGGCTTTTTCAAACGCTCCCGCGCCGGCGGACGATCACCCCGCCTCGTCAATCCACGCCTGCTGTATCGCTTCGAGGATTTTTTCGCCGCAGTGTTCGGGGTTGTCGTCGAAGCCGGGCAAGGCCATGACCCAGGCGCGCAGGTCGACGAAATTGAGGCGCAGGGGGTCTTTATCCGGGTGGGCGTCGGCGAGTTCGATGGCGATGTCGCGGATGTCGGTCCATTTCATTCCCGGTGCCCCTCTTTCGCCAGGTTGATGCTGTACTGGGGAATTTCGACGATCAGCGGAGTCTTGCCGACGATGGCCTGGCAGCCCAGGCGGGAGTTGGGTTCCAGGCCCCAGGCCTGATCCAGCAGGTCTTCCTCGTCGTCGTCGGCGGGGTTCAGCGAGGCGAAGCCTTCGCGGACGATCACATGGCAGGTGGTGCAGGCGCAGCACATGCCGCAAGCGTGGTCGAGGTCGATGCCGTGGTCGACGAGACTGGCGCAGATCGACTGGCCCGGTTCGGCGTCGATGGTGGCGCCGTCCGGGCAGATTTCGGCGTTGGGCAGCACTTTGAGTTGCGTCATCCTTCCTCTCCTGTTCCGATTTCGTCGACCTTGCGGCCGGCCAGCGCCTTCTTGATGCTCTGGTCCATGCGCCGGTGGGCGAATTCCTGCGTCTCGAAGCCGAGGTCGTCCATGGCGATGTTGATCTGGCGGCGGTTGTCGCCGCCGGCGGCCTGGCGCAGCCTGGCGATGGCGGCGGTGATCTTGGCCGTTTCGGCCGGGTTCAGCAGATGGGCGTCCTCGGCCAGCGCCGCCTCGGTCGCTTCGATCATGCGCTCGGCTTCGACCTGGGATTCGCGCAGGGCGCGGGCGACGGCGTCGTCCCTGGCGTGGGCCAGCGAATCCTTGAGCATGCCGGCGATCTCGTCGTCGGACAGGCCGTAGGAGGGTTTGACGGTGACGCTGGCTTCGCTGCCGGTGGTCTGCTCGCGGGCCGAGACGGAGAGCAGCCCGTCGGCATCGACCTGGAAGGTGACGCGGATGCGCGCCGCGCCGGCGACCATCGGCGGAATGCCGCGCAGTTCGAAGCGGGCCAGCGAGCGGCAATCGGCGACCATTTCGCGCTCGCCCTGGACGACGTGGATGACCATTGCCGTCTGGCCGTCCTTGAAGGTGGTGAATTCCTGGGCGCGCGCGGTCGGGATGGTGGAATTGCGCGGGATGACCTTCTCGGCCAGGCCGCCCATCGTTTCCAGGCCGAGCGACAGCGGCGTGACATCGAGCAGCAGCCAGTCGTCCTTGCCGGTCTTGTTGCCGGCCAGCAGGTTGGCCTGGGTCGCGGCGCCCAGCGCGACGACCTTGTCGGGATCGAGATTGGTCAGCGGCGCCTGGCGGAAGTAGTCGCCGACCGCCTTCTGGATCTGCGGCATGCGCGTCGCGCCGCCGACCATGACCACGCCCTTGACCTCGCCGACGCGCAAGCCGGCGTCGCGCATGGCCTTCTTCACCGGTTGCAGGGTTTTCGCCACCAGCGTCAGGGTAATGGCCGCGAAGGTGGCGACATCGAGCTTGAGATCGACCATCTCGCCCGTGCCCAGGCGGGCGGTGATCGGTGCTTCCGGGTTCAGGGTCAGGAATTCCTTGGCTTCGCGGCAGCGCGTCATCAGGAGCCGCGCATCTTCCGGCGACAGCGGTTGCAGCCGCGCCTGCTCGATCACCCAGCAGTAGATGCGGTGATCGAAGTCGTCGCCGCCCAGCGCCGAATCGCCGCCGGTCGCCATGACCTCGAAAACGCCCTTGGTCAGCCGGAGTATGGAAATGTCGAAGGTGCCGCCGCCCAGGTCATAGACCGCATAGACGCCTTCCGCCGCGTTGTCGAGGCCGTAGGCGATGGCGGCGGCGGTCGGCTCGTTCAACAGGCGCAGCACGTTCAGCCCGGCCAGCCGGGCGGCGTCCTTGGTGGCCTGGCGCTGGGCGTCGTCGAAATAGGCCGGGACGGTAATCACCGCGCCCACCAGATCGCCGCCCAGGGCCGCCTCGGCGCGGGCCTTGAGATTTTTCAGAATCTCGGCGGAAACATCGACCGGACTCTTGACGCCGGCATGGGTGCGCAGCCTGACCATGCCCGGCGCATCGACGAAATCGTAGGGCATGGCTTCGACGTGGGCGATGTCCTTGAGGCCGCGCCCCATGAAACGCTTGACCGAAACGACGGTATGGCGCGGATCGACCGCCTGGTTTTTCTGCGCCTCGAAGCCGACCTCGGCCGAACCGTCGGCATGGTAGCGGACGACCGAAGGCAGCAAGGAACGCCCGCTTTCGTCGCTGAGACAGACCGCCAGGCCGCTGCGCACCGTGGCGACCAGCGAATTGGTGGTGCCGAGATCGATGCCGATGGCCAGCTTGTGCTCATGCGGCGCCGCGGATTCGCCCGGTTCGGCGATTTGGAACAGGGCCATGTTTATTCTTCCAGCGCCGCCAGCGCATCGTCGATGTCGGCCAGCAGTTTTTCCAGGAACATCAGGCGGCAGACCCGGTCGGCGGCCTGGGCGAAATCCCGGTCGTCGTCGAGCAGGCGGCCGACTTCCTCGTAGCGGCCGGCGAGATCGGCGCGCAGGCGGTGGTAGAGGCGTTCCAGTTCGTGGTGATCGCCGCCGGCGCGCGCTTCCATCACCGCCTCGCGCCATTCCATCTGCTCGATCAGGAAATCGGCGGGCATGGCCGTGTTGTTCTCGGCCTGAATGGCGTGGCCGTTCAGTTCCAGCAGATAGCGCGCCCTGGCCAGCGGTCTTTTCAGGGTCTGGTAAGCCTCGTTGGCCTGCGTCGCCCATTGCAGGGACAAGCGCCGCTCGCTTTCCGGCGCGCTGGCGAAACGGTCGGGATGCACCCGCGCCTGCACATCACGAAAACGCGAATCGAGTTCCGGCTCGTTCAGCCGGAAAGCCCGCGGCAATTCAAACAGGGAGAAGAAATCAGCGTTCAGGTCCAACTGCAAGCCCCGGAAAAACGGCGCATCAGAATGCGCCACACCTCAAAGCGAAGGCGGGGCTAGGCGCACCGCACGCAGACAGTACGAATGTACGGCAAGTGCGGTGCAACGACGCCCCGCCGAGCCAGCGCCAACCCCCCAACGCCCTAGACGTTGAACGATTCACCACAACCGCACTGATCCTTGACGTTGGGATTATTGAACCTGAAGCCTTCCGTCAGCCCCTCGCGGGCGAAGTCCAGTTCCATGCCGTCGAGATACGGCAAGCTCTTGGCGTCGACGATGACCTTGATGCCGCCGCTCTCGAAGCTCAGGTCGTCCTCGTTGAGCTGGTCGACGAATTCCAGCTTGTAGGCCATGCCGGAACAGCCCGAAGTCCGCACGCCCAGGCGCAGGCCGATGCCCTTGCCGCGCTTTTCGAGGAAATTGGCGACATGCTTGGCCGCCGCGTTGGTCAGGGTAATGGCCATGATTATTCTCCGTGTTTCTTCCTGTAATCGGCCACGGCCGCCTTGATGGCGTCCTCGGCCAGGATGGAGCAGTGGATCTTGACCGGCGGCAGCGCCAGTTCCTCTGCGATCTGGGTATTCTTGATGCTCAATGCCTGATCGACGGTCTTGCCCTTGACCCACTCAGTCACCAGCGACGACGAGGCGATGGCCGAGCCGCAGCCGTAGGTCTTGAACCTGGCGTCCTCGATGACGCCGGATTTGTTGACCTTGATCTGCAATTTCATCACGTCGCCGCAGGCCGGCGCGCCGACCATGCCGGTGCCGACGCCCTCCTCCTCTTGTTCAAAGGAGCCGACGTTGCGGGGATTCTCATAATGATCGATGACTTTTACGCTGTAGCTCATGGTGTTTCTCCTGATATGCCCCTCAGTGGGCGGCCCACTGGACCGTCTTTAGATCGATGCCCGCCCGCACCATTTCCCACAGCGGCGAAAGTTCACGTAGTTTGCCAATTTTATCGTGCAATACATTGATTGCATAATCAATTTCTTCTTCCGTCGTGAACCGCCCGATGCTGAAACGGATGGAGCTGTGGGCCAGTTCGTCGGGGCGGCCGAGGGCGCGCAGCACATAGGAGGGCTCCAGGCTGGCCGAGGTGCAGGCCGAGCCGGAGGAAACCGCCAGATTCTTGATCGCCATCATCAGCGACTCGCCCTCGACATAGGCGAAGCTGATGTTCAGGTTGTGCGGCACGCGACGGGTCAGGTCGCCGTTGACGTGAATCGCCTCGATATCCTGAAGCCCTTGCAGGAATCTGTCGCGCAACCCGGCGATGCGCCGGTTTTCCGCAGCCATTTCTTCCCCGGCGATGCGAAAGCATTCCCCCATGCCGACGATCTGGTGCGTGGCCAGCGTGCCGGAGCGGAAACCGCGCTCGTGGCCGCCGCCGTGCATCTGGGCTTCGAGCCGGATGCGCGGCTTGCGGCGCACGTACAGCGCGCCGATGCCCTTCGGGCCGTAGGTTTTGTGGGCCGAGAAGCTCATCAGGTCGACTTTCAGTCCGGCGAGGTCGATAGCGACCTTGCCGGTGGCCTGCGCCGCGTCGACATGGAAGATGACGCCCTTCTCGCGGCAGATTTCGCCCATTTCGGCAATCGGCTGGATGACGCCGATTTCGTTATTGACGAACATCACCGAGGCGAGAACCGTATCCGGGCGAATGGCCGCGCGGAAGGCTTCGAGATCGAGCAGGCCGTTTTCCTGAACGTCGAGATAAGTGGCCGAGAAGCCCTGGCGCTCCATTTCGCGCACGGTGTCGAGCACGGCCTTGTGCTCGGTCTTGACGGTGATGATGTGCCTGCCCTTGGTGGCGGCGTAGAAATGGGCGGCGCCCTTGATGGCCAGGTTGTTGGATTCGGTGGCCCCGGACGTCCAGACGATTTCCCTGGGGTCGGCATTGACCAGCGCCGCGACCTGTTCGCGCGCTTCCTCCACCGCCTTGTCGGCGACCCAGCCGAAGCTGTGCGAGCGCGACGCCGGATTGCCGTAACGCTCGCACAGGTAGGGGATCATTTTTTCGGCAACGCGCGGATCGACTGGCGTGGTGGCCGAATAATCCAGATAGATGGGCAGGTTCATGGTCATTCTCGCTAGGGGTCGTGGGTTCAGGCGGCCAGCGCCGCAAGTCCGCGCAGGCGTTCGACGGTCAGCCGCGCGGCGTTGATGAATCGTTCGATATCGGCGGCGCCGTTGCCGGCGCCGAGGCTGACGCGCACCGCGCCGCGCGCGAGTTCGCTCGCCACGCCCATCGCCCGCAGCACATGCGAGGGTTCCGGGTCGGCGCTGGAACAGGCGGCGCCGCTGGCGACGGCAAAGCCTTCGCGGTCGAGCCTGCCGACCAGGGTTTCGCCATCGATATCGCGGAAGGCGAAGCAGGTGGTGTTGGGCAGGCGCTCGGCCTCGGCGGCAAAGATGACGGCGCCCAGCGCGGCCAGCCCGGCTTCCAGGCTGTCGCGCAGCCGCCGCAGGCGTTCGGCCTGCTCGCCGAGGCGTCGCGCCGCGAGTTCGGCGGCGACGCCGAAGCCGACGATGGCCGGCACATTCTCGGTGCCGGAGCGCAGGCCGCGCTCGTGGCCGCCGCCGGCGATCTGCGGCTCGATCTCGACGCGCTTGTCGACAATCAGCGCCGCCGCGCCCTTGGGGCCGTTGATCTTGTGCGCCGACAGGGTCAGCGCATGCACGCCCGCCGCGTTCAGGGCGCGAAAATCGACGGGCAGCTTGCCGAAAGCCTGCACCGCGTCGCTGTGAAACCAGGCGCCGGCGGCGCGGGCCGCCGCCGCCAGCGCGGCCACGTCCTGCAGCGCGCCGGTTTCGTTGTTGGCGGCCATCACCGACACCAAGGCCGGTCTGGCTTGCAGCGCCCGCCGGTAATCCTCGTCCTCGACGCGCCCGCCGCCATCGACCGCGATCTCGCGCAGCGTCCAGCCTCGCCGGGCCAGTTGCGCGGCCGGCTCGAGCACGCAGGGATGCTCGACGGCGCTGAGCGCGACGACGCCGGCCTTGCGGCGGCAGGCCGCGCCCTTGATGAACAGGTTGTTGGCCTCGCTGCCGCCGCTGGTGAATATCACCTCGGTCGGATGCGCGCCGACCGCCGCCGCCACTTTCTGCCGCGCCTCGTCGAGCGCCTGGCGCGCCCGCCGGCCGTGGTCGTGACGGCTCGACGCATTGCCGCACAAGGCTTCCAGCCAGGGCAGCATGGCCGCCAACGCCTCCGGCGCCAGCGGCGTCGTCGCGTTATGGTCGAGATAGGCGGGCTGGAACATGATGCTCAGGCGGTCGCCGCCTTTTCCTGGGCGGCGCGCGGACGCGGCTGCGGCCCCGTGCGCGTGTCCGCAAAGGTCAGCGACACCGAGCGGCCGGCCAGCCTGGCCTTTTGCTGCTCGACCAGTTCGCCCAGCGTCACCGAGGCGAGATACTCGAACATCTTGGCATTGAGCGTGGACCACAGATCATGGGTCATGCAGCGGCGCTCGTCGCGGCAATTTTCCTGGCCGCCGCACTGCGTGGCGTCGAGTTGCTCATCCACCGCGCGGATGATGTCCGCCACGGTCATCTGCTGCAAGGGCCTGGCGATGCAGTAACCGCCGCCGGGGCCGCGCACGCTGTCGACCAGATGGTGGCGGCGCAGCTTGCCGAACAGTTGTTCGAGATAGGAAAGGGATATTTTCTGCCGCTTGCTGATGCCGGCCAGCGCGACCGGCCCCTCCTCCCCGCGCAGGGCGAGATCCATCATCGCGGTAACGGCAAAACGGCCTTTGGTGGTCAGACGCATGGCAGTGCTCCGGCAAATAACCTGGTAATGCAGTCAACTATAAACAATCCAGACAAATTTAGTCAACTATTCGGCTCAGGTATTGCGGATCGAAGCTGTCGGCGGCCTGCACTTCCTCGTCGCATTTGACGCCCTGGGCATCCAGTTCGCGCAGCAGGGTTTCCAGACGCCGGTCGGTTTCGGCGGCGTGATCGAGCAGCCCGTGGATGGCCTTGACCAGCGGATCGTCCTGATCGCCGCCGACCGCATAGGCGGAAAAACCCATTTTCTCGGCCTGCGCCTCGCGCTGCCGGCCCCGTTCCGAAGGGTCGATGATGCGCGCCGGATTGCCGACGGCGGTCGCCCCCGCCGGCACCGGCTTGGTGACCACGGCATTGGAACCGACCTTGGCGCCGGCGGCGACGACGATGGGGCCGAGCACCTTGGCGCCGGCCCCGACCACCACGCCGTTCTCCAGCGTCGGATGGCGCTTGCCCTCGTTCCACGAGGTGCCGCCCAGGGTCACGCCGTGGTAGAGCGTCACGTCGTCGCCGATCTCGGCGGTTTCGCCGATGACCACGCCCATGCCGTGATCGATGAAGAAGCGCCGGCCGATCCGCGCCGCCGGATGAATCTCGATGCCGGTGAAGAAACGTCCCAGGTAGGCGACGAAGCGCGCCAGCCAGCGCAGCCCATGCGCCCACAGCCAATGCGCCAGGCGGTGCAGCAGCAGCGCGTGGATGCCCGGATAGCAGGTCAATATTTCCCAGAATGAACGCGCCGCCGGGTCGCGGTCGAAAACCGAGCGGATATCCTCGTTCAACACCCGAAACATGAAACCTGATCTCCCTTGGGCAAAGAAGATGATTTTAGAAAACCTGACTGAATTTGTCAGCCATTTTCCAGCAGGGCGCCCGCGCCAAAGGCTGGCCCACCGTGGGGGAAGGGACTTAAGATGGCGCGCAAGGAGGCATTCATGATCGAAACCATGCAGATCCGCGACGCCGGCCAGAGCGCCGTGCAGAACGAACTCGAACTGCTGCTCGGCGAACTTCCGCTGCGCGGCGGCCGTCTGCTCGAACTCGGCTGCGGGCGCGCCGAGAAAACGCGGGCCATCGCCAAGACCGGCCTGCCGGCGGAAATCGTGGCGCTGGAGGTCGACCGGCGGCAGCACGAAATCAATCTCGCGCAAGAACCGATACCGGGGGTCGAATTCAGACTCGGCGGGGCCGAGGCGATCCCCTTCGACGATGGCCGCTTCGATTTCGTCGTCATGTTCCGCTCGCTGCACCATGTTCCCGTCGAGCGGATGGCGGCGGCGCTGAAGGAGGTCAGCCGGGTATTGAAGCCCGGCGGCATGGCCTGGATTTCCGAGCCGGTCTTTGCCGGCGGCGTCGACCAGATCATGCGTCTGTTTTATGACGAGAGCCAGATGCGCGAAGCGGCCTTCGCGGCGCTGCGCCAGGCGGTCGAACAGGGCTGGCTGCAACTGCGCAAGCAGTTGTTTTTCAGCACCCGCAGCCGCTTCAGGGATTTCGACGAATTCGACGCCCGGATGATCCGCGTCACGCATGCGGAGCATCGGCTGTCGCCCGCCATGTACCAGGCGGTGCGCGACAAATTTGCCGCCTGCATGACGCCGGCCGGCGCCGAATTCCTCAACCCGCAGCGCGTCGACCTGCTCGTCAAGGGGCCGTAGCCCGGTTCTTTGCATATGCCAAAAAATTCGTTGGCTTTGGCGCGGCCCTGGCGCACATTGCCGGGGTCGAGGCCGTTTCGATCCGGCCATTCGCCCTGATTCTGGAGACCGTCATGAAACGATTCAGCCCGCTGCTGTCCGGCCTGCTGGCCAGCGCGGCCATCGCCGCCGCGCCGGCGCCCTTCCCTTACTTCGCCGCCAACTGTTTCAACTGCCACGGCACCGAGGGGCGGACCGCTTCGGCCATTCCGCCGATCGCCGGGCGCGGGCGCGACCATCTGGCGCAAATGCTGCTGGCGTTCAAGTACGGCGAGAAGCCCGCGACGATCATGCACCAACTGGCAAAGGGCTATACCGACGAGGAAATCGCCATTCTGGCGGATTACTTTTCCCGCCAGAAGAAGAAATAAGGAGCTTCGTTCATGTCCATCATCGACCAGAATCGCCGTCGTCTCATTCAGGCGCTCGGCGCTTCCCTGCTGTCCGGCGGCGCCTTCGCCGCGCCGGGGAGGCGGCGCCGGCTGGGGCGCGTCGTCGTCATCGGCGCCGGTTTCGGCGGGGCGACGGCGGCCAAGTATCTGCGCAAGTGGAGCGGCGGCGCCATCGAGGTCGTGCTCATCGAGCGCGCCGACGCCTTCATTTCCTGCCCGACCTCGAACGAGGTGCTGGGCGGCAACCGCGATTACGGCTCCCTCGTCCATCGCTACGACGCCCTCCAGAAAAACTGGGGCATCAAGGTGGCGCGCGCCACGGTGACGGCCATCGACGCCGACAAACGCCGGATCAGAACGGATCGCGCCGGTCAAATCGTCTATGACCGCCTGGTGATTGCGCCGGGCGTCGATCTGGATTTTTCCGCCATCGCCGGTTACGACGCCAGGGCCGAGGAAACGATCCTGCACGCCTGGAAGGCCGGCCCGCAGACGCTGGCGCTGCGCCGGCAACTGCTCGACCTGCCGGACGGCGGCGTTTTCGTGCTGACCATTCCCGAAGCGCCCTACCGCTGCCCGCCCGGCCCCTACGAGCGCGCCTGCCAGATCGCCCATTATTTCAAGACGAGAAAGCCCCGCGCGAAATTGATCGTGCTGGACGCCAACGAAAAAATCATCTCCAAGACCAAGCTGTTCGCCGATGTCTGGGCCAGCGACTACAAGGACATCATCGAATACCGGCCCAACTGGAACGCCGTCGAGGTCGACGCCGAAAACCGCGTCGTCATCAGCGAGATCGGCGACCGCGAGCGCGCCGACATCATCAACCTGGTGCCGCCGCAGAGCGCCGGCAAAATCGCCCACGAGGCCGGCGTCGTCAATGCCAACGACCGCTGGGTGGCAATCGACTGGGTGACGATGGAATCGACGGCCGTCCCCCGTATCCACGTTCTCGGCGACGCCACGCTGGCGGCCCCGCTGATGCCGAAATCGGGCCACATCGCCAACCAGCACGGCAAGGCCGCCGCCGCCGCGATCGTCGAAATGCTTTCCGGGCGGCAGGCGCAGCCGATACCGATGGCCAACACCTGCTATTCGCTGGTCGACGACCGGCGCGCCATCCACGTCGATTCGGTGCACCGCTGGAATCCCGAACAAAAGGAATTGCTGGTCGTCGAGGGGTCGGGCGGGCTGTCGAAGGAGCCTTCGGTGCAGGAAGGGCTGTTCGCCCGCGCCTGGGCCAGAAATATCTGGGCCGACACCTTGAGTTGATGGCGGGAAGCGGGATAAATCAATTTCCCGCGCCTTTTCGATGTGGGAGAATCGGCCCCATTTGGCAGCCGCGCGATAGCGCCCGGCGCCAGCCGATGGTGACGCCACGATGAATACCGACATGCCAGTCCCCCAGCAAGGCCGCCGCAAGCGCGCCCTGCTCCTCCTTCTGTCCGCGTTCATCCTCATCGGCCTCGCCTACGGCGCCTGGTGGTTCGCGCATGGCCGGCACCATGAAACGACCGACGACGCCTATGTCTCCGGCAACCTGATCCGCGTCACGCCGCGCGTCGCCGGCACGGTGGTCGCCGTGCGCGCCGACGATACCGATTACGTCGAACAGGGGCAGCTTCTGGTCAGCCTGGACGACACCGACGCCCGCCTCGCGCTGGCCAAGGCGGAAGCGGCGCTCGGCACGACGGTGCGGCAGGTGGCGCAAGCCTTCGATCTCGTCGTCGAGCGCCAGGCGGCGGTACGCCTCAACGAAGAAACCCTGCGCCAGGCGCAGGTCGATTTCCAGCGGCGCAGCGGCGAGGCGGCGGCCAAAATCGTGTCGCGCGAAGAAAGCGAACATGCAAAGAGCGCCGTCACCCGCGCCGAAGCCGACCTGCAACTGGCGCGCGCGCAACTCTCCAGCGCCCAGAACGCCGTCAAGGGCACGAGCATCGACAGCCATCCCGCCGTTCTCGCCGCCGCCGATCAACTGCGCGAGGCCGCCGTCGCCCTCGACCGCTGCCAGATTCGCGCCGCCAGCAACGGCCACATCGCCAAGCGCAGCATCCAGGTCGGCCAGCAGGTCGCCGTCGGCACGCCGCTGATGGCGCTGGTGCCGCTCAACCAGCTCTGGGTGGACGCCAATTTCAAGGAAGATCAGCTCAAGCGCCTGCGCCTCGGGCAGCCGGTCGAACTGACATCCGACCTCTACGGCGCCGCCGCCGTGTTCCACGGCAAGGTGGCCGGCGTCGCCCCCGGCACGGGCGCCGTGTTCTCGCTGCTGCCGCCGCAAAACGCCACCGGCAACTGGATCAAGATCGTGCAGCGGCTGCCGGTGAGAATCGCGCTCGACGCCAGGGAAATCGCCGAACATCCGCTGATGGTCGGCCTTTCCATGAAAGCGACGGTGGACACCCGCGACCAGGGCGGTTCGGCGCTCGCCACCGAATCCGCCGGCAAGCATTTTGCAACGCCCGTCTTCGAGGACGCCGCCAGGGGCGCCGAACCCCGGATCAGGCAGATCATCGCCGCCAACCGCGGCGGGGCCAGGTGAACCAGGCCGCCCGGCCGCCGATGCACGGCGGCAACCTCGCCCTGCTCACCCTGGCCCTGGGCATGGCCACCTTCATGCAGGTGCTCGACACCTCCATCGCCAACGTCTCGCTGCCCGCCATATCGGGCGATCTGGCCGTCAGCCCCAATCAGGGAACCTGGGTCATCACCTCCTTCGCCGTCAGCAACGCCATCGCCCTGCCGCTCACCGGCTGGCTCTCGAGGCGCATCGGCGAAGTGCGCCTGTTCATCGCCTCCACCCTGCTCTTCACGCTGGCCTCCTTCCTGTGCGGCCTGGCGCCGACGCTGCCGCTCCTGATCGCCTTCCGCGTGCTGCAAGGCGCCGTCGCCGGGCCGATGATGCCGCTCTCGCAAAGCCTCCTGCTCTCCAACTACCCGCTGGAAAAAAAGGCCATCGCCCTGTCGCTGTGGTCGGCGACCGTCACCGTCGCCCCCATCATGGGACCGATCATGGGCGGCTGGATCACCGACAACATCACCTGGCCGTGGATCTTCTACATCAACGTGCCGATCGGCATCATCTCGGCGGCCATCTCCTGGCAACTGCTGCGCGACCGCGAATCGGCCATCGTCCGCCAGCCCATCGACACCGTCGGCCTGGTGCTGCTGATGCTCGGCATCGGCGCGCTGCAACTCGTGCTCGACAAGGGCAACGACCTCGACTGGTTCGAATCCAGCGAAATCATCGCGCTCACCCTCGTCGCCGTGGTGGCGCTGGCCTTCCTCATCGTCTGGGAACTGACCGAAAAACACCCCGTCATCGACCTGCACCTCTACGGCCAGCGCAACTTCCTGGTCGGCTCGCTGATACTCAGCATCGGCTACCTCGTTTTCTTCGCCAACGTCATCGTCCTGCCGCTGTGGCTGCAAACCCAGATGGGCTACACCGCCACCTGGGCGGGTCTGGCCGCCGCGCCCATCGGCATCGTGCCCATCTTCCTGGCAGCCTTCGTCGGCAAGAACCTGCACAAGATCGACCTGCGCGTCTGGACCACGCTCGCCTTCGGCATCTTCGCCAGCGTCTCGTTCTGGAACAGCGGCTTCAACGCCGACGTGCCCTTCATCAACCTCGTCATACCGCGCGTCATCCAGGGCTTCGGCCTCGCCTGCTTCTTCGTCCCGCTCACCTCGCTGACCCTCTCCGGCCTGCCGCCCAACATGCTCCCCAGCGCCACCGGCCTCGCCAACTTCTCGCGCGTCGTCGCCGGCAGCTTCGGCACCTCGCTGTCCATCGCCCTCTGGGACCGGCGCACCACCGTACACCACGCCACGCTGACCGAACACGTCACCCCGTACTCCCCGGCCACCGAGCAAATGCTCAACGCCATCAACACCATCGGCGCCACCCCGCCCACCGATGCCGCGCTGCTCGAAAACATCGTCAACCAGCAAGCCGTCATGCTCGCCACCAACGACATCTTCTGGCTTTCCGGCTGCTTCTTCGTCCTGCTGACCATCCTCGTCTGGGCCGCCAAACCCCCGCGCGCCCAAACCAGCCCCGCTCCTGTCGTGCACGGCGAGTAGCGGGACAAACCCTGCTCTGCACTACTCCCAATCCCGCTGCCCTCCGCCCCGGTAAAATGACCGGCTTGGAAAAACGCAAGCGCGCGGCAAGTTCGCAGCAGGCGTGGGTCACCATCGCATGGACGTGAAATGACGAACAAAAAAACGGAACTCAGCATCGCGGGCCAATCTTTCGAGGGCCTGAAAAAAGTCAATGCGCATGGTGCGGAATACTGGAGCGCCCGCGACTTGCAACCCTTGCTCGGCTACAGCCAGTGGCGGCGCTTCGAGCAGGCGGTAGAGCGTGCCGTAAGCTC
>Ga0209628_10001346_pt1 | contig 15821 bp, 12 predicted proteins | sample TergutCu122P4_FD_187285 | JGI IMG/M metagenome (GOLD analysis project Ga0209628, IMG submission 187285) | Cubitermes ugandensis P4 segment gut microbial communities from Kakamega Forest, Kenya - Cu122 P4 (SPAdes) (version 2) | ecosystem: Host-associated > Arthropoda: Insects > Digestive system...
TTTCAAAAATTAACAAAAAGGGAAACATATCGATCTGTCCCGAACCTGGCGGACAGAATTTTTTCCGAGGTCGATTGCGTACAAACGAAACCCACCTACAATGTCGATGTTACTTGTCAATTGAATACTTTGCAAGGGAAATATGCGCAATTTTATTGGTAATTTTGCGCAGGCCGCTAGTACTACAGCGCAATATCACGTCCATTTACACCGGTGAATACATCGTAAATCAATGCCTCGGCGAGCGATTCGTTTCCGTTTCGTTCGTCGGTGGCAAAACGTTGCCAAAGCGTTGCGTCGTTGGTAGTATTCGTTGATTTTTAAAATTTTCAGTGTGGTTGCAAGCGGCGTCAACTCCGCCGCCATCACGCGGACAACCTGATAAAATGTCAAATCGCCGTTTTTTTTGAAAGTTCAAGCCATTGAGATTGTAAAAAATGTTGAGTCTATCGCCTATTTCAACGGTTATGATCGTCAACGACTTCAGTTTTTTATCGGGCAAGTCGAATGGGACGACGAGATCATTCTCGACAAATTGGTCAAACGAGTTGTACGAGAAATTGGAACGAAAAATGGTATCCTTGTTGTAGAAGGACGATAGTGTGATGTACGTTGTGCGCCTCAGCTACAGGGAATCAAAGAGTCCGAATAGGGAGCGAAAAAATCGATGCAACAAGACCTTTTCGCAATTTGGCAAGCCGGTGTTGATGGTGTCGCGCCGGACCGTTTGGTCCGGGAAACGGTTGTGTACGACAAATCCGCAAACGTGCTTTGCGTCCAGGACGACACGATCCCGCTGGAAAACGTTCGCAACGTTGTTGTGATCGGAGCGGGAAAAGCGTCCGCCCGAATGTCGATTGCCCTGGAGCAAATCCTCTTGCCGATTTTCGGACGCGGGCGGCTTACCGGTTGGGTCAACGTTCCCGACGATTGCACCGAGCCGACCGAAGCGATTCACCTGCACGGAGCGCGGCCGCCGGGACTCAACGAGCCGACGCAAAACGGTGTTGCCGGAACCCGGAAAATGCTACAGCGGCTTCACGATTTACAGCCAAACGATCTCTGTTTTTGCCTGCTCTCCGGCGGCGGGAGTGCGCTCCTTCCTGCTCCGTCCGCAGAAATCACGCTTGCGGAAAAATGCGAACTGACCCGGTTTCTTTCGATTTCCGGCGCAACGATTAATGAACTCAACACCGTCCGCAAGCAACTTAGTGAAATCAAAGGGGGTGGCATCCGGCGGCTTTGCAGCGGCAAAATGCTTTTCACGCTCATTCTCAGCGACGTGCTCGGTGATCCGCTGGACATCATCGCATCCGGTCCGACCGTCGAAAACACAACCGGCCCGAAAGACGCTCTTGATGTGCTTGCACGCTGGAATTGGGCGAAATATCCGCAGTTTGCGAATATTGGCAAGTATTTGTGCAAAAAAGCGAATCAGGATAATCCTCGGAAATTGATCGACGATTCGCGGCACCATAACATCATAATCGGCAACAATGCCATTGCGGTCGATGCGGCGGGAATGGAAGCGGAACGTCGGGGCTATTCCCACGTCATGGTGTCGGCGACGCAGAGCGAGGGGGCGGCGGAAGAGGTCGGATTGCATCTTTTGAACGTTGCAAAATCGATGGGACAGGGCGGTCCGAATTGTTTCATCAGTGGCGGAGAGCCGACGGTACGGCTGCCTGACACTGGAAAACACGGCAAGGGAGGGCGTAATCAACAGTTGGTTCTGGCGGTTTTGGTCGCACTGCTCCGAAGTCGGGAATGTTGCGAAAAACTTCGTTTTGAAATCCTTTCGGGCGGAACCGACGGCGAAGACGGCCCGACGGATGCCGCCGGAGCGTTTCTCAATGACATCGTCTGGCAAAACGCCTTGCGACGTTCGGATTTGGATCCGCTTGATTTTCTGGAGCGTTGCGATGCGTACCATTATTTCGAGCAGATCGGCGGCCTCCTGAAAACCGGCCCGACCGGAACCAACGTCTGTGATTTGCGGGTTGTTGTCGTTCGGTAATTCGCTTCGCGGCCTGCGCTCCCAGGAAAAAAGCGACTTTGCAATCCTCCTGTTTAGGCAACCGAGAGAGTTGAAACTTTTACAAACGTTGTTATACTTGAGCTTCAAGTGGAACCTCTTCCGTCATTTCAACTTTTCATTTGAGACTGATCCATGCTCGAAATTCGCAATTTAAAGAAATCGTATCTTGAACCGGACGGGGGGGAACTCCCGATTCTGGACGTTCCCCGTTGGTCGCTCGGAGCCGGGGAAGAAGTGGTCGTTGTCGGCGCAAGCGGTTGCGGCAAGACAACGTTACTCCATATCATCGCGGGAATCCTGCGGCCGACTTCCGGCCACGTTTTGATCGACGGTTGGGACACGCCGCTATTGAGCGAAGCGGAGCGGGATCAATTCCGGGCAAGGCGGATCGGGTATGTTTTTCAGACCTTTAACCTGCTCCAGGGGTTTTCCGCATTGGAAAACGTTCTTTTGGGAATGACATTCGCCGGAAAATACCAGGAAAAAAAGCGGGCGAAAGAGCTTTTGGACCGGGTCGGTCTGGGACACCGGATTCACCACAAACCGTCGCAAATGTCCGTCGGGGAGCAGCAGCGGGTCAGCGTTGCCCGGGCTTTGGCGAACAAGCCAAAACTGGTGCTTGCCGACGAACCGACCGCCAACGTTGACGTCGGGAATCAGCAGCAGGTGATCGACATGCTCCGGGGAACCTGCAAAGACGAAGGGGTCGCGCTCATCTTGGTCACCCACGCCCCGGAAGTCGCCAAACAATTCCAGCGAGTCGATAAACTCACGGAAATCAACTTGGTCGTCAGTGATCGGGCCAACGCCAATGTTTAACCGTGCGTCTCGGACGCCGGGGAATGGAGATTCTTATGGGCATTAACATCAATAAATCAATTATCGACCAGCAATTGACTGGCATTGAAGAGCAGATTCGAAAACAGGCAATGGACGAATTCGGGTTTTCCGGCGACCGGTTGAAATCGTTGGCCTTTGTTTATCTGTGTGTTAAAACGATGCTCGACTTGGACCCGGAAGAGGCGTTTGACTGTCTGACCGATGGAGCGGGTGATTTTGGTGTTGATGCAGTACATACTTCTGTGCCCATGGATGGGGATGTTGTCGTAACATTGTTTCAGGGGAAATACAAAAGAGATCTCGATGTCGAAGCGGCTTTCGAAGGAACCAGCATTGAAAAGCTGATCAATGCGTGTCGATACTTTTTTGATCCTTCCGCCCCACTCCAGTGCCTCAATCCCCGGCTCCTGATAAAAGTCGAGGAAATACGATCACTTATTCGTGAAGGAGCCATCCCGACAATCAGGGTCATTGCCTGCAATAACGGTCCCCGATGGAATAAACCGGCTGATGACGAAATTGACCGTTTTGGACACAAGGACCGCATCAGTTGGGAACACGTCAACCATGATGTTCTTGTCAATATTCTCCAAAGAATACGCCCTGTGGATGAAACGATTTCCCTCTCAGGAAAAGCAATCATCGAAGACATGAATTTCAGCCGGGTTTGTATCGGTCGAGTGGCCGTCTCCGAAGTGGCAAGACTGATGAAGACGCACGGCGACCGTCTCTTGGAACGTAATATTCGAAGTTACCTGGGTTTACATGGCAACCGAGTGAACGAAGCGATTCGAAACACCCTGACTTCCAAAACATCGTCGGATTTCTATCTTTTCAACAATGGTTTGACGGTCCTTTGCGACGACTTTATCTACAACTCGCTTCAAAAGGAAGACCATAAAATTCAACTGGAAAATCTTCAAATTGTCAATGGCGGACAAACCTGCATGACAATCTTTAAAACTGACGAGGAACTAAAGAAACAAGGTAGTATCCTTCCAGAAGATGCATATGTGTTGATACGTATTTACAAATTACACAAGGACAACCATGAAACCGTTTCCCTAATCACCCAGGCAACAAACAGTCAGAATCCGGTAGACTTAAAGGATTTACGTGCCAATGATGAAATACAGAAACGACTCGAATTGAGCATTGGCAACCTTGGATATACTTATCGACGGCGGCGAATGGAGATAACGCCAAAGCTAACGGAAATTACCACCGGGGCAGCAGCCGTGGCAGTTCTTTCCGTATGGCAACGGGCACCGCATCAAGCGAAATTTTACAGCCGTGAACATTTCGGAAAACTTTATCCTGATATTTTTACGGAAAAACTTAATGGTGCCCAGGTCATCCTGGCGGTCCTGCTTTATCGCTTTGCTGAAAATCGCCGTCGCCGCCCTCAGTCAGGCGATCCGCCGTTTGTCCCGTATGCTTCCTGCTTCCTGGCGATGCTCATGGGGAGGCTATTATTGAAAGATATGAAATTAGTCGATCATGAAACATTGGACCACCGCAATTTTAAGACGGCAAAGGACTTGCTCGACAAAAAAGACAATGCTTATTTTGAAGGTGCTATCGAAGAACTCAAAAATGCGATAGACCGCTTGTATACAGACGGTTGGGCCAATCAATCTTTGCAACAACTTTCGGCAACGTTTCGACGCGGTGACTTGATTTCAGTGCTTGCTATCAATGAGTAAAAGCCGCACATCGCAATAACCAAGCCAAGTGATTGGCCGTTGTTCCGCTTTCGGAAAAAACGTTTTTTTCCTCTTGACACACTCTTTGAAATCTCGTAGTATCCGACGGCTTTTATTCCTCTTTTACAGATGGAAAGGAATTTCTCATGAAAAAAGTGGCATTATGTACAATCCTGGCTTTGGTGTTCGCCGCCTGGCAATTTGTTTCAGGCACCGCCGAGGAGCAGGGAAACGCTAACCCATACCAGCATTCGCCGAATCCGATTTCTCAACGCCCCCTTGTTTCGTCCAAATGTACAGTGTCCTATTGAAACTAACCTTAATTCCCTTATTCGACCCTAGGGAAGAATAAGGGAATAAGGTTGGGTGTCTGTGGGGGACCGTTTGTTACTAAGGTTGTTTTGTTCAGAAAAATAAGGTGAAAATAAGGTTGCCTACCCAATATTCAAGATCAAAAACAGACCTGTAATCATAGCGGCACCCAAAATATTTCTCATTTCTCATTTCTCATTTCTCATTTAATTTGATGTTTACCTCAGCAGCGCAATTGACAGGGATGTTACAGAATCTCCTTCCCATGAAGAAGGGGAATCACCAGGAAAAAACGAGCGAGGCTGCCGGGCCTGCCGAAGGGGGGAAGGATCAAATCTCGATTTCCCTTGCGGCCCAAAAGGCGCAGATGTTTCTCAACAACGAAACCTCCGGTGCCTCCAACGATCCCGAGATGGACCTGTATGGGATCGACAACCTGAAGCAACGGGGCGAAATGCTTTCGCAGATGCTTCAGATGAAACTCGATAAATTTCATGGCGAGTTTCTCGACCAACTCAAAGCGGCGGGAATCGACGCGGATCAACCGATTGACTTGAAAAAAGGGGCCGATGGGAATCTTCTTGTCGCAGGCGATCACCCGGATAAAACGCAAATCAACCAACTCCTGGCCGGGAACGACGATTTGGCGAAAAAGTTCGATGAAATCTCGAAATTGGCCGGTTTGACGCAAATTCTTCAGTCCGCTCAAACGGACCAAAGTGGTAATCCGTTTGCAAGCATTGCGGCGTTGTACTCCAGGCAATCGCAAGCCGCTCCGGCGGCGGATTCGTCAAAAATTTCCGCCGAACGTTTCCAGCTCACCATTGCCGAAACCGCCGCCTCGTTTAACTGGGAATGACGCGGAGTACCGCCTACACTTGCGGCTCTTTGAATCGCTCGCGCAATCTCACGATTGCGGCTCTGATTATCGAGAACTTGTCGACGGCCTGAAGTTCACGCAAGAGGAGTCTTTTTGCCTCTTGTCACCGGTAATGCCTCCGAGTACAATCGTGTTGCTGGTTCCGACGTTCCAATACATGACGCCTCCAACAATGAACACACGGCCATGAAAATTTTGTTGTACCTCCCGATAATGCTTGTCTTTCTGGGTCCGCTTCTTTGCTTTGCGGAGACGACGTTTCAGAATCCCGGCAAGTACGCCGCCGATCCGATGATTTTACGCAAGCCCACCGGCGAAGCCGTTACCGTCGATGGTCGCTTCTTCCTCTATTTCACGGGCGGCGGACCGAATCACCACTCGTTCGTTGCACGGTCCACCGCCGATTTCGTCGAATGGAAAGAAGAAGGAGTCGTTTTCGACGGCAAAGACACTTGGGCACGAAGTGCCTATTGGGCACCGGAAGTTTATGAGATTGAAGGCAAGTTTTACCTCTTTTTCAGTGCGCAAAATTCCGATCTTCCCTGGACGCAGGAAGAACTTTTCAACATCGGCGTTGCCGTTGCCGACCATCCGGCAGGACCGTTCCAGCTTCTCATGGATCGCCCGATTTTCGAGCCGGACTATCCGATCATCGACGCCAATCTTTTTATCGACTCCGATGGAACCCCCTATCTGACCTATTCCCGATGCTGTTATCAGCATCCCGTCGAGAGCGAACTGGCCGGCGTGTACAAGCGGCACGGATGGTACGCAACCATTGAAGAAAGCTGGATTTACGGCGTGCAGTTGACTCCCGACTTTACGGGAATCGTCGGCGAACCGGTTCTGCTCCTGCGACCGCCCCTTACTCTTGGCGACGCCCAGGCGGAATGGGAAAGCCGGTCCGTGGTGACCCGCGAAGTCAATCGGCGCTGGACGGAAGGATCGACGCTACTTAAACACAACGGCACGTATTACCTGATGTATTCCGCAAACAATTTTGCCGGAGACCACTATGCCGTCGGTTATGCGACCTCGGACAAACCGCTTGGCCCTTACGAAAAGGCGGAAAACAATCCGGTGCTCGAAAAGAACACGCCATCCGGCGGAGAAGTGCGGGGAACCGGACACAACAACATTTTCTACTGGCCCGACCGGGAAACGATGTACTGCGTCTACCACGGTCGAACGCAAGGAGACGTGCGGCGGCTGTTCATTGACCGAATGGAAATTGACGCACAAGGCATTTTGCGTGTTCATGGTCCGACGACGACTCCGCAGTCTGGTATTTACGCTACCGTTGCCGAGTGGGAAACGGCAAGAGAGGCGATCAAAAGCGACTGGCTTCGTTTTCTGGGAAAGTACGCCGAATTTCGTACCGCCGACCAACCGGCAAGACCGGTGCCCTACGAAGTGCTCGGCGAAGAACTCGTTGACGGTGTCAAGCGTTTGAAAATCCGATACACAACCGAACCGGGCCAATCGGTGGAAGCGTTTTTATTGATGCCGGCCAAACTCGACCAGGGCGAAAAGCGTCCGGCGGCGGTCGTGTTTCATTCCACATCCGTCAACTCACACAAGCAACCGGCGGGGATTTCCGATGAACCGACAAAAGCGTTTGGCCTCTGTTTGGCACAGCGGGGTTTTATTACGATTTGTCCGCAAAACTTTCTTTGGCCGGAAGTCGGTAATTTCGACCGTAACAAGGCGGACGAATATTTGAAACGCAATCCGGGTTCCAGGGGGATGACGCGAATGTTGCTTGACGGACAGGTCGCGGTCGATCTTTTGTGCGGATTGGAAAACGTCGATCCGGGCCGGATCGCCTGTATCGGACACTCGCTTGGTGCCAAGGAAGTGCTCTACCTGGCGGCGTTCGACGAACGAATTGCGTACACGATTTCCAGCGAAGGGGGAATCGGAATCAAGCAGTGCAACTGGAACGCGCCGTGGTATCTTGGAGCGGAAGCGTTTGAGCCGGACTTTCCCCGGAATCACGCCCAGCTTCTCGCCCTGGTTGCGCCGCGTTCGTTTTTGCTCATCGGCGGCGGTGCGTCCGACAACGCCGAGAGCAACTTGACAGTTGAAGCGGCAAGGCGAATTTATCGATTATACGATTCTTCCGACAAACTCGAATTTTTTCTGCACGATAAAGGACATACCGTCGCCCCGGAAGCGGAAGAGGCGATTTATCGTGGGATGGACGAATTTGCCCGAGGAACGATAAGACCATAAATCCTTTTGGCAAGCAAACCCACAAGAATACCGAGGTATGCTCCTGCACAATCCTGGCTGAAATCCGCAATGTCGCATGTTCGCGGCGGAATGAAATGTTGCAGTATTTCCGTCACCAAACCGTAAGCGATGAGAATGTGGAGCCAGGTAAAAGGGTGCCATTTGCGTCGGGAAAGCTCAACGAAAAAGCCGAGCGTACCGAACATATAAATGTGTTCCACACCGGTCCCGAATCCGAATTCTTCCGGGATGTTGTGATCCCAAAACAGAATCCACGGCTTGGGCAACAGCAAAAGTGCGGTACAGAGCAACCACAGGCAGACCGTTAGAATACGTAGTATTGAAAGGAATTTTGGTGCCATCGGGTTTTCAAAGGGTTGAGTCTTGTTTTACTCAAAGTGTAAACGGATTGGTTTTGAGTCCGGAAAAAGTGTTGAAATTTAAGGGCATAGGGCATAGGAGTAAGACGGCAGACAGCAGACAGCAGAATCTCTTTTTTCCTATGCCCGATGCCCTATGCCCTTTGACTGTTTTGAGTACCCGTTCGTTTACGGTTTGAGCAAATAACAATGATACGAAAACACAAACAATTCATTCCGGTGACGCGCCCCAGCGAAAACGGACTCATCGGACCAAAACCAAACGGGGTCATGGGATTCACCTCAAAAGTTTCATCGCAATCGTTCCAGCCTTCCTCCAATGCCGCCCCGATTTCCTCAATCAATGCCAGGCAGGTAATGGACAACTCGACCCAATTATAGTGCATTTCATTGGTTTACGCCACAGCCATTTCAGATTTCCAGCGTGAAGTGATATAATTCTCGTAAGTGCCTATTTTGACTGTATAGTGAGCTAACCTATTATTATCAAAGGAGTTATGGATATTCCTGATTTTCAAGTGTATTGAGTTGAATTCATTTGCTTCACCATTAAAACGTTGGAATTTCAAGTATTTATCCCCAATTGCCCATTTTAACACGCGAAATCACGGTCAACAGCAAAAAAACAGGAGATTCCATAACTTATTGTACCACAATGGGTTACAAACAAAATTTTATTATACAGTCAAACTATTGTGACCGCTGGTATACGTTTACAATTTGAGATTTTAAAATGGAGCTTATTCGACGTAAAGCATTTGCCCGTGCAGGGCTTATTGGTAATCCTTCCGACGGTTACGGCGGGAAAACGATTTCCGTAATCCTCCGGAATTACCGGGCGCAAGTGACCCTATATGAATGGGACCACTTGGAAATCGTGCCGTCCCGGAATGACGATTCCGTGTTCCGTTCGATCCACGAGTTGGCCCAGGACGTAAAACTTCACGGGTATTATGGCGGTATCCGTTTGGTCAAAGCGGCGATCAAGGGATTTGCCGACTACTGTACGCAGCGGGGATTATCGTTACACGAACGGAATTTTTCAATCCGTTATGAAACGACGATCCCGCGACAGGTCGGCTTGGCCGGTTCGAGCGCAATCGTTGTTGCGACGCTCCGGGCACTCATCGATTTTTACGGTGTTGAGATTCCGCAACGGATTCTTCCGTCGTTGGTTCTTTCCATTGAACGGGAACAGTTGGGAATTCCCGCCGGTTTGCAGGACCGTGTCATCCAGATATACGAAGGGGCGGTGTACATGGATTTCGGAAACATGGAAACGATTGACGGGTTCTCCTGCGGTCGGTACGAACCGATTGATCCGGCGAAGTTGCCGCCGCTTTACGTTGCGTTTTCCGCCGAGTACAGCGAGCCGACGGAGGTGTTTCACAACAACTTGCGGTTCCGCTTCGACCAGGGAGAACCGGCGGTCGTTGACGCCATGAAAAAATTCGCCGAATTGACGGATGCCGCAAAAGCCGCAATCGAGAAACGAGAGGTGTCGGAACTTTCCCGATTGATGAACGCAAATTTTGATTTACGCCGGTCGATTTGTCAGTTGCCCAAAGAGCATATCGCAATGGTTGAGACGGCAAGAAAAGCCGGCGTTTCTGCAAAATTTGCCGGAAGCGGCGGCGCAATCATCGGCGTTTGCGAAACCGGGGAACAATTCGAACGGCTTCAAAAGGAAATGAACACGATTGGCTGCATTTGTATCCGTCCGGAAGTGGAGTTTGGAGCGATTTAACCCCGATCTCCCCCGCTTAGTGGAGTTTGTTCGTCGACTGTTTGCGACGGAGTAATCCATCTGATTTTCTCGTCGGGTAATCCAAAGGAACGCACCTCAAATTGTGGGTTTTGATCGGATGCGAGAACGAGAAGTGCGGCAACGTCCGGATGGGCTGCGCAGTAGGTCTCCACTTCCGTTGGCGGCATGACGTAAAACGCAGTGGAGAGTACATCGGCCAACATCGCTGACCCGGCGACGACCGTTACCATCAAAGTATGCTCCGACGGATAGCCGGTTCGCGGGTCGAGAATGTGACCGTATCGGCGGTTTTGATGCAGAAAAAATTGCTTTTGCGAGCCGGACGTGCCAAGCGATTCGTCGAGAAGCCGGATTTCCGCAAGCCGTTGCTCAGGATAAATCGGATGAGCAACCCCAAGCGTCCAGCCCGGTTCGCTCCGCCGAAAATTACCACGTGTCAAAACGCTGCTTAATCCGCCGTGAATCTGAAAATCACGCATCCCGGCGTTTTCGAGAACCCGGCTTGCGGCGTCCAAAGCCAACCCTTTCCCGACGCAGCCGAAACTCAGTTGAACACCGGGTTTGGTGAACCGGATCGTTCCGGCGGTCTCGTCCAGTTCCACGAATCGCGTTCCGACGGTTTCCAGCGCGGCGGCAATTTCGCCCGCCGTTGGAATCCGAACCTTTTTGTCCGCAAAGCCCCAAAGTTTCCAGAGCGGCGTGCTGGTAATGTCGATGGCACCACCTGTCTGTTCGCTTAAATCCAGACAAAATTGGACCAAGTCGAACAGTTCTTCGTCCAACGAGACTGGGCTAAAGGAGGCGACTTTGTTGATGAAAGAGACCTGGGAATCAGGTAAAAAGACCGAAAGTTTCCGTTCCAGACGTTGCACTTCGTCCAAGGCGGCGAGTGCGATCTCCGTCCCCCAGGGATAAAGCGTTTTGTCGAAGGAGACGGCAAACTCCCCGGCCATCGCTTCACGGCTCACCACTAGAAGCGGAACCGATACCGAATCCAACTCCGAATACTCGGCTTTGCGAAACGACTGAAAAAAATCACGACGGTCCATGAAGGGCATCACTGTACGGAAACAACGAATTGCGTGTTTCACTCACGACTCCGAATCACCTGCGAAATCGCCTTCGTCGGGCAAAGGTTTTGGCACATTTGGCAACCGGCGCACAGGAGCGAATTGATTTGAATTCGCTCGCCGTCTTTTTCGATACCGGGACAGCCGAGTTTCAAACAGAGACCGCATTTTTTGCACTTGTCGCAATCAACAACAAGCGGCGGACCGATCGGCTCACGGAGATGAAGCGGACACGGCGATTGCGAAACGATCAACCACGGCTCCGGTGATTCAATCGCGGTTTTCAGGATTTTCACCGTTTCCTTGATGTTTCTCGGATCGACGACGACCGTGTTCTTGACACCAACCGCTTTGCCGATCTCTTCAATGGAAGCGGCGGCGGTTTTCTCGCCCATGAGCGTAAGTCCGCTTCCCGGGGTCTCCTGGTGCCCGGTCATCGCCGTAATCCGGTTGTCCGCGACGATGATCGTCGATTCCCCTTTGTTGTACACAATATCCAAAAGGCCGGTGATTCCAGAGTGGAAAAACGTCGAATCGCCAACGATCCCGACGATTTTTTTCGGGTTCTTTGCCTTGTCCATCCCGTGCGCCATCGAAACGCCCGCCCCCATGCACAAAAGAGTGTCCATTCGGGAAAGCGGCGGAAGTGTCCCCAAACTGTAGCACCCGATATCGCCGACCACGACGACGTCGAACTTGCCGAGAGCGTAATAAATTCCCCGATGCGGACAGCCGGCACAAAGTACCGGCGGACGCGGCGGTAAAGTCGGGAGTGGAGGAACAGCAGAGGGCGGGGTGGGGGAAGTAGAGAGAATATCCTGTGAAAACTCTCCGATGTTCGGAAGAACGTCTTTTCCGGAACAAGCGATGCCAAGTGCTTTGAGATGTTCTTCGAGAAAATCTTCGAGTTCTTCGACCACGAAAACTTTTTCGACCCCCGCCGCAAATTCCCGGATCAGGTCGTCCGGAAACGGAAAACTCCAACCGAGTTTCAACACAGACGCTTCCAGGCAAGCCTCACGAACATATTGGTAGGCGACTCCAGAGGTGATAATTCCGAGTTTTTTGTCACGCCATTCGATTCGGTTGAGCGGCGATTTTGACACCGCTTGCCGCATTTCGACGAGCTTCTGCTCCAAGCGGACCCGCATCGGCCTTGCCCAAGCGGGAATGGCAACGTATTTCGGTGGGTCTTTGACGAACCCGACAGGGCGTTCCGATTCCTTACGTTCGCCAAGTTCGACCAAAGTGCGGGAGTGGGCAATCCGGGTCGTGGTGCGAAGGATGACCGGGATTTGAAATTGCTCGGAGATTTCGAGACCGTACTTAACAAACTCTTTCGCTTCCTGAGAGTCGGAAGGTTCGAGTATCGGAACCTTGGCGAACTGTGCAAAGCGACGGGTGTCCTGCTCGTTTTGCGACGAGTGCATCCCAGGATCGTCGGCAACGACGGCGAGAAAACCACCGACGATTCCGGTGTATGCAAGCGTCATCAGCGGGTCGGCGGCGACGTTCAGACCGACGTGTTTCATCGTTGCCATTGCTCTCGCCCCGGTTAACGCGGCTCCGGCGGCGACTTCGAACGCAACTTTTTCGTTCGGCGACCATTCGCAATAAATCTCGTTTTTGTAATGAGCGGCGACGTTTTCGAGAATTTCGGTCGAGGGCGTTCCGGGATACCCGGCGGCAACGGTTACACCGGCTTCCCAAGCTCCTCGGGCAATCGCTTCGTTTCCAGAGAGTAAATGTTTTGACATAAGAACGGAGAAAACAGGGACAATCAACAGACTCTTGTTATTGTAATTCGTTTTCTCCCCCTGTAAGAGGGGCCGTCGTTATTTAGGTCGTTTGGGCGATCCGACAAGGTCGACGAAACCGGCTTCGATTGTTTTCCACACGAGTTCCGTCCCGGATTGGACGCCAAACTTTTTCATCAATTTTTCCCGAAGATTGCATGCGGTTTTTTTGGCAATGTTCATTTCTGCGGCACATGTCTCGATCTTTTTTCCGCCGGCAATGAGAAAAAACAACTGGCGTTCCCGCTTGGACAGTTTGTAAAGAGGGTGATCCAACAAATTGAGGCCAATTTGAACCCCTTTTCGCCGGGAATGTCGCAAATCGTTGATTGCATACGGCGAAATGGAAGCACATCGGTGCCTTGCCCGAACAATCCCGTTGAGGATTTCCTGGGCCGAATCCTGAAAAGTCCAATATCCGTGAACGATTGCGTCGCATGTCAGGATTCCTCCGCCGCTACGAAATTGCTCGTCGAGAATCACAATCGTTGCGTCCGGTTGTGCGGTTTGAATCTGTTGGAGGGTTTGGCGCGTTTGCAAGTAGGAATGAGCAACAACCAAAAATGTGGCCGGTCCGTCGATTTTTGCCGAAAAATTGTCGGCAACCCGGACTCTGGAAAAGACGTTAGCGGTCGTAAAAACGGCACGCAGCGACTCGCCGATGAGCTTTCGTGCCCCAATAATCACTAAGGTTTCCGGCAAAAGATCAGAAGACATGTCTTGAACCACTCGAAAAACAAACGCGGCGAACGGCTCAGGGACCAGTACCCCAAGCCGTAACGCCCTGTGTCCTCCGTTATCGAACAAGAGACTGACAGCCATGTGTCACAGTCAAGAAATGATTTTAGAGAGAACCGGTCTTCGATCTTGCAGACTTAGCCGGTCGTTTTTCCACCAGAATTTCCTTGGGATCATCGACAAAACTGCGAAGTCTACTGGACTGGGCCGGATTCTGTAGCTTTTTCACGGCATTGATTTCAATTTGCCGGACTCTTTCCCGGGTAATGGAAAGTTTTTTTCCGACCTCGTCCAGGGTGTAAGAATCTCCATCCAAACCGTATCGCAGACGAAGAATCTCCTGTTCCCGCAATGAGAGGTCCCCAAGAACCAAATCGATTCTCTTTTTGAGTTCCTCACGGTCAAGGCTGGTCAATTGGCTTTCCGCCCGGTAATCTTCCAAAGCATCGCCAAACGCCCCCGCATCCGGCAACGGCACGATTTGGTCCAAAGAAATCGGCGGTATTCCCATTTGAAGCATAAACGTCAAATCGTCTTGGGACATTCCGACTTTTTTCGCCGTCTGTCCCAAAGCGGCCTGCGAAGTCGCCTTTGAAGCCAAATCGCTTCGCGCGAGGTTGACAACGCGATTCATCAGGTCGAGAACATGGACCGGAACCCGAATCAAACGCCCCTGCTCGGCAATCGCCCGATTGATTGCCTGTCGAACCCACCAAGTCGCATACGTGGAAAACCTGCACCCTTTTTTGCAATCGAACTTTTCGACCGCTTTAATCAAGCCGGTGTTCCCTTCCTGAATCAGGTCCAACAGACTCAGCCCCCGATTTTGGAAGTGTTTGGCAATGGAAACCACCAAACGCAAATTCCCGATGGAAAATTCGTTTTTGGCGGCTTCGTATTCGCGTTGGAGTTTTTCGGTTTTTGCGATATGATTTTGGAACGTGGAAGGGGTTTCCAGCGTCCATTTCATGCACTTTCGCAGTTCCGAACGAAGCTCCTCCATTGAAGCGGAACTCTCAAATTGCTCGAAAAACTGGGGAATATGACAGCCTTCTTTCTGCCGAATTCTCTCATGCAGGTGGAGCATTCGTTCAAAAATCCGCTTCATCAGGTCAGCGGCCTGTTTGAGCAAGTCCAAACGCAACCGAAGTTCGAGCAGAAGGGTTACGGCATGTTTTCGCCTTTGACGAATCCGTTTCCACGCACATTTTTTCTCAAGTTGCGAACTCTTGCGGCGAAGGACAATGCAAAAATCCTTTCTGTTTCGTGAGAGAATCCCGCGGAGTGTCTTTAAATTCGGCGACAGTATTTTTTGAATGTGCAATCGGGCCGCCTTGTCGTTGACCGGAATGTCGATCGTCCGATCCACACGCCCCGTTCCATGAGCAACTTGTTCCAGAATGTTGACTGCGTGAGTAATAATAAAATCATTCTCCAGAAAAGATTCCTGGTACTGTTTTCGTTTTAGAGCAATTGTTTCCGTCGCGGCGCACTCTTCCTGCCGGGTCAACAAAGGGGTTCTTCCCATTTGTTTGAAGTAGAGCCGAACCGAGTCTCCGCTGTTGATCAGGTTTTCTTCGTCCTGATCCTCCTCAACCTGATCGTCCTGGTCGTCGCGCCTTTCCATGTCAAGCTCGGAATTCGATTCGAACAAATCCTCAAAGGGTTCGACATATTCGACGTAATCATTAACCGAAACACGGAGCTCTTTTTCGTCCTCATGGTACGAAGTGGTCCCCATTTCCGAAACGTATCGGTCAATCGCATCGAAAAAATAGTTCTCTTGTAGTAAGGACCTGCAAACGGACATCGTTGTTTTTTCCGTGGGAAAGAAAATTCGAGAGAAGAGACAGCCTCTGTCGGGTGAGACATGCAAATTTTGCGCCGATTTGAGCAATTTACTTCCGATTCATAAAAATTCGTCGGAAATAGCAGGAGGATTGCAAAGTCGCTTTTTTCCTGGGAACGCAGGCTTCCAGCCTGCCAGTGAGTTCGTAGGCATCCTACCTGCGCAGTGAGGAGACTCCATTCCGCAACCTTCGCGCAGGCTGGAAGCCT
>Ga0209628_10001347_pt1 | contig 15799 bp, 13 predicted proteins | sample TergutCu122P4_FD_187285 | JGI IMG/M metagenome (GOLD analysis project Ga0209628, IMG submission 187285) | Cubitermes ugandensis P4 segment gut microbial communities from Kakamega Forest, Kenya - Cu122 P4 (SPAdes) (version 2) | ecosystem: Host-associated > Arthropoda: Insects > Digestive system...
GGATTAGAAAAAACCGACATCGACGGTTTGGTTTCTACCGACCCCGCAAATCACGCCAAAATGGTGGAACTTCGTAACGAAAAAGTGATGCGCTTGGCAAAACGTCTCCCCAAACAAAATGTGTATGGCAATGTGGACGCCAACACGTTGGTGATTAGCTGGGGCGGCACAAAAGGCGTGGTTTATACCGCTTGTAAAGAGATAAATGCATCCGGCAAAGCCGTTGCCCACGCACACTTCTCGCAAATTATGCCTTTGCCCGATAACACTGCCGAAATTTTCGCAAAATATAAAAAAATTATCGTTTGTGAATTAAATTCAGGGCAATTTGCAAACTATTTAAGAATGACACTCCCCAAATTTAAGTATGAACAATACAACAAAATTCAAGGTTTGCCATTCACTGTGAATGAATTAGTAAACGCAATTAATAACATTATCAAATAAGGAGGTGCATTATGAGTTATAAATCAATAGAAAGGTCGAAATTACCTTTAACCCAACAAGATTTTGCAAGCGACCAAATGGTGAAATGGTGCCCCGGCTGTGGCGACCACGCCATTCTTTCCGCTGTTGCCAAAGTTTTCCCCGAAATCGGATATAAAAAAGAAAACTACTGCTTAGTTTCCGGAATCGGATGCTCCTCCCGTTTTCCGTATTATGTGAATACTTACGGTTTTCACAGCATTCACGGACGCGCAAATGCCATTGCTACAGGCGTTAGCATTGCCAACAACAAACTCAGCGTTTGGGTGGCAACCGGAGACGGCGACTCGCTCGCTATCGGCGGAAACCATTTCATCCACGTGATTCGTAGAAATATGGACATCAATATTATGTTGTTCAACAATAAGATTTACGGATTAACCAAAGGTCAATATTCTCCCACTTCCGATTTGGGCGCCGTTACGAAAACATCGCCTTACGGAACGATAGAACAACCTTTCCAGGTGGGCGAGTTGGTGATTGGCTCGCAAGGCACTTTCTTTGCCCGCGCTATCGACACCAATCCAAAATTTATCACCGAAGTAATGCACGAAGCAGCCAAACACGATGGAACCGCCGTAGTAGAACTGTTGCAAAACTGCGTGATTTTTAATGACGGAACGCACGATTTCCTTTCAAACAAAGAAACAAAAGATGATTTCCAACTCATTCTTCATCACGGTGAAAAGATGATTTTTGGAAAAAATAGAAACAAAGGAATCAGAATGCGCAGAAACGGTTTGGCAGTGGTGGACATTGGTCCCAACGGCGAAGGAATGGAAAAAGTGTTGGTTCACGATATGTATGACCCTAATCCGGGCGTGCATCTCATGCTGGCAAAAATGTTCCCGCCGCATTTCCCTATTGCGCTGGGCGTTATTCGTGCCGCCGATTTTCCAACATACAACGAATTGCTGCAAAAACAAATTGACGAAAGTCTGAAAAAGAGCAAGATAAGATGTATGGACGACCTGCTGAACAGCGGAGACACCTGGGAGATTGAGTAGTCTTTTTATATCGGAAAAATCGTTACTTTTTTTTCTAACAATGCTTTTTTTACTAAAGAATCTTGAAAATGACGAACAAACGCTACTTTCTTTTGTTGCTGTAATAATGCTTGTAACATTTTTTTGTCTTCAAGAGAATTTTTAGGTTGGAGTTGCTGTTTTCTATCCAAAATTAAAACCAAAAAACGATTTTCATCTTGTATAAAATCAAATTTATCTTTTATATCCATGTTTTCTTTGTCGGAAAACGAGAACGAAAACTCTCTTTCCATCACATCAACATAAAACCAGCGCTCGTTATCTAAATAATATTCAATGGTATCGGCGCAAATCAGTTCTAATTGTTTCGCAGCTTTTATTCTATCTTTTTCTTCAAAAAACAGCTCTTTTATTTTTTTGTAATGTTTAGAATTTTTTGAGAGTTTTATAAAATTCAGTTTCACCATTTTCCTGTATTCAGGGGCGTCATCGTTTTGAAAATCAATATCGCGCAAAGGAACTGCAAACAGTGAAGAGTCTTTGGTAATTTTTTGCATATAGGCATTAATGAACAATTGTTCGGTGTATTGCTTAATTTGCGATGAAAACTCTTGTTCTTTTTGAGTTAGCTTCTGTTTGGCGTAAGCCAGCAGCGTTTGTCTTAAAACCCAATCCTCAATATATTGCTCCATAAAAAGCAAAGAATCCTCTTTTGATTCAAAATAGGGAACATTTTCAATGATTTCCGACAAATACAGTTTATGGTGAAATGCTTTTGCAACGATTGGATTATCTGTTTGTTTACATCCGATAATGAAGCAAAAAAAAGCGAACAACAAGAAAGCGCGTGCAGTTCTCACTTGTTTTTCAACATTAATTGAAATTGTTCCTCGTTAATCCATACGGGATATTTTCTTTTCAATTCGGCGAGCCATGCTTTTTCTAATTCATTTTGGTATTCGGTGAGAATGATTGACCTAATTTCTGCAAACGATTTTGGAACCCCTGCGTTATTCAAATAATTGAATTTAACTTGCTCATAATAAGCTTCAAGTTCCACGCTGTCTTTTAAAGATTTGTTCCAAATTTTTTCATTAGTCATTTCAAACAGAATCATTCCATGATGATATTCTGTAATCAACTCTTTATATTCGGGATACTTATTTCCCAGGTTTTCAAATTCATATTTAAGAATTGTTTCTTTAATAAAGTTTTCGTAATGCGCATTTAAGAACGATTGCGGTTTTTCAAATTTTTCATCTTTATAACGTTCTAAATAGTTTACGAAATCGTGAATAGTTACGGTTTGTTTTGCAAAAGTGGCGACAGGTTTTAATTTTTCAATTTCGGGCATTTTTAACAAGTCTGCAATAGGCATTTTTGTTTCCACATCCCATTTTTTCAAAATGAAAGCAAGTGCATCATTTTTTCCTTTATCCACGAATTTGTACTCTTTTTTCAATTTAGTGAGCAATGATTCAACACTTTTTGAAGAGCGGGAGTCTCTTTGAATTCTCGAACTCATAGTTGTTTTCAACTCTTCTTCTTTAAATTCGGGTTTGGTTAATTCGTTGAGTTTTATTATATGCCAACCAATTACAGAGGGGAAGGGTTTGGATATTTTGTCTTTTTCAAGAGAAATAATTTGTTTAATAAAATCTCCGGGGCGACGGTTGTAGGGGAATGGTTCCAATTTTCCGCCTTTGGTTTTCGATGCGGGGTCATCGGTATATTGTTCGGCAAGGGTTGCAAAATCTTCGCCGTTTTTAAGCGCTTCTTCAATAATCTTCAATTTTTCTTTCACATTCGGGCTTGTACGGTGAAAGCGTGCGGCGGTGTCCAATAATAAAATTTGAGAAATATTAATTTTGGAAACCACGGGTTGTTTGTCTTGTACCCAAATAATATGGTAGCCAAATTGAGTGCGTACCGGCATTGAATATTCGCCTACTTTCGTATTATATGCAACGGATTCAAAAGGATAAACCAAATCAAAAACAGTGAAAAAGCCTAATTCGCCTTTATTTCCAAATTGTGTTTTTCCATTTGAGGAGATTTCATCACGCGCAGAAATATCATCTGAAAACTGAACAGCAGCATCAGGAAAAGTGATTGTGCCGGAAACAATTTTTTTTCTAATATCTAAAATTTTGTTGTAGGCAGCCAAGGTATCTTTTGGCGAAGCATCCGGTTCACAATTGATTAAAATGTGGGAAGCGCGAACCATCCATTTGCTTCTTTCAATAGCCTCTTTCACAAGTTTTTCCGTAACTTCTTTGTCTATTAAATATTGTTGTGCGGATTGAAACTTATAAGAGCCTAATTCTCTTTGAAAAGTTTGGACAGTATCTATTTTGTAATCAATACCATCTAACACTTTGAGTTTGAAATTGATATACAAATCCAAATAATCGCGCAATTCACTTTCCGTTGCGTTTTTTAAAGAATTATTTTTATTAAAAGTGTTAACAAATTCGTTAGTAGTGATGGTTTCGCTACCAACTTTAAACAAAACAGAATTATTATTCTGTGCACAAATTGCGAGTGAAAACGCTAAAAAACAAATAAATAAGGTAAATTTTTTCATAATTATTGATTTTATTCAGAAACGGTCGCAAAAATAAAAAAAAGTCGCAACTATTTTACTAAAAAAGACTAAAACTTTTTTTTAGTGCTGAAAAAAAGTTTTAGCCGTGTCATTTAGAGATTTTTATTTTATTTGCAGCGTAATAAAAAAAAACGATATGACGGTAATAAGTACTCAAGAATTTGTAGCCAACCAAAACAAATATTTTGATATGGCGATTAACCAGGATGTTTGTATAAAAAGAGATGAAGGGATGTTTCAAATTAGATACAATCCTGTGGGAGAAATTAACGGCAAAAAGCAGAAATATAAACAGCCGGATGCGGATTTCTATAGGGCAATCTCTATGGATGAACTTCGGGTAAGAACTCATAAAGTTATTGATAATTATTTTGATAATAAATGAAAGTAGTAGCCATACCGGAAGTAGTTGAATACTTGGAAAGTCTTATCCCTATTCTTCACGAAAAGGGATATTTTGGATTTAGAGAAACAGCTAAAAAATATGTGGATGAATTGTATAATGATATTGAAAATACTCTCCCCGACCGTTTGAGCAAACCGGCGCCCGAATATTTTGACAAATACGGAACCGGCATGGAATATGCAAGTTTCAAAAAAAACAAACGTACCACTTGGTATGTGTTTTTTGAAATTTATGAAATCTCCGGAGAAATCATTTACTTGGTACGATACATTGCAAACAACCATACCGTATTGCAATATCTTTAATCACAACAATTTCAAGAAACTATAAATGACATGGTAGGCAATTATCTTCCGCCATTCCCAATTTTTGGAATGGCGAAATGCACCAAATACAAGATGATTATTTTTTACGTTTTATTTCTTAAAATTTTTATTGTTATTTTTGCCGCCAAGTTTTAAGCAGTAATTTAAACTTTTGTACAATGAAATATACCCTTACCCTGCTGTTCTATACGCTGTTTTTTGTTTCCTGCGCCCAGTCCGGCTATCAAATTAGAATAAAAACGGAAAATATTCAAGCGGATTCGCTCTTTGTAAAATCTTTTCAAATTAAAAATAAAAATTTTAACAATTTTATTTCCGTAAAATTTGAAAAGGAGGTTACCATTAAAGATAAAACACCCTTAGAGGCAGGCATTTACCTTATGTTTGCAGATTCTACTTTACTTTCCGAGTTTTTAATTTCGGATACCAAAAACCAAAAATTTGCCATCTCTTTTCTTAATGATGATATTAAAATTGAAGGGAGTAAAGAAAACAGCGCCAACAGAGCGTACATAAAACAAATGATGGAATTTGACTTACAAGAAAGGTTGTTGGATACGGAACTTCAAAAGAAGCGAAAAGAGGTGCCTAACTCAATGATGCCATCGGTTTTAGATAGTTTTTATGTTAAATTTGAAAGAATTAACGCTGAAAAAAGAACGTATCAAGAAAAAATTATCAATGAAAACAAAGGAACGCTTTTAGCTTCTATTATTCAATGTTCTAAAGATTTACCGCAGCCGCCTCCGGATTATTATCGCAACAGAGTGAAATTGTTTACTTATTTATCTCAGCATTTTTTTGACACCTATACTTGGGATGATGAACGTTTGTTGCAAACCCCTGTTCTTTACAATAAATTTAAAAATTTTGCCCAATATATTTTGCCGTTAGAGGCAGAGATTACGATTCCAATTGTTTTAAAAGCGTTGAATGACAGTAAGAAAAACAGAAAGTTGTATATAGCGTTGTTCGATTTTTTAGAGCATGAGTTCGGCAGTTACAAATCGCCGTACCGTGATGTATCGCTATATATCGAAATGCTGAAAAACATTTTGGAAATGCCCGATTTGGAAGAAAACCGCAAACTGTTTTACGAATACGAACTGAAACTTATCTCCAATAATCAGGAGGGTGAACAGGCGATTGATTTCAGTATTCTACTTTCTAATGGAGACACCACGACGTTATATGCCTTTAAAGCTGAAATACTTTTGCTTTATTTTCAAAATCCGGACTGCCCCACTTGCAGCGAATTTAGAGAGAAAATGAAAAATATGGAATCCCTTTATTATGCCATATCTTCCGGAAAGTTAAGAGTGTTGTCTATTTATTTTGAAGAAAACGAAGAGTTGTGGCGTAACTATCTTAAAACAAAAGCGTTTACAAATTGGACACATGGTTGGAATTACGATTTGCGTATTTCGGAAGAACGCCTCTACGATGTTCGTAACATTCCCACAATCATGATTTTAGATAAAAACAAAAAGGTTATCAAAAAAGATATTTTTCCCAATGAACTTGAAGAATGGTTGAAACAGAATTTTAAATAGCCATTGATTTGCAAAACCTCCCATTTGTTTCCTTAAAAAAGCGGGCTAAAGATTTTTGTTTTTTTGTTTTCCTCTTACTAAATGCACGGAATAAACACCCACACCTGTCCAAATGGCACAAAAGCAAACAATATGAGCGGAAGTAAAGGGTTCTCCAAACAAGAGTATTCCAAACAGAAGTTGCAGGGTAGGGGATAGATATTGAAAAAATCCCAGGGTGGTCATGGATACGGTTTCGGCGGCTTTTCCGAAAAGAAATAATGGAATGGAGGTAATGGGCCCTGCCAGCATGAGAAGCAAAAACATAGAGACGCGATTCATTGCGTCTCCGTTCATTAAAAAACTGTTGGTATGGTTTACGAAAGTCAAAACCAAAAATCCAAGTGCAACAGGCAGCGCAATGGTGGTTTCAACGGTGAGCGCCGGCATCGCTTCCACTTTCGCTTTTTTTCGTAAAAGTGCATAAAATGCAAAGGTAGTTGCCAGAATAATGGCTACAAAAGGGAAAGTTCCGTAGCTGAATGTGAGGTAAGTTACTCCGAAAAAGGCAAAAGCAATCGCAAGAATTTGCATTTTCGAGAGCCTTTCTTTTAAAAAACACACGCCCAAAATAACATTGATAAACGGATTTATGTAATACCCCAAAGAGGCATCCACCACGTGTCCGTTTGCCACTGCCCAAATATACAGTGCCCAATTTATGGTAATCAACGCCGAAGTGCACAGCAAATAGAGCATTTTCTTTTTACATCTAAATATAGAACGAAAATCGGTTTTAATAACCCCCACAGACAAGATGAGCATGAATACCGCCGACCACAGAACACGGTGTGCCACAATCTCATACGGAGAAATTTCGGAGAGCAGATACCAATAAACAGGCATGGTTCCCCAGATGAGGTAAGCGGCAAGCAAGTAGAAAATTCCTTTAGATTTGGGCATAATGTTTTGAAAGTGCAAAGATAATTGATTATTTTTTAACAATAAAAATATTACAAAATAAAAGAGTGCACTTAAAATAATTAAATAAAATACTATTTTTGCCGCCGAATATCAAACAAATAACACACTATTGGGGTCGTTTGGTTTTGACAGCATGTATGTGGATTTGTAAGCATGTCGGAAGTTGTGAGACGGTTCCGTTAAAAACTAACTCTCGTAGCCAATAACTGGCAACACTTATGCAATCGCTGCTTAACCGCAGTGGTTCCCGACGCATAAACCAGGTTTATCGCCTCGGGTGTTTCCCCGGAAGCTCTGCTTTTCGGCGTCCGGTACGAAGCATCGTAAATGAAAAGATAGCCGATGCATGCTTCGATGCAAAAGCGAAATTTTAGAAGATAAGCGAAAGCGCTGTCCGCCGGGTACTTTTCTTTCGCCGACAATCAAACTCCGGCTAAACATGTAGAAAGCATCTTTGCAGCACGTTTGGACGCGGGTTCGACTCCCGCCGGCTCCACCAATTTATTATAATATCAATTTTTTAATTATGAAAAAAATATACCCTTTTATTTTGTGCACATTGGTTCTTTTGTGCTCATCATCCTTTCTTTTTGCAAAAAAAATTAGCCAACAAACGGCTATGTTAGTGGCAAAAAATTACTATTATGAAGCGCAAGTATCCAAAAATATTACTTATGATAATATTTCTGTTTCTGAATTTTTTGATGTGAAACGGGACGGAAGCAGTGTTTACTATGCTTTTAATTTTAAAAACGGCGGATTTGTTATCGTTTCAGCCGATGACCTGTTCGCCCCAATTATTGGTTTTAGCCCCGAAGGTGAATATAGCGAAACTGATGCTCCCGAAAATTGGAAATGGTTAATGAGTGAATATGCGGAAATGATAGCGTTCGGGCAAAAACAACAAATGGATACCGATCCGAAATACTCCGATTTGTGGGTACGTTTATCTGCAAATGAACCCTCTTTGACACGTGAAAATAGAGGAATTATTGTGGCGCCGCTATGTTCGGCATTGTGGAATCAGGATTCTCCGTATAATTATTACGCTCCTGTTGATAATATTGGACCCGGCGGAAAAGCATACGCCGGATGTGTGGCTACTGCCATGAGTATTATCATGCATTATTGGCGCTGGCCCCTTCAAGGTTCAGGTGAAAATACCTATAACCCAAATGTTGGATCTTGTTCCGCCATTTATCCCATATTGAGCGCAAATTTTGGCGAAACCGTGTATAAATTTGAAGGTATGTCAAACAAAATATCGTACGGTTTGAATAACCCCGTTGCGTTGTTGATGTATCATTGTGGAGTTGCTGTCGATATGATGTTTTGCCATTCCGGCTCCGGCGCCTATTCCGATGATGTTCCAAACGCAATTAAAACTTTTTTTAAATATGACAACAGCGCTTCTATTTATTCTAAACAATCCATGAGTGAGCAAAATTGGAAAAATAAGTTGAAAACCGATTTGAATAAAGGTTATCCCATATATAATTCGGGCTGCTCCAGCTCAGGTTGCCATGCTTTTGTTTGCGACGGTTATAATAGCGATGACCTTTTCCATTACAATTTTGGTTGGGGAGGCGCCGCAAACGGTTATTATGCCGTGAACAATGTGTATGGTTTTTATTCATGGCAAAATATCATTACCAATTTTATTCCTGATGAAACATTATATAATTCTGAATGTCAGGAATTTACTACTGTTAATTTTGCAGATGGAATCATTACCGATTGTTCAGGACCGGTTCAAAATTACAAACCCAACACCAATGCGGCTTGGCTTATTGACCCCTATAAAGAAGGCGATAATGCGCGAAAAACTATCACTATTGAGTGGACCCAATTTGATTTGGCAGAAGGTGATTTTTTAAGAATTTATGATGGCGACAGCGAATCAAGCCCCATACTGGCTGAATATACAAAAGGTTCTCAACCCCAAGCACTAACAGCTGAAAACTCGAAAATGTTTATTCGTTTTACTTCCAGCCCAACTTCAGAAACCGCCAAAGGTTTTATGTTTAATTTCTCAACTGCTTCTCCCTTGTCTTGTAAATCTCTTATAGCAACAGTTTTAACAGAACCGGAAGGAACTTTTGAAGATGGTTCGGGTGAAAATTACAACTACTCAAATGCACTTCGTTGTAAATGGAAAATTATACCCAAAAATGCAACAAGTATCGATATCACTTTTAATTATTTGGAAACAGAAGCAGATAAAGATTATGTGCAAATCGTTAATTTGGAGAATAATAAAATAATAGCATCATTATCAGGTGTTTATACGAAAGAAAATCTACCTGTGATAACCGTTCCATCCGGAAAAGTTCAAATTAATTTTAACACGAATATGACGATTAATGCTAAAGGATTTGAATTGAACTATAAAGCAACTATTTTAGAAGATGGCATTGAAGAACATAATCAGGCTGTTGGTGCATTAAAGATTTTTCCAAATCCTGCTTCAAACTATTTGAATCTTTCATTTTCTACGCCCCATAATGATAATTTCAACATTGATATTTACAATATTTTAGGAGTGAAATTATATAACGAAAATTTGACAAACTTCTCAGGAAACTATAATAAAACCATCAATGTTGAAATGCTGAGCAAAGGCATTTATTTCTTGAAAATAACCTCATCAAATGGTATCTCTGTAAAGAAAATCATAATAAATTAAGAATGTTATGCACTCTCTCTGTTTTCATTTTCAGGTAAATCAGCCGTACATCTTGCGTACGTATCGTTTTTTTGATATTAATCAAAAACATGATTATTTCGATATTTATCAAAACAATTATTGGATTCATCGTTTGTCGGAAAGAAGTTATTTGCCTGCAAACCAAATGTTTTTAAATATTATTGAAAGATTTGGCGATGAAGTAGCCTTTAGTTTCAGTATTTCGGGAACTACCATCAATCTGTTTAACGACTACTGTCCCGAAGTGATTGACAGTTTTAGAAAATTGATTGCAACCGGTCGCGTGGAAATAACCGGAAATACTTTTTCGCACAGTTTGGCAGCGCTGAACAATAAATCCACGTTTGTGGAGCAAGTGAAACTGCAAGAAAAATTATTGTATGAAACATTTGGGGTAAAACCTACTACTTTTTGTAACACGGAGATTATTTATTCGGACGAAATAGGGGAATGGCTATATGAGTTGGGTTACAAAGTGGTACTCACCGAAGGCGCTAAACATATTTTGGGATGGAAAAGTCCTTGCTATTTATATTGCAATCCTTTTCAAACGGAACAAAAACTTTTATTGAGAAGTTACCCGCTTTGCGATGACATAACGTTACGTTTTTCAGATAAATCGTGGTGTGAATACCCGCTCACCGCAGAAAAATATATCGGTTTTTTAAGTGGTATGGCATCCGACGCGCAGTTTATCAATCTTTTTTTTGATTATGAAACCATTGGAGATTATCATACGAAAGAATCCGGTATATTTGATTTTTTCAATGCGCTTTTTGTGCAATTGGTGGAGTCGAAAAAGTTTAACTTTATCATGCCTAATGATATTTTGAAATTGGAAGTTGAGGCTGCTACGCTGCACGTTCCCTGGTCTATCTCTTGTTCCGGCGATGAAAAAGATATAAACGAATGGTTGGGCAACGAACTGCAACAGGAAGCATTTGAGAAACTTTACAAATTAGAACCGCTTTATTTAACTTCCAACAACGAAGAAGCAAAAAAAGCATGGCTTCGTTTGCAAAATGCTTTATATTATAATTTTATGGGAACAAAGTGGTTTCCTCAAAGTGGCGTAAAAAAACATTTTGAGGTTTATCCATCGCCTTACCAAGCGTTTATAAATTATATGAATGTGTTGAATGATGTGAAAGTGCAGTTAGAAAAAGTGTAATTTGCATTTCTTCCACTTTCTTCGGTCTCAAGCAATGCGTGTTTTAAACAAGTCAAAAACCAAATCAACCATTGTGTAATGTCGCTTTCGCTGTGTTGCACTCACATAGCCACTAATTCTGTATAGGTGCCACTATTTCTAACACATTAAACTCATTATAAACAGAATAACGAACTTAAAACTTTTTTTTAGCCGGATTAATAATAAAAACGTTATTTTTGCGCGAAAAAATATTTAAAAAAACATATATGGCAAAACAATTATTATTAGGCGATGAGGCAATCGCACAAGCGGCATTAGACGCAGGAATTTCAGGAGTTTACGCATACCCCGGAACCCCATCCACAGAAATCACGGAATATATTCAAGCTTCCAAACAAGCAGAAGCGGGCAAAGTGCACCGTTGTTGGTCGGCAAACGAGAAAACGGCGATGGAAGCCGCCATCGGAATGTCTTACGCCGGAAAACGTGCGTTGGTTTGTATGAAACACGTGGGCTTAAACGTTGCCGCCGACCCGTTTATGAACTCCGCCATTACCGGCGCAAACGGCGGATTGGTGTATTTGGTTGCCGATGACCCCTCCATGCACTCCTCGCAAGATGAACAGGATTCGCGCTATTTTGCCAAATTTGCTTTCGTGCCGGTTTTTGAACCCTCCAACCAACAGGAAGCCTACGACATGACTTACGAAGCATTCGATTTTTCGGAAAAGTACCGTATTCCCGTGATGGTGCGCATTACCACACGTTTGGCACACTCGCGTGCCGGCGTTGAGCCCAAACCCGCCCGTAAACAAAATGAAATCAAACTTTGTGAAAACAAAAAACAATTTATTCTCTTGCCCGGAAATGCCCGCGTGTTCTACAAAGAACTCTTGGCAAAACAACCCAAATTGGAAGCCGAAGCCGTAAACTCAAAATACAACAACTATATTGACGGAGAAGATAAATCGTTAGGAATCATTGCTTCAGGAATAGCATACAACTACCTGATGGAAAACTATGTAGGAAAAAAATGCCCTTATCCTGTACTAAAAATTTCTCAATACCCAATCCCCACAGAACTCATTCAAAAACTTACTAATGAATGCGAAACTATTTTGGTGGCAGAAGAGGGTTATCCGATTATTGAAGAACAATTGCGCGGTTTGTTGAACAAAACCGGAAATATTAAAGGACGTTTAGACGGCACATTGCCCCGCGATGGCGAATTAAATCCCAATTTGATGGCGGTGGCACTCGGTTTGCCCGATACTTTCGGTTCGCCGGTGCCGGAAATCGTTACCCCGCGCCCCCCTAAACTCTGCGTAGGTTGTCCTCACATTGACACCTACAAAGCGCTCAATGAAGCAATGGCAGAACACGGCGCCGGAAAAGTATTTGCAGACATCGGTTGTTACACGCTGGGTGCACTGCCTCCCTACAACGCCATCTACTCAACGGTGGATATGGGCGCAGGAATTACGATGGCAAAAGGCGCCTCAGATGCCGGTTTGCGTCCCGTAGTCGGAATTGTGGGCGACTCTACTTTTACCCACAGCGGAATCACCTCGCTGTTGGACTGTGTCATCGAAAAAACGCCCGTAACGATTTTGATATTAGACAATTTCACTACCGGAATGACCGGCGGGCAAGACTCTCACGCATTCGGCAGAATTGCGCAAATTTGCGAAGGGTTGGGCGTGGAAAAAGAACATATCCGTGTTATCAAACCGCTTCCTAACCAACACGAAACCAACGTACAAGTAATGAAAGAGGAATTGGCTTACGAGGGATTGTCGGTAATTATTCCCACCCGCGAGTGCATTGTTACCATGCAAAAAAAGAATAGAAAATAATAAAATGCTGAATCTCTGCATGATTGCCGCTGTCGGCAAAAACCTTGAACTTGGAAAAAACAATCAACTGCTTTGCCATCTTCCCGCAGATTTAAAGCGCTTTAAAGCCATTACTTCCGGTAATTCCGTAATTATGGGCGACAAAACTTGGGAATCTTTGCCCATAAAGCCGCTGCCCAACCGAAGAAATATTGTCATTACATTAAACAAAAATGCTGATTATTCTGATTGTGAAATCGTGCACGCCCTTGACGATGCTGTGAAACTTGTTGAAAATGAAGAGAAAGCGTTTATCATTGGCGGCGCAACAGTCTATAAACTGTTTATAGACAGAATCAACACCCTCTATCTCACTCATATTGATGCCGCTTTCGATGACGCCGACGTCTTTTTCCCGAATGTAGATTTTAGTAAATGGAAACTGATTGAAGATGAGGTTTATGAAAAAGATGAAAAGAATGTGTTTGGGATGAGGTTTAGGGTGTATTCAATAAGATAACGACTATATTTGTAGTAAAAAAATATAAAGTATCATCATGTCAGAAAAAAATAAGTTGTCTAAAAATTAATTCCAAAAATGCAAGATAAAATCCTGAATTTTAAAAGAATAATTGAAAATAATTCATGGATTTATCTGCTCGTTATCATCGGAATTGCTTTGGGAATATACGCGCAATCAGTAAAATTTGACTTTATTTATTTCGATGAAAACGAAATTTTGCTGCAAAACAAATCTTTTTTTACAAATGATTTTTCGTTAAAGAAATTTTTCACAACTGATGCATTTCTTCATTATGAAAGCGCTTATTATCGTCCTTTGCAAAATTTGAGTTTTGCCATTGACGCACTTATGGCTAATGGGATAATTTTTTGGGTGTTTCATCTTACTAATGTGATTCTGTTTATTTTAACAGGTATTTCGCTGTACTTTTTATTGCAAAAATTTAAAATTTCTCCTCATTTTGCTTTTCTGGGCGCGCTGTTGTTTATCGTAAATCCGCTCAATGTGTGGTCGGTGGTTTGGGTTCCCGCCCGCGGCGACCTGCTGCTCACACTCTTTACCCTGCTTTCTTTCATCTGTTTTATTAACTTTTTAAAAAACAAAAGTTTCTTTACACTTTTTCTCACTTTTTTATGTTTTTCCTTAGCCCTCTTTTCCAAAGAAACCGCCGCGTTTATTCCATTCCTGTTTTTGGTTTATTATTGGGTTAAAAAACGTTTTTTTATATTTAATTATAAATTTTTTCTGCTTGGCGGATTGATGTTTGGAGTGGGAATCGTGTGGTTTTATCTTCGTTATTACGCCATTATGCATTTCGATAGTATGATTACCTGGAAAGATTTTATGTATAATCTGCTTAATATTCCGGTGGCGTTGTCGCAAATGGTTTTTCCTTACGAAATGTCGCCATTTCCAACATTTACCATCCCAAAAATAGTGTTAGGAACTATCTTATTATTAGTATTTTCATTTATAGTAATTAAAAAAACAGAAACAGGTAAAGGAGAAAAAATGTTCTTCCTGTTTTGGTTTATTCTGCTGCTTTTTCCTACCCTTTTTGTAAAAGGAATCAACGTTGATTATTTTGAACACAGGTATTTACTGCCGCAGATTGGAATTTTGGCGTTACTCATTAAAACCATTTTTGTTCCCATTGTAAATTGGATAAGACAGCAATCATCACATCATCACATCATCACATCCTCTCATCTCATTTTTTTTGGGGTTGTTTTGGTTTTTGGTATTACTTCGTATGTAAAGGCGCAAACGTTGAAAAATTTATTTACTGTGGTAGATGCTGTTGAAAAATACGAAGGAAATCCCATCTATCCATACACCAACAGGGGTATTTATTATATTGATAATGAGATGTATGATGAGGCAAAAAAGGATTTGAATAAAGTGCTGCAAATGGACGCTAAAAATTTTATTGCACTGAATAATTTAGGAAAAATTAGTATGATTTTTCAAGAATATGAAAACGCTATTACTTTTTTTAACCGGTCACTCTCTATAAATAATAAAGTAGAAGGTGCTTATTATAACCGTTCGTTTGCTAAAACCTGTTTGGGCAATTTGGAAAGCGCCTTGCTTGACTTAGATTCTGCCATAATTCTTAAAAAAAATATTCCTTTATTGTACAATAACAGAGGCGTTTTAAGAATGAATCTTGGTTTTACAAACGAGGCGCTGCAAGATTTTGACAACGCTATCAAGTTTAGTAATTCTACTTATTGCGATGCGTTTGGAAACCGGGCTTATGCTAAGTTTTTATCCGGAAATTATGCTGCCGCCTTGCAAGATTGCAATTCCGCCTTACAATTAGAGCCGGAAAACGAAGCGCTTTTAGCCCTGAAAGAGCGTATTAAAAAATCCCCTTCAAACTGAAGAGGACTTTTTTTAACAATTAACAATTAATGATTAATGATTAATGATTAATGATTAATGATTAATGTTTAATGACTTTCTTTGTTACGGTTCCGGTTTCGGTAGTGATTTTTACGAAATAAATCCCATTCGACAAATTTGAAATATCAATTTCTTTAATTGACAATTGACAATTGACAATTGATAATTGTTTTCTTCCGTAAACATCGTAAATTTCCACTTGGTTAATTGTCCATTGTCCATTGTCCATTGTCAATTTTCCCGTCGTGGGGTTAGGATATAGGTTGAATGAATCGTTTTGGATATTTTTAACACCAATATTTATCACATTCACAAGAACGGAATCCGTTAATTCGGATACACAAT
>Ga0209628_10001348_pt1 | contig 15798 bp, 13 predicted proteins | sample TergutCu122P4_FD_187285 | JGI IMG/M metagenome (GOLD analysis project Ga0209628, IMG submission 187285) | Cubitermes ugandensis P4 segment gut microbial communities from Kakamega Forest, Kenya - Cu122 P4 (SPAdes) (version 2) | ecosystem: Host-associated > Arthropoda: Insects > Digestive system...
TTCACTTTCAACCTTGGAGCATCTCATCATGTCGAACAACGAGCAACTCAGCCGCGAGCAGCAGATTGCCGCGCTGGAAAAAGACTGGGCCAGCAACCCGCGCTGGAAGGGTGTCAAGCGTGGCTACAAGGCCGCCGACGTGGTGCGCCTGCGCGGCTCGCTGCCCATTGAATACACGCTGGCCAAGCGCGGCGCGGAAAAGCTCTGGGCCAAGATCAACGGCGGCGCCAAGAAGGGCTACGTGAACGCCTTTGGCGCCATCACCGCCGGCCAGGCCATGCAGCAGGCCAAGGCGGGGCTGGAGGCGGTGTACCTGTCGGGCTGGCAGGTGGCCGCCGACGGCAACACCAGCGAGACGATGTACCCCGACCAGTCGCTGTACGCCTACGATTCGGTGCCGACCATGGTGCGCCGCATCAACAACACCTTCAAGCGCGCCGACGAGATCCAGTGGGGCCGCGGCATTGGCCCCGGCGACAAGGACTTCATCGACTACTTCCTGCCCATCGTGGCCGATGCCGAAGCGGGCTTTGGCGGCGTGCTCAACGCCTTCGAGCTGATGAAGAACATGATCGCCGCCGGCGCGGCGGGCGTGCACTTTGAAGACCAGTTGGCCGCCGTCAAAAAGTGCGGCCACATGGGCGGCAAGGTGCTGGTGCCCACGCAAGAGGCTTGCGAGAAACTGATCGCCGCGCGCTTTGCCGCCGACGTGATGGGCGTACCCACCATCGTGCTGGCGCGCACCGATGCCGAGGCGGCCAACCTGCTTACCAGCGACCATGACGCCAACGACAAACCCTTTCTGACCGGCGAGCGCACGCAAGAGGGTTTTTACCGCGTCAAGAACGGTCTTGAGCAAGCCATCAGCCGCGGCGTGGCCTACGCGCCCTATGCCGACCTAGTGTGGTGCGAAACCGGCACGCCCGACCTGGGCTTTGCGCGCGAATTCGCACAGGCCGTGCTGGCCAAGCACCCGGGCAAGCTGCTGTCGTACAACTGCTCGCCCTCGTTCAACTGGAAGATGAATCTGGACGACAAGACCATCGCCAAGTTCCAGGACGAGCTGGCCGCGATGGGCTACAAATACCAGTTCATCACGCTGGCTGGCATCCATATCAACTGGTACCGCACGTTCGAGTTCGCCCACGCCTATGCGCGCGGCGAGGGCATGAAGCACTACGTCAACATGGTGCAAGAGCCGGAATTCGCCGCGCGCGAAAAGGGCTACACCTTTGTCAGCCACCAGCAGGAAGTGGGCGCGGGTTACTTCGACGACGTGACCACCGTGATTCAGGGCGGCAGCTCCAGCGTCAAGGCGCTGTCCGGATCGACCGAGGAAGCGCAGTTCCATTGACCGGCTGATTGGCAACCGCGCAGACATCAAAACCGCCTTCGGGCGGTTTTGTTTTTTGATTTGCCGCACAACTTCGCCCCTGCCCGTAGGGGCGAAAAATTTTTCGCCCCTACAGGTGTTTGGCAAAAGCCCCCTCCCCTGCGAAGCGGGGGATGATTGGGGTGGGCGCATGTAGGGGCAACCCCCTGTGGTTACCCCTTCCCCCCATGGCCGCCACATTTGCGCAGGCATGGGGCAACCACAGGGGGTTGCCCCTGCCGAGCCGCCCCGGCCCACCGCCAGGCGCAGGTGGTGGCAACAGCCAAAAACGCCGCCCGGATGGCGCAAAATACCCGGCCTGCACCAACCCATACACGTTCACACCTCAGGGATCAACCATGAACGCCAACAACCTTGCCGCCCAAACCGCCCGCCGCTGGATGGTGGCGCTTGGCCTGCTGGCGGCGGCCACGCTGGCGCATGCCGCCAATTTGCCTGATGGCTGGGCGGCGCGCGCCGAGAACAACGGCACCACCTTCGCCCCGGTCAGGATGAACCCGGGCGAAAGGTTTGAAGTCTGGGTGGCTGGCACACTGTTCGACGCGCCGCAAGGCGCCAGCCAGATGCAGCTCATCCGCCAGCAAGCCGGGGTACAAGGCGGCCAGTGCGAGCCGGCGCAAGTCACGCAAAACAACGTGGTCATGCAAGATTGCGTGGACGGTAATGTGGGGCTGCAATACATGCTACTGCCATCGCCCACAAACGCAGGCAAGGTGCAACTGCTGCGCATCAGCGCCGCCGGGGGCGATGCGGCGCTGGCGCGCTACCGCAATGGCTTTCAGCAGGTGCTGCAGATCGTGATGCAGGGTCAAGCCCAGACCCAAGCCATGCCGCGCGGCCAGGAGCAGCCCCAAACAGCGCCGCGCGCCCAGCCCCAAGCACAGCCACAGCCGCAGCCAGAGGCAGCGCGCGCCGACGGCGTGCCCGATGGCTGGCAGGTGCGCCGCGGAAACCGCGGCGTTATCTTTGAGCCGGTCAAGATGAACCGCGGCGAAAAGCTGGAAATCTGGATTGTTGACTCGTTTTACGAAGCAAAGGGCGCCAGCGCGCAAGCCCAGTTGGCGCATGTCCGCGAGAAGGCCAAAGCGATGGAAGGCGATTGCCAGCCGCCGCAGGATGCGCCGCCTAGGCTGGTACTGGCCATGCAAGCGTGCAAGGAAGGCGATACGGCACTGCAATACATGCTGCTGCGTCACGGCAAGCACTCGGCGCAATTGCTGCGCGTGCGCGCTGCTGGCAATGGGGTACTGGAGCGCTACCAGGACGGCTTCCAGCAAGTGATGCAACTGGCTCGCCAGAACAAAGTCTCGAAAGCGGCAAACAGGTACATTGCGCGGGCCGTCCGCACCGCGCCCGGTCAGGGCGTGCCCGATGGCGACATTGCCGCCGTTCACGTTGAATGGGAGCAGGTCCGCAACGGGATGTCCATGCGCATGGAGTACACCACCCGGCTGCTGCTCAAGGATGGCACCGGCTACCGGGATCCGTTCCCGCCCGACGAATTGAACGTCAAGGTATCGCGGCAACTGGAGCCGGGGCGCTGGTTCCAATGGCGCAAACCGTTGTTTGGCAACGGCTACGAGATGCGCGCCAATGATGACAAGGAATGGCGCCCCTTGCCGAAAGGCTGGTTCGCGCAACCGGCGCGCCCGGGCGAGCGCTTCGACGGCTTTTATTCCAACTACGCGGTTTACGGCAGTTGGACAACGGGGACGAGTACCAGCAAATCCAGTTGGTATTTCAAAAAGGACGGCACCTTCGAGACCTCGCACTCAGCCGGCAGCGTCAGCGGCGCGCTGCTGGAGAGCAATGGTTCCGTGGTGGGTTCGTCATCGCATGCCAACGCCAGGGGCAGCAGCACGACGACCAGTATCGTTGGCAAAGTCTCCGACAAACCCAACGCCAGGCCAGTTATCGCCGGTGGCATCACCCGCCGCGCCGATGACGGCGCCAGCCGCCGTGGACGCTACCGGCTGGGTGGCTGGGTGCTGGAGGTAGAGCGCGACGATGGCAGCGCCGGGCGCTATTTCGTGTCTTTTCAGAGCGACAAGCGTGACAGCATCAACATCGGCGATGCGCAGTACAGAATTCCAAAGCCCTGATGGTTTTTTTCTTGCGCCGCTGCTGGAGCAATGCAGTTCAGTCAAGCGCACAGCCTCATGATTTCGTCATTCCCGCGAAAGCGCATAGGCGCTAACTTTTCTTTTCCATCTCCCGTTTACGGGAGATGGGCAGGGGAGAGGGCCGGCCGCAGGCCGGTAGCGGCGCATCTGCAAGCGCGATGCAAGAATCAAGCGCCCACCAGCCTTCGGCTGGCCCTCTCCCCGCCCCTCTCCCACAAGTGGGAGAGGGAGAAAACTGCCCAAGCGCATGCCCAACTTCGCTTAAGTTAGCGCCGATGCGCGAAAGCGGGAATCCAGACAGCGTTGGTTTTGAGGTGACGCTCATGGATTCCCGCCTACGCGGGAATGACGAAGGAAAAATTGTGCCGCGTGTGCAGGCTGGCTGCCTGGGCGCAAGCCGGCTGCATACATTTGCTGCACAACTTTTCTCCCCGCACGCAGGGGCGAAAAATTTTTCGTCCCTACAGGCGGTTATGCGCAAACAGGCAGCGCGCGGCGCCGCATCAGCCGCCCCCGTAAATGGAAGAGTGAAAAAACGCCCTCAATCCGCCGCCGCCTGCTTCCACGCTTGCAGCGCGGCGGTCTGGTCGCCGCGCTGCTCGGCCAGCTCGGCCAGGACGCGCCAGGCGTGGCGGCGCAGGGTGTCGTCGGGCAGCGCGCGCACGGCCTGGGTCAGCAGCAGTTGCGCCCTGCCCCACAGCCCGCGTTGCAGGCAGGCCATGCCGGCCAGATATTGCAGCGGCGCGCTGCGCGGGTTGGCCTGGCTGGCCGCTTCGATGCGGGCCAGCCACTGGTCATCGCCGCCGTCGCCGCCAGCGGCTTGTATGCCAGCTTGCAGCACGCGCGTCAGGCGCACGCGGTCGGCTTCGTCAAATGATTCGGGACGTTCCAGCATTTGCTCCCACACCGGGCGCAGCCACTGGCGCAGCGCGACATGCTGGCCGCCCAGGGCGATCATGCGCTCGGCGGCGCGCAAAGCCAGGCCGGGCGTGCCGCGTTCGGGGGCGTCGAGCGAGTCCCAGACTTGCTGCAACTGCTGCTGGTCGTGCGCGCCTTCGATCAGCTCGGCGGCCAGGGCGCGCGCCAGACCGCGCGCGGCATCGGGCGAGAAGGCGCGGTGCTTGGCCAGCAGGCGCGCGGTGTCCATTGCCTCGGCGATGCGGCCGGCCTGCCGCGCGGCCTTTAGCTTGATGCGCAGCGCGGCGGTGCGCCGGTGCGCGCCGGTGGGCAGCTCATCCAGACGGGCCAAGGCCAGCGCCGGGTCATTGTCGTTGAGCGCCCAGCGCGCGGCGCGCAGCAGCGCGCCTTCGCGCCACGGCTGCGCCGCGCCGCCGCCAGGCCCGGCGGCATCCAGCGCCTGTTCCAGATGCTGATCGCGCGTGGCGCGGTCTTGCAGGGCGTGGGCGCTTTCGGCCACCGCCATGTGCGCCAGCACGCGCAGCGTGGTGGCGTGCGGGGGGGCTTCGCCGCTTTCGGCCAGCGCCTGTTCGCGCGCCAGCGCGCTTTCAGCGGCCTTGCGCGCACGCAAAAAACGCCCGGCGGCGTGTTGCGTGATGGCGTCCAGCAGCAGCGCGTGGGTGGCGCGCTCGCGCTGCTGGGCGCGCCAGCGCCGCGCCTGGCGCGGCAGCTCCAGCAGCGCCCGGATGGCGCGCAGCGCCGTGTATAGCAAGGCAAACGCCAGCGCCAGCACGATCAGCGCCAGATTGACCGACATGTCGCCGCGCCACGGCGGCCAGAAGATGGTGACGGTGCCTTCGTTGCCGCCCGCAAACAGCGCCAGCGCCGCCGCCGCCGCGAATAAAACGATCAGCCACAGCGCGGCGCGCATTTACTTGCGCTCCGCCGCTGCGTCGGCGCTTAAGGCGGCTGCGCTGGCCAGCGCGGACAGCGTGTCTTGCGCGCGCGGCAGGTCGGCGGCTTTGGTCTGCCCCTGAATTTGCTGCAGCAGCGCCAGCGCACTTTGGGTGCGGCGCGATGACTGGTCGAACCAGCCGCTCAGGCTGGCTTGCGCCATTGCCAGGTCGGCGCGCGCGGCCTCGTACTGGCGCGCCAGCAGGGCCAGGCGCGCGCCTTGCAGGTGCAGTTTGAGGTTTTCGCGCACGAAGAAGGCTTGCTCGGGACTGAGCATGGTGGCCTCGGGCCGCTCGACGCGGCTGACGCGCACCAGGCCACGCGCTTCGTCCAGCGCGGCGTCCCACCAGTTGCTCCACCAGGTTGCGGCTGGCGGCTCGTCCGCGCTGGCGGCGCTGGCTGCGCCGGCGGCCCTGGGAGCCTTGTTTGCCGTGGCGCGCGGCGGCGCGTCCAGCCGGGCGCGGCCTACGTCATTGGCCATCGGCAGTTCATCGGTCTGGCGCAGCAGCTGGTCGATGCGCGCCAGCAGACCGGCGGTGTCGGGGATGCTGGCCGCCTTGACGCGCTCCAGATCGCGCGCGACGGCGCGCGCCACGGGCTTTAGGCGCGGGTCGCTGCTGCGCGCCAGCCGCCGCTCGGCGCTGCGCAGCGCGGCCAGCAGGGGATCGACGCTGCCGGTGAGCTGGCTTTGATCTTGCGCCACGTGCAGCGCGGTTTCCAGCTCGACGGCCAGGTTGTCGTCGCGCGAGCGCGACGCCGTTTGCACCAGCTCTTCGATCTGCGCGCGATAGGCGGCCATGTCGCTGAATTTGCTTTCCAGCACGGCGGTTTTGGCGGCGTTGTCGCGCGCCAGCTCTTCGGCCCGGCGCGCCAGCGTGCGCGCCTCGACCGCGTTGTTGCCGGCATCGGCGCTTTGGCGCGCCAGTTGCCGCTGCATCCCATCGACCTTTTGCCACAGCAGCACGCTGACCGCGATGGCGGCAATCGCCAGCAGCCACGCCAGCACCAGCCCAAGCGGCAGGCGCGCGCGCGGGTGCTGGATGGCCGCCGCTGGCGCTGGCTGGGGGACGGGGCTGTCAGCGCCTGCTGGCACGGTGTTCATCAACTCGGAACTCATGCCTGCATTATGAATGCCGCCACCGCATCCAGTGTGGGCAATACGTCGCGGATAACGCCAAAACCGGCGGCGCGCGCCGCTTGCGCAATGCGCGGATGCGTGGCCAGCGCAACGGCGCGCGACCAGTCCTGCCCCGGCAGCGCGGCGCGCAAGTTGGCGATGGCCTCGGAGCTGCTGAGCAGCCACAGGCTGCCGTCGGCCGCCGCCGCGGCGGCCAGCGCGCGCTGCGCCTCATCCAGCGTTGGCGCCACGCGGCGGTAGGCCGCCACCTGCTCCACCGCCACGCCGCTGGCTTGCAGCCGCGCGGCCAGCCAGTCGCGGCCAGCCGGGCGCCCATCGGCGTCGCCGCCGCGCACGATCAGCACTCGCTCGCCACCGCACACCTGCGTGTGCACGCAAGACCACAGCGCTTCGGAATCAAACTGCCTGGCCGCTGGCGGCGGCGCGTCCAGCCGCTCTTGCGGCCAGCCTGATTCAAGCAGCGCCGCCGTGGTGCCCGGACCGGTTGACCATGCTCTTGTATTGATAGCTGCCAGCGCTTGCCTGGCTTGCGCTAGAGGCCAATTTTGCTTAAAAAATCCGAATACCGCATTGGCGCTGACAAACATCGCCGCGTGATAAAACCCCAGGCGCTCGCGCACCGCGATCAGCGCCTGCGCATCCGGCGCGCTGTCAATCCGGATCAGCGGCAGCGCACACGCGGCCAGCCCGCGCTGCGCAAGCGCGCGCACCCAGCGCTGGGCTTCGCGCTCCGGGCGGGTGACGATCAGGCGCGGCGGCATATCAATGTGCGCCACCAGCGCGCAACTCGGCAGCCACGCGCTCGCCCAAAGCGGCGGCCTGCGCCAGATCAGCCACATCGGCCTGCCCTTGCGCCGTGACCAAACGCGCATCGCCTTGCGGGTCGCCCCAGGCAGCGCGCAGGTGCAGGCGCGCACCATCCAGCGTGGCGTGCGCGGCCAGCGGCATGGAGCAACTGCCACCCATCGCGCGGCTGACGGCGCGCTCGGCTGCCGTGGCCAGCCACGTGGCGCGGTCCGCCAGCGGGGCCAGCGCCTGGGCCAAATCGGGGCGGTCAGTGCGCGTTTCGATCCCCAGCGCGCCCTGCCCGGCGGCGGGCAGCATTTCATCGGTGCTGAACACGTGGCGCATACGCGCCGCCAGCCCCAGGCGCATCAAACCCGACGCCGCCAGCACGATCCCGGCGTACTGGCCATCGTCGAGCTTGCGCAAGCGCGTATCCAGATTGCCGCGCAGCGGCTCGATGCGGACATCGGTGCGCTGCAACCTGGACAGCAGCGCGCGCAGCAGCACCGTGCGCCGCAGGCTGGATGTGCCAATCACCGCGCCGCGCGGCAAATCCGCCAGCGCGGCATGGCGCGGCGACACCCAGGCATCGCGCGGATCCTCGCGCTGCATCACGCAGGCCAGCTCAAAGCCAGCCGGCAAATCCATCGGCACATCCTTGAGCGAATGCACGGCAATGCCGGCGCGCCCTTCTTCCAGCGCCGTTTCCAGCTCCTTGACAAACAACCCCTTGCCGCCCACCTGCGAAAGCGTGCGATCCAGAATCTGATCGCCGCGCGTGGTCATGCCCAGCAGCGCCACGGCATGCCCGTGCGCGCGCAGCAGCTCCCGCACATGCTCAGCCTGCCACATGGCCAGACGGCTTTCACGGGTAGCGATGGTGATGGAAAGAGACATGACAAAAACACCTATGGCAGCGCAAGGCGTGCAATGGTAAGGCAATGCGGGGGGGCGCTGCCGGCTTGTGGCCGGCCCTCGCCCCAACCATACCCATGAACCTCTTTAAAGAACTGGGGTTTTATATCGATTTGGGCATAAATAGCATCGTCATTCCCGCGCAGGCGGGAACTGCGCGGGAATGACGAAGGAAAAGTTGTGTCGCGTGCACAAGCCGGCTGCCGTAGCGCAAGCCGGTAGCGCGCGGCGCTACAGCAGTCTCTCCAGCAAACGGGAGAAGGAACCGAGAGCCTCACCTGCCCAACGCCTGACGCACCGCGGCTGTTTGGCGGCGCGAGACGGATAGTTCTTCGTCTATGCCGGACAGGCGCACGCTCCAGCTTTCGCCTTCCTTGGGGTCGTGGTGGCGCACCAGCTCGCGCATGGCGGTGCGCGCTACCAGGGCGTTGCGGTGGATGCGCAGAAAGCGTCCCGGGTATCTCTCGTCGAGCTGGTTCAGGCTGTCTTCCAGCAGGTAGCTGGACGCGGCGGTGCGTACGGTGACGTATTTCAGCTCGGCCTTCAGGTACAGCACTTCGGACAGCGGCACGCGCACGGTGCGGCCGCGCTCGGATATCACCAGGCATTCGACATCCGCATCAGGCTCGCGCACTGATTGACCAGCCATTTGCCGCTCTACTTTTTGTAGCGCAGCTTGCAGGCGCGGCAGCAGCACGGGTTTGGTCAGGTAGTCCACGGCTTCGATCTCGAAGGCTTGCACCGCGTGCTCGGCGTGCGCGGTGACAAACACCACCGGCAGCGGCTGGGGCAGTGTGCGCAGCGTTTGGGCCAGCCGCAGGCCGTCGGCGCCGGGCATGTGGATGTCCAGCAGCGCCACGTCAAAGCGCTGGCGGTTTACCAGCATCATGGCGTCCATGGCGCTGCCGGCTTCACCGGCCGTTATAGCCATCGGCTGGCGGCATTCGGCCAGCAGGGTGCGCAAGCGCGCGCGCGCCAGCGGCTCGTCATCGACTATCAGCGCTCTGAGTGTGCTCATGGTTTACGGTCATCTGGCGGGCATCGGCACTTCGATGCGGGCCTGGTAAATGCCCTCGATCAGGGCAGTGCGGAAGTTGCCTTCCAGGTCGTACAGCAGGCGCAGGCGGTCGCGCACGTTGTCCAGCGCGATGCCGTGGCCGCCGTGGCCCTGCCCCGCCGGCACGGTGTTGGTGACTTTGATGAGTGCCATTTGCCCGCGCAACTGGGTGGATATGCGCAACTGCGCGCCGTCCGGGCTGGGTTCCACGCCGTGCTTGACGGCGTTTTCCACCAGCGGTTGCAGGATCAGCGGCGGCAGCCGCGCGATGCCCACGCGCGCGTCCAGCGCCCATTCAACGCGCAGGCGCGGGCCAAAGCGGATTTGCTCTATGTCCAGATAGTGGCGCGCCAGCTCGATTTCTTCGCCGACGCTGGAGGTGCCCGAGTGGTCGGCCAGCGCGTGGCGAAACAGCTCCGACAGGTCTTCCAAAATGGCCTCGGTCTTGGCTGGCTCCTGGCGCGCCAGCGCGATCGCGGTGTTGAGGGTGTTGAACAGAAAGTGCGGCCTGATGCGCGCTTGCAGCTCGTTCAGGCGCGCGGCGGTGGCCGCCGGGGTGCGCCCGCGCACGCGCCATTCCAGCCCGGCCACCAGCCCGGCGGCCAGCAGCGCGCCGGCGCAGGCGCTGGCCAGCCAGGGCGCTTGATCAGCCATGCCCAGCAGCGCCAGCGCGGCGCAGGCAAACAGCCCAGCCAGCGCGCCCAGGGCAATCCCAAAGCTGGCCTGCGCCAGCCAGCGCAGCTGGCCCAGCAGCGTTTTCAGCGCGCAAGCGGCCACCAGCCACAGCAGCGTGGCTGGCAGCGCCGCGCCGGTAACCACGGCCACGCGCGCGCCCCAGTCGATCAGGCTGCCCGCGGCAAACATCAGCGCCACCGCCAGCACCACTTCCACATACAGCACGGCGCGCAGCACCACGCTGGCCCGGCAGGCGTCAAACACCAGCACCGGCGCTGCGCGGCGCGGCGCGTGCGGCATGGCGCTGCCGTTCAGGGTCGATAGAATTTGCGAATCTTTCATAAGACCTTTGGGCAAGTGTAGGCTGACCGCCGGCACGCTCATCCGCCCCGCGCCGCCGCCTGTCGCCATTGGCCGGGGTGCGCAATTTCTTCACACTTGTATGTCATCCAATCAACTCGACAACAAATCACAGGGCTGGTCGGCGCTGTTTTCAGAGCCGGTGAGCGAGCTGGTGCAACGCTACACCGCCAGCGTGGATTTTGACCGCCGCCTGTGGCGCGCCGACATCGCGGGCAGTCTGGCGCACGCCGAAATGCTGGCCACGCAAGACATCATCGCGCAGCAGGATTACGCCGCCATCAAGCGCGGCATGGCGCAGATCACGCAAGAAATCGAAAGCGGCGCGTTCAACTGGCAACTGGCGCTGGAGGACGTGCACCTGAACATCGAAGCGCGCCTGACCCAGCTGGCGGGCGACGCCGGCAAGCGCCTGCACACCGGCCGCAGCCGCAATGACCAGGTCGCCACCGACATCCGCCTGTGGCTGCGCGGCGAGATCGACCTGCTCGTCAAACTGCTGCGCCAGTTGCAAGCCGCGCTGCTCGACGTGGCCGGGCGGCACACCGAGGTGATCATGCCCGGCTTCACCCACCTGCAAGTGGCGCAGCCGGTAAGTTTTGCCCACCACCTGCTGGCGTATGTAGAGATGTTCAGCCGCGACGAGCAGCGCTTGATGGAGGCGCGCCGCCGCGTCAACCAGTTGCCGCTGGGCAGCGCCGCGCTGGCTGGCACCACCTACCCGCTGGACCGCGAGCGCGTGGCAAATACGCTTGACATGGACGGCGTGTGCCAAAACAGCCTGGATGCGGTAAGCGACCGCGACTTCGCCATCGAATTTACCGCCGCCGCCAGCCTGTGCATGGTGCACATCAGCCGCCTGTCGGAAGAGCTGATTTTGTGGATGAGCCAGAACTTCGCCTTCATCCGCATCGCCGACCGCTTTACCACCGGCTCGTCGATCATGCCGCAGAAAAAAAATCCCGACGTGCCCGAGCTGGCGCGCGGCAAAACCGGCCGCGTGGCCGGCCACCTGATGGGCCTGCTGATGCTGATGAAGGGCCAGCCGCTGGCCTACAACAAGGACAATCAAGAGGACAAGGAGCCGCTGTTTGACACCGCCGACACGCTGCGCGACACGCTGCGCATCTTTATCGACATGACCGGCGGCATCACCGTCAACGCCGATGCCATGCAGGCGGCAGCCGAAAAAGGCCACGCCACCGCCACTGATTTGGCCGACTATCTGGTCAAAAAAGGGCTGCCCTTCCGCGACGCGCACGAAACCGTGGCCCGCGCCGTCAAAGCCGCCACCGAACGCGGCTGCGGCCTGCCCGAGCTGCCGCTGGATGAGTTGCAACGGTTTCACCCCGCCATCGGCCAGGACGTGTACGCCGCGCTCACCCTGCACGGCAGCCTGAACGCCCGCGACACCCTGGGTGGCACCGCCCCGGCGCAAGTGCGCGCCCAGATCGCGCTGCACCAAAAACGCCTGTGCGCCGCTGGATAAGCATTTGCCCCTCTCCAGCCAGCGGCAAAGGCGGTGAAATGCAAGCCGCGCCAGCCACGCCAGCGCCGTCGCGCGCGGCGCAACTGGCCTTCATCGTGGCCGCGCTGGCATTGCTGTGCCTGTTGGACGCAGCGGGGCTGGATTTGCTCATGGCGCGCTGGAGCGGCACGCCGCATGGCTTTGCGTTGCGCGACCAGCGCCTGTTTTCGCTCCTGTCGCATCAAATCCCGCGCATCGCCAGCGGCGCGCTGCTGGCCGCGCTGGCGATTGCCACCTGCTGGCCGTTCGGCGTCTTGCGTCAGCTCACGCCAGCGGCGCGCTTGCAACTGGTGGCGACGGTGCTGGCTGGCATATTGCTGATTTCCGGCATCAAGCATTTCAGCCTGACCAGTTGCCCCTGGAGCCTGCAAGAATTTGGCGGCGCCGCGCACTACGTGTCGCACTGGCAATGGGGCGTTGCCGATGGCGGGCGCGGCCATTGCTTTCCGGCTGGCCACGCATCGGCGGCGTTTGCCTACGCGGGCGGCTGGTTCGTCTGGCGCGCCGTGTCGCGGCGGCTGGCTGCCCTGTGGCTGGCGGCGGCGCTTATCGCCGGTGCCGTGCTTGGCATCAGCCAGCAAGTGCGTGGCGCGCACTACATGAGCCACACGCTGTGGACCCTGTGGTTTTGCTGGACCGCAAGCTGGGTTATCGATTTACTGGCAACGCCGTGGCGGCGGCTAACGCAAAAGCCCCAGCCCAACGCAGACTGAAAGCAGCAGCAGCGGCAGCGCCAGCGCGCTGGCGTAACCCAGCAAGATACCCAGCGCCGTGCGCTTGCGGCCCCTGACGCCCAGCCAGATGCAAAGCAGCAGCGGCGACAGCGCCATCAACCCGGCCAGGCCCGCCGCCAGCTCGGCGCTGCCGTTCAGGCCAACGGCGATCGCCACCAAAACGGCGCAGGCGGCGATGGCCCAGAACAAACCAAAACCAACCCACAGCGAGCCGCGCTTGCCATCATCCGCGAGCGACGGCGCCGCCAGCCTGGAAGCTGGCGGCGCGTAGCGGCGATCACCCTCGCGTTCGCTCACTGGCGCTGGCGGCGGCGGCGCTTCGGTTTCGTCCATCAAGGACTCTCGCCATCCATCTGCCCAACCTCGGCCCATTGCCGCAGCCGTTGCAGATGCTGCACGCGATCGTCGCGGTGCAGCAGGTTGTAGGTGTCCAGCGGCACGATGCGGCCATCGGGCTGGGCGATGTGTACGCAGCTTTTGCGCATCGAGCGCAGGTCGAACCCCTCGGCGTCGATGAAGGCCATGATCAGCACGCGAAATACGTTGCGGTAGTCCAGCTCTGGTGGCGCCTGCACCTTGGGCAGGCAGCACAGCAGGTCTGATAGCGAACAGGCCTGCGATTGCGGCGAGTGGTTGGTGGAAAAGAGCTTGAAGACCGCATCGCGCAGTCCCTCGTCCTTTTCCAGCACGATGCTGTTGCGCCCGCCTTGCACCAGCACTTGCGGCGGCACCAGACTGGTGAGCGGCGTGAGCTTGCCGGCTACCTTGAGCGCGTAGGCCATCGCCACGCTGTCCGGGTGGCAGGGCACGGGGATGATGTCATCCGGCGTGAACAGCGCGGTTTGCTCCAGAATGCGCCGGCGCACTTCGGTCAGTGTGAGGCGGTCACGCGCCGGGTCGTAGCCCTCGGTGCGGCCCGCGCGCTGTATGGGCTGGAAGGTCACGCCGCGCACGCACGGCTGCTCGAGGGCAAAGTTGATGATGCCGCCCAGTTCGCCGTCGTTGAGTCCTTTTTTAACGGTGGCCACCAGCGTGGTCGATAGGCCCAGGCGGTTGAGCGTATCGAGTGCGCGCAAGCGGATGTCGGCCAGTTTGGCGCCGCGCAGCGCCAGGTTGACTTCGTCACGCAGGGAATCGAATTGCAGATAGACCTCAAAGCCCGGCATGTAGGCGGCCAGGCGCTCGGCAAATTCCGGCTCCTGGGCGATGCGCAGGCCGTTGGTGTTGACCATCAGGTGCTTGATCGGGCGGCGCTTGGCGGCATCCAGAATCTCAAAAAATTGCGGGTGCAGGGTCGGCTCGCCGCCGGAGATTTGCACCACGTCCGGCGCGCCGCCCTCGTTGGCGACGATGGCGTCCAGCATCCGCTCGACCGTGGCCAAGTCGCGCATGCCCGTGCGCTGCGGGCCGGAATCGGCAAAGCAGATGGGGCAGCGCAGATTGCAGTGGTCGGTGATTTCAACCAGCGTCAGGCAACTGTGCTGCATGTGCTCGGGGCACAGGCCGCAGTCATATGGACAGCCCCAGCGCCGCGCGGTGTTGAAGCGGTGGGGCATCTCCGGCGTTTTGATAAAGACCTCGCGCCCGCGCCGGTAGTAATCGGCGTCATCGGCAATCAGCACCCGCTCGGCGCCGTGCCGCGGGCACCACTTGTCCATGTATACCGCGCCGTCCTGGATGACGATGCGCGCCTCCACGCGGCGCAGGCACGCGCCGCAAAGCGACACGGCGCTGTCGTAATACAAAAATGGCCTTAGCTTCGCGCCCAAAACAAGCTCCTGATCAGCCGCAGAACGTGCCGATGGTAATAGAGCAGCCCAGCGATGCACAGCAATTGCAGGCCTGACAAAAAGCCCAGATACGCCATCGGCATCGGGCGGATCCATTCGATCAGCAGGCGATAGGTTAGATAGCCGGTCATGAAGACGCGAAAGCGGTCGCCCGGCTGCGTCAAATACTTGCCGCGCCCGATCAGCAACGCCGCCCACAGCGCCAGAAAAATCTGCTCGTAAATTTGCGTTGGATGGCGCGGCGTGCCGTCGCCAAAGTCCACGCCCCACGGCAACTGGGTCGGGTTGCCGTAAGTGCCATCTTCCAGCCCGGCCAGAAAGCAGCCGATGCGCCCAATGCCCATGCCCAGCATCAGCGGCAAGGCAAACGCATCGCCGGTGGAGCCGCGCACACCCAGCGCCAGCTTGGCCAGCTCCACCCCGGCCAGCCCGCCCAGCAGCCCGCCGATGATCGACTTGCCAGCCAGCAAATGCCGCCAGTCGGGAAAGTCCGCGAAGGCATACGCCGGGTCATACAACATCCAGGCCGCCTTGGCCCCCAGCGCCGCGCCCACGATGGCCCCGACCCCGACCACCAGCGCGGTCTCGCCATCACCCAGCGGCGCCGCCGCGCCGCGCTTGCGCAAATACAAAAACAGCCGAAAGCCAATCGCATAAGCGGCCAGCTCGAACACGGTGTGCAGTTGCTGGAAAGAAGTCATGGCAAGCAATATCAGCCATCCACCCAATGCGCCACGGGTTGTAAAAGAAAGTCTTGCACCGCGATGCCGTCGCCGCCTACCAGCAGGCTGCGCTGCGGCTTGAAGGCTTGGGCAAAGGCGGCTGTTCCGGCGTGCATTTGCGGCGCGCGGCTGCTTTTGACTTCGATGGCGGTGAGCTTGCGCCCGGCGCGCACGATGAAATCCACCTCGCAGGTGCGCTCGCGCCAATAGTGCAACGCGCATTCGCCGTGCATGGCCGCGTTGGCCAGGTGCGCACCCACGGCTGATTCGGTCAAGCGGCCCCAGAACTCGCGGTCGGCGCGCGCCTGGGCCAGGCTGTAGCCGCTGGTGGCCGTCATCAGCGCGGTGTTGAGTACCTGCAACTTGGGGCTGGAGGCGCGGGTGCGCGCCACATCGCCCGCGTATTTGGGCAGGCCGCAGACCATGCCCGCGCCGGCCAGCAGTTCCAGGTAGTGCGCCAGCGTGGTGCTGTTGCCCGCGTCCTGCAACTGGCCCAGCATCTTGGTGTAGGACAGCACCTGCCCTGAATAGCGGCAGGCCAGCTCGAACAGGCGCCGCAGCAGGGCGGGCTTGTCCACGCGCGTGAGCAGCAGCACGTCGCGCGAGATGGAGGTTTCGATCAGGCTGTCGAGGATGTAGCGCGTCCAGCGATCCGGCTCGGCAATCAGGGGCGCGGCGCCCGGATAGCCGCCGTAGAACAAAAACTTGTCGAGCGACCAGCCGAAG
>Ga0209628_10001349_pt1 | contig 15796 bp, 18 predicted proteins | sample TergutCu122P4_FD_187285 | JGI IMG/M metagenome (GOLD analysis project Ga0209628, IMG submission 187285) | Cubitermes ugandensis P4 segment gut microbial communities from Kakamega Forest, Kenya - Cu122 P4 (SPAdes) (version 2) | ecosystem: Host-associated > Arthropoda: Insects > Digestive system...
GCGCGCGCTGCAACGGCACCAGCGCCGTCTGGCCCGACACATCGGCCAAAAAAGTGTCGCGAATGTTGCCGGAGATGACGAACTGCGAGCGAATCGGCAACGTGCGCGACAGGTCGGCGAGCCAGCGGGGTTGGGTGGAATCGGTCATGGCAAGGGTCGCTCCATCAGCCTCGGCGCGGCGGCTGGCTGGCTGGTTTCTTCTTCGACGAACCGCGGCAGCCTATCTCGCGCCACGCGCTGCACGGGGAGTTCGCCGGCTTCGAGGCGGCGGGTGACTTCCAGGTGCACGCCGCGCGCCGCCAGCGTCTTGAGCAGGGCGGGGAATTCGGCGCACCAGCGGTCTTCGGCCAGGTGATCCTGCGCGCTGGCTTCCGCCTGATCGGCATCGACGGCGCGCAGCACGTTGAAGTTGATGCTGCCGCCGCCTTGCGCCACGCGCATGCGCACCATGTAGTCGCCCCAATGGCTTTTGCGAAAGTGGGCGACGCCGCCTTCGACGAACAGGGTGTCGGCAATTCCTTCCACCTGATAGCCCAGGTCTTGCAGGGATTGCTCGATCACCAGCGCCTGCGCGCGCCGCACTTCGTCTTGCAGGGTTTGTTCGGCGAACAACTGGATGCGGCGGCGCAGTTCGCTGGCGAGCAGTTCGGCGCGCGCGCCGTCGGTAGTGCGGTCCAGTTCCGCGGCCAGGGCCTGCAAGTCGGCGGGCGGCGGCCCCAGGTGGGCGATGCGGCGCAGCAGGCGCGCCGACAGGGTGGCGGTCGGCGGCTGCGCGGTCAGCCACGGGGCCAGCGCGAGCGGCTCGCCTTCTTCCGACGGATGGCCGGCCAGCGCCGTCAGCAGCGCGCTTTGCGCGTCGGCGGCGAAGGCTTCGATGGCGCGCACGTAGTTGGCCAGCGACAGGTAATCGGCGCTTGCCGGGCGGGCGGGGCGGGCGGCTTGCAGCGCCTGGCCGTCGCCCAGGCGCAGGCTGAGTTCGGCGAGTTGCTCGAGGCGCGTTTCGGCCGCCTCGGCCTGGGCTTGCAGGGTCGCCAGGCCCTGCTGATGGGCGTCGGTTTGCCGCTGGCCGGCGGCGCGGCGCTGCTGCTCGTGTGTTTCGCGCAGGGCCGCCGCATCCGCATGGGCCTGCTGCACGGCGCGCGCCGCGCGAATGGCCGAGGCGGCCAGCAGCACGGGCAGTATTTCGCCGGGGAGGACGAGGGTGGTGGTCGGGCCGCTCATGGCAGGCGAATATAGCGGAGGAGCGCGTCAGGGGAAAGCCGGCAGGTTCAGGTGCAGCCAGGCGCCGATGTGGGGCGCGGCGTCCTCGCCGGGGGTGAGGATGCGTTCTGCGCAGGGGGCGCCGAGGAGGGGGCGGGCGCGCTGGAAGGCGCTGCGTTCGCTGCCGCCGCCCGCGTCGAACAGCATCAGCAGCGGCGCTTTGAGCAGTTTGAGGGCTTCCCGGCCGGCGCGGTCGATCAGGCCGCCGTGGCAGATCAGGGTGTGCACTTGCAGGTCGCGCCGGGCGGCGACGCGGACGGCCGCCGGGGCGAGGTCGCCGACGGCGAAAATGGCCAGCGGCAGGTCCTGGGTGTCGCCGTCGAGCTGGATCAGGTCGAGGGTGTCGAGCAGGCGTTGGGCGAGTTTGGCGACGTTTTGCGCGGCGTCGGCGAAGTGGATTTCCTGCGCCGTCAGCAATTCCATGCTCAGGATCGCGTAGCCGGCGGCGGCCAGGCTGGCGGCGATGAGGTTGTGCTGCATGGAGTGATGGACGCGGGGGATCAGCAGCAGAGCGCGCGGCCGCTCCGGCCGGTCGAGCGCGCCGCGCAGCGGGCCGTGCGGGGTGGGCAGCGAGAGTTGGCGGTTCATGACAGGCGAACGGGCACGCGGCGTTCGCCAAAGGCTTGGCCGCCGCGCCCCAGGCATGGGCCGAAATGGCCGGCCAGCGGGGTCTGGCAATGCGGGCAGCGGCCGTCGGCGGTCAGTTCGTAGCGGGGGATGGCGTAGCCGTCGCGGACGATCAGCGCGGCATGGCAGCGGGCGCAGCAGGTGGTTGCGCCTTCGCTGTCGCGCACATTGCCGGTATAGACGTGGCGCAGCCCGGCGTCTTGCGCGATGCGCCGGGCGTGGCGCAGGGTTTGCGGCGGCGTCGGCGGCGTGTCGGTCATTTTCCAGTCGGGGTGGAAGGCGGTGAAGTGCAGCGGCACTTCCGGCCCCAGTTCGCGGGCGACCCAGGCGGCCAGTCGGCCGATTTCCGCCGCGCCGTCGTTGTGGCCGGGGATCAGCAGCGTGGTGATTTCCAGCCAGCAATCCGTTTCGTGATGAATCCAGGCGAGCCGGTCGAGCACCGGCGAGAGCCGGGCGGCGCACAGCTTGTTGTAGAAATCTTCGGTAAATGCCTTGAGATCGACGTTGGCCGCGTCCATCACGGCGAAGAAGGCGCGGGCGGGTTCGGGGTGGATGTAGGCGGCGGTCACGGCGACGTTGCGAACGCCCCGCTCGCGGCAGGCGAGCGCGGTGTCGATGGCGTACTCGGCGAAAATCACCGGGTCGTTGTAGGTGTAGGCCACGCTGTCGGCCCCGCAGCGCCGGGCGGCTTCGGCGATGCTTTCGGGACTGGCGCTGTCCATCAGGCGGTCGCTGTCTTTCGCCCTGGAAATGTCCCAGTTCTGGCAGAAGCGGCAGGCCAGGTTGCAGCCGGCGGTGCCGAAGGAGAGAACGGCGCTGCCCGGATAAAAATGATTGAGCGGCTTTTTTTCGATCGGGTCGAGGCAAAAGCCGGAGGAGCGCCCCCAGGTGGTCAGCCGCATCGCGCCGCCCCGCATCCGGCGGACGAAGCAGGCGCCGCGCTGGCCCTCGTGCAACTGGCAGTCGCGCGGGCAGAGATCGCACTGGATGCGGCCGTCGGGGAGCGCATGCCACCAGCGGGCGGCGCGCTCCGCTTCGGGGGCATTCATGGCGCGGCTTCCCGCCATTTTTTCACCGCGTAGCGTTCCAGGCGCACATCCGGCCCCCAGTAGGCGGCGGGCAGGCCGGCCTTGCGCTTCAATTGGGCGAGAAAGGCGGCAGGCTCCGGCAACTGCTCCCACACCTGCGGCAGAAAGGTGGCGCGATGCCGCCCGGCGCTGAAAATCACGCCATCGACATGCGGGCGCAGCAGCGCCAGCGCCTCGGCCTCGTCGCGGCAGGGCAGATCTTCCGCCGGGGTCAGCAGCGAGACTTCGACGCGGGTGCGGGCCAGTTCATCCCTCGTCAGCGGCTTGAAGCGCGGATCGTGGAAGGCGGCGGCGCGGGCGTTGGCGGCCACGTCCTCGGCCAGCGGGCGGTGCGCCTCCAGGCTGCCGATGCAGCCGCGCAACTCGCCTTGCTGGGTCAGGGTGATGAAAACCGCGCCGGGGCGTTGCAGTTCGGGCGTCTCGGCAAAGGGGCGCGGCGGCAGGCCGAAGGAAGCGCCGATGGCGTTGCGCGCGATGACCAGCAGGCTCTCGCCGAGATCATCCATGAGCGGCGCCGTGGAAGGTGAAAGAAGCGTAACCGACGACGCGCTCGCGGTCGCCGGCCGTGTCGCCGGAATTGCAGCAGTCGAGCAGCGCCGCCCGCAGCCCGTGGCGGCCGGCGGCCAGCAGCAGGCCGTTGATCGGATGCGCGCCGCAGGCTTGTTCCGGCTGGATGTGGGCATCGAAAGCCAGGATGCGCCGGCAGGTTTCGCCATCGACCTGGCGCGCCGTGGCCTGGGGCAGAAAGTGCGACAGATCGGAACTGACGACCAGCAGCGTCTCCGCGCCGCCCCACAGGCTTTCGAGCGCCCCGGCGACGGCCTCCGGGCCGGCGTGGCCGACGGCCAGCGGAACCAGCGTGAAATCGTCGAGCGCGCATTGCAGGAAGGGAAGCTGTACCTCCAGCGAATGCTCCAGGGCATGCGCCGCGTCGTTGCGGCTGACCTGCGGCAGCGCGTCGAGCGCCGCCATCGCCTCGCCGTCGAGGGGAATGTCGCCGAGCGGCGTGGCGAAGGCCCGGCAGGTGGGCAGCGCCAGACCGTCGATGGCGACCCGGTGGGTCGGGCCGAGCAGCGCGACGCGGCGAATGCGCCGCCGCCAGGGCCGCAGCGCCGCATAGACGCGGGCCGCCGTCGGCCCGGAATAGATGTAACCGGCGTGCGGCGCGATGATCGCCTTGGGCGGCGCCCCCTCGACCGCCGGCGCGCCGGCCAGCAGCGCCTCGACCTTGCCCCGCAGCGTCGCCGCGTCGGCGGGGTAGAACATGCCGGCGACAGCCGGCGGGCGGACGGGGGCGGCGTTCATCGGGTTCATTCCTTTGTCAAGGCGGCGGGCGGGTGTCCAGGCTGTTCGGGAACGGCGCAACGCATGCCTTTCCTCCCTTCTTTCGGTTCTTCGTTAAAATTAAGCGATGCCACGTCATTTCGCAATCGTTCCCGCCGCCGGCAGCGGTTCCCGCTTCGGCGCGGCCCGGCCGAAACAATACCTCGATCTGCTCGGGCGGCCTTTGATCTACCACGCCCTGGCCGCGCTGGTCGCCTGTGCCGCCATCGAGCGGGTCTGGGTGGTGCTGGCCCCGGACGATCCCTGGTGGCCGCGTTACGACTGGTCGGAACTCGGCGCCAAGCTCGAAACCGTCGCCTGCGGCGGCGCCACGCGGGCGGCCAGCGTCGGCAACGGCCTCGGCGCGGCGGCCTTCGTCGCCGCCGACGACGACTGGATTCTGGTGCACGACGCGGCCCGGCCCTGTCTCGATCAGGCCATGCTGGCGGCGCTGCTCGCCGAACTGGCCGATGATCCGGTCGGCGGCATCCTGGCGGCGCCGGTGGCCGACACGCTGAAGCGCGCCGACGCCGCGCAGCGGGTGGCCGCCACCCTGCCGCGCGAGGGGCTGTGGCAGGCGCAGACGCCGCAGATGTTCCGCTACGGCCTGCTGCGCGCGGCGCTCGACGACAACCACGGCGTCACCGACGAGGCCGGCGCCATCGAAAGCCTGGGCCTGAAGCCGAAGCTGGTGCGTGGCGAGGCGAGCAATCCGAAAGTCACCTGGCCGGCCGACCTCGCCCTGGCCGCGATGATTCTGAGGTCGCGCCGATGACGACCATCCGCGTCGGGCAGGGCTACGATGTGCATCGGCTGGCCGCGGGACGCCGGCTGGTTCTGGGCGGCGTCGACATTGCCCATCCCACCGGGCTGCTCGGCCATTCCGACGCCGACGCGCTGCTGCACGCCATCACCGACGCCCTGCTCGGCGCGGCGGCGCTGGGCGACATCGGCCGGCATTTTCCCGACAGCGACCCGCGCCATGCCGGCGCCGACAGCCGCGCCCTGCTGCGCGAAACCGTCGCCCTGCTGGCCGGGCGCGGCTGGCGGCCGGTCAATGTCGATGCCACGCTGATCGCGCAGAAGCCGAAACTCGCGCCGCACGCGGCGGCGATGGTCGCCAACATCGCCGCCGATCTCGGCATCGCCGAGGATTGCGTCAATATCAAGGGCAAGACCAACGAAACCCTCGGCTACCTGGGCCGCGAAGAAGCCATCGAGGCGCAGGCGGTGGTGCTGATCGAGCGCGGTGGCTGAAAGCGGCGGCCCGGCCGCGACGCGGCGGCTGTTCTTCGCCCTGTGGCCGCCGGCCCGGCTGGCGGTGGAACTCGACCACATCGCCACGGCGGCGGCGCGGCGCTTCGGCGGCAAGGCCAGCCGCCGCGCAAACCTGCATCTGACGCTCTATTTTCTCGGCGAAGTGGCCGACGCCAGGCTGCCGCTCCTGCTCGAGGCCGCCCGCCGGGTCAGGGCGGCAGGCTTTCGGCTGCGCATCGACCGGCTCGGCTACTGGCGTCACAACCGCCTGCTGTGGGCCGGCTGCGCCCCGTCCGCCGGCCTCGGCGCGCTGTTCGCCGAGCTGGAGGCCGCCCTGGCGCTGGCCGGCCAGCCGCCGCCCAAAGCGCTGCGCGCCTTCACGCCGCACCTGACGCTGGCGCGCAAGCTGCCGGCGGCGACCTCGCCGGACGAGGTGCGGCGCATCGCCTGCGCCGGCCTGCCGGACTGGCCGTGCGAGCATTTCACGCTGGCCGAGTCGACCCTGTCGCCGGGCGGTTCCATCTACCGCCCGCTGGCCGAGTTTGCGCTGATGGTTTGATTATTCGATTTTGCTTCAAGACGACAACGATAGTACCCATCGTCATTCTGCGCGTAGCGAAGCGTAGTCGCAGAATCCAGACGTTGCATGGATTCCGCGACGGAGCGCGGAATGGCGGGTTCTGGGGCGATTTACGTTATGAACGCAAAATCGAATTACTGCCCGCGCGGCAAGATCAAACGGGCGATCAGGCCGCCGCCGGGGTTGGGGAGCAGGTCGAGGCGGCCACCGTGCAGGCGGGCGATGCGATCGACGATGGCCAGACCGAGGCCGGTGCCGCCGGGGCCGCTGCGCGCCGCCTCCAGGCGGGTGAAGGGGCGCTTCAGGCGTTCGATTTCGGCGGGCGGAATGCCGGGGCCGCGATCGATGACATCGATGCGCACGGCCTCGACGCTGGCCGCCGCTTGCAGCCAGACCTCGCCGCCGCCGTAGTTGAGGGCGTTGTCGACGAGATTGGTCAGGGCGCGGCTCAGGGCCTTGGGCCGCAGCCGCAGTTCCGGCAGATCGGCTTGGTCCAGATGCACCCGCTGGCCGGCGGCGCATTTGCGTTCCGCGATCTCGCGCAGCAGCGCCGCCAGATCGGTCGGCGCGGCGGGTTCGCCGGATTCCTGGCGGGCGTAATCCATGAATTGCGAGATGACCGCGTCCATTTCCTCGATGTCGGCGATGATCTCCTGGCGCGCCCCGTCGTCGGCGAGGCTCATTTCCGCTTCGAGGCGCAGGCGGGTCAGCGGCGTGCGCAGGTCGTGCGAGATGCCGGCCAGCACTTCCGAGCGGTCTTTTTCATGCCGTTCCAGGCTGCTCGCCATGGCGTTGAAGGCGCCGGCCAGGCGGCGCACTTCCTCGGCGCCTTTTTCCGGCAGCGGCGCGGGCGTCTGGCCCCGGCCCACGGCGTCGGCGGCGCGAGCCATCGCCCGCAGCGGACGGCTGATGCGCGAGGCGATCAGCCAGGCGGCGACGAAGGCCAGCGCCACGGCGAGGAATCCCCAGCCGAGCAGGTGTCCGAGCACGTTGCGCGCCGCCCGCTCGCGCGGCAGGATCAGCCAGAATTCGTCGTCGTCGCCCTCATCGAGCCGAAAGCTGATCCAGAAGCCCGGCTCGCCATTGACGCCGGCGGCGACGCGGGTGTCCGGCCCCAGGCTGGCCGCCAGTTCGCGCAGCAGCAGGCGGTTGAAGCGGGTGTCGGACAGGGGCGTCAGTTGGTCGTCGGCTTCCGCCGGCAGCAGGCGGATGCCTTCGCGCGATCCCAGTTCCTCGAACAGGTGGGGCCGGTTGGCGGTGGCCGCGACGAGCAGCGAGGCGCGCACCAGATTGACGGTCGAAGCCGCCAGTTGCGCCGTGTCGCGGGCGCGCGGCTCGGCTTCGAGATAGCCGAACAGGCCGATCCAGACGAGATTGGTGAGCTGGATCAGCAGCGCCAGCAGCAGGAAGGTTCGCGCCAGCAGGGTGCGGGGCATCACGCCTCGCGCTTGCTGCCGTCCGGGATGAACACGTAGCCGAATCCCCAGATGGTTTGCAGGTAGCGCGGCTGCGCCGGATCGTTCTCGATCAGCTTGCGCAGGCGCGAGATCTGCACGTCGATGGCGCGGTCGAACGGCCCCTGTTCGCGGCCCCGGGCGAGCGTCATCAGCTTGTCGCGCGACAGCGGCTGGCGCGGGTGTTGCAGCAGCACCTTGAGCACGGCGAATTCGCCGGTGGTCAGCGGCAGCAGCTCGTCGCCGCGGCGCAGCGTGCGCGCCGCCAGGTCGACTTCGACATTGCCGAAGCGGACGGTTTCCAGTTCGTCCTCCGGCGTGCCGGGGGGGCGCTGGTCCTGCCGGCGCAGCACGGCGTGGATGCGGGCCAGCAGTTCGCGCGGGTTGAAGGGCTTGGGCAGATAGTCGTCGGCGCCCATTTCCAGGCCGACGATGCGATCCACGTCGTCGCCCTTGGCCGTCAGCATGATGATCGGCGTCCGGTCGCCGGAGCCGCGCAGGCGGCGGCAGATGGAAAGTCCGTCCTCGCCGGGCAGCATCAGGTCGAGGACGATCAGGTGGAAATGTTCGCGGGCGCAGAGCTTGTCCATCTGCCTGCCGTCGGCGGCGGCCTTGACGGCGAAGCCCTGCTCGCCGAGATAACGGGTCAGCAGTTCGCGCAGGCGGATGTCGTCATCGACGACCAGGAGGTTTTGCGGGATCTGGTTCATGCGCCAAGGATAACGGGGAGCAGCCGGAGCGGCACGGCAAATGGTAACAGCACATTGCCTGCTGCTTGAGAGAAACATATCCTTACATTTGTCCGTCGGTTGCCGCTTGCCGCCGGCGGACAATGACACATGTTCCCTGCCCGGCGCCCTGCATGAAACTCCGCATCCTTCTTTCCGCGCTGTTCGTTGCCCTGTTCGCCGCGCTGGCGCTGGCCGAGGGCGAGGGTGAGAGCGGAAATGGAAGCGGAAACGGCGGGCGCGGCTGGCGCGACATGGCGCCGGACGAGCGCCGGGAAATGCGCCAGCAGATGCGCGAGCACTGGCGTCAGGAGCGCGTCCGGCGCGGCGATGGCGAGGGCTGTTGCCGGCGCGGCATGGATGGGGAGGAGCGCCAGCGCCTGCGCGGCGACATGCGCGAACACCACCGGCGCAACGGGGACGGCGAACGCCGCGCCTGGCGCGAATAGGGGCGCCGGCGGCGCGGGCCTCCGGTAAAATCCCGGCCCATGCTGATTCTTGCCCTGGATACATCGACCGAACGGGGTTCCTGCGCGCTCTGGCGCGATGGCGCGGTGCTCGAACGCGATTGCCCGGCCGGACGTTCGCATTCCGAAACCCTGCTGCCCCTGATCCGCGAATTGCTGGCCGAGGCCGGCGCGAGCGTCGGCGCGCTCGACGCCATCGCCTTCGGCGCGGGGCCGGGCGCCTTCACCGGCCTGCGCATCGCCTGCGGCGCGGCGCAGGGCCTGGCGGTGGCGGCGGATAAGCCCTTGCTGCCGGTGACCAGCCTCGAAACGATGGCCTTGCAGGCGGGCGACGGCAAGGCGCTGGCCCTGCTGGATGCGCGCATGGGCGAGGTCTATGCCGCGCGTTACCAGGTGGACGCTGGCGATTGCCGCCTGCAGGGCGAGATCGGCGTGCTGACCCCGGCCGCTCTGCCGCTGCCGGAGGACGCCGGCTGGCGGGCCTGCGGCAATGCGCCGGCGGCCTACCCGGCGCTGCTGGCGCGCCTGACGGCGGGCGGCATCGCCGTGCTGCCCGGCATCCTGCCGACGGCGGCGGCGGTGGTCCGGCTGGCCGCGCCGCGCGCGGCGCGGGGCGAAGGCATCGACGCGGCGCTGGCGGCGCCGCTGTATATCCGCGACAAGGTCGCCAAGACCGTCGCCGAGCGCTTGGGCGAGGGTGGACGGGCATGAGCGCGCCCGTCGTGGAAGCCGAATTCCTGCCGATGAACGGCGGCGATCTCGACGCCGTGGCCAGGCTGGAAGCCTCGTTGCAGCGCTTTCCGTGGTCGCGGGGCAATTTCGCCGATTCGCTGGCCGGCGGCCACAATGCCTGGGTCTTGCGGCGGGGGGGCGAACTGCTCGGTTTTTCGGTCAGCTTGCTGGTGATCGACGAGGTGCATCTGCTGAACATCGGCGTCGCGCCGCATCACCAGGGACGGGGCTATGGCGCCCGGCTGCTGCGCCAGGCGATGGAAGGCGCCCGGCAGGCCGGGGCCTGCCGCTTTCTGCTCGAAGTGCGGCCGTCCAATGACAAGGCCGTCCGGCTGTACCGCCATTTCGGCTTCCGCCAGATCGGCCAGCGCCGGGGCTATTATCCGGCCATCGACGGGCGCGAGGACGCGCTGGTATTCGACAAGGAACTGGCATGAACCTGAACCGCGAACAAATGCTGGCGGAAATGGGCATCACCCCGCGCTGGGTGCTGCGCGACGCCCCCGGAACGCCGCAGGCGGCCAGGGCGGCGCCGGCGGTCGTGCCAACGCCGCCCGCGGCCGCCGTGGCCGCGCTGCCGCGCGTCGCCCCACCGGCGGAACCGGCGGGCGACTGGGCGACGCTGGCCGCCGAGGTGGCCGCCTGCCGCCTCTGCCCGCTCGGCGAGCGGCGCCGGCAGGCGGTGCTCGGCGTCGGCGACGCTCGGCCGCAATGGCTGTTCGTCGGCGAAGGCCCCGGCGCGGAGGAAGACGCGCGCGGCGAGCCTTTCGTCGGCCAGGCCGGCAAGCTGCTCGACAACATGCTGGCGGCGCTCGGCATCGCGCGCGGCGACAGGGTGTATATCGGCAACGCGGTGAAATGCCGCCCGCCCGGCAACCGGACGCCGGAGGCGGCCGAGATCGCCGCCTGCCGCCCGTATCTCGAACGCCAGATCGCGCTGCTGCGGCCGGAAATCATCGTGCTGCTCGGCAAGACGGCGGTGCACAGCGTGCTGCATGACAACAAGTCGCTGGCGGCGCTGCGCGGCCAGCGTTTCGAGCACGCCGGGATTCCCGTCGTGGTCACCTACCATCCGGCCTATCTGCTGCGCAATCTGCCGGACAAGGCCAAAGCCTGGGAAGACCTGCTGTTCGCCCGCCGCGCGCTGCAGGATGCCGGGCGGGCGACCTAGGCTAGGGCGGGTTGCCGCCCGCCGTTCCGCTCAGCGGTACAGGATCACCGGAATGTCGCATTCCGCCAGCACGGAGGCGGCCACGCTGCCGAGCAGGAATTTGCCGATCCGCGAGCGGCCATGCGTGCCGATGACGATTGCATCGCAACCGTTGGCGGCGGCGTATTCGACGATGCTTTTCGTCGGCGTGTCGCCGATCGCCGCCACGGTGGTGCAGGCGACGCCCGCGTCCTCGGCCAGTTTGGTCGCAAAGGCCAGCGCCACCTCGGCGCGCGGCTTGGGGCCGGCGTCGATCTGATCGATGTAGGTCGCCTCGCTGACGAACAGCGCCGTTACCTGCGAGCCGAGCAGCCTGGCCAGCTCGATGCCGGCGGTGATGGCCTTTTCGGAACGCTGCGATCCGTCGGTGGGCAGGAGGATGTGCTTGTACATTTGAATCTCCGAATATTCTGGGCAAGTAGACCTGCACAATGATTGCATAATGCTCAACGGACGGCAAGCCTGCGAGGATCAGTGCGCCGAGTCGTCGAGGTGCTGCACGTCGTCCCGCTCGCGCTGGTTGCGCAGGTGGCGCGCGCGGATCAGGGTCATCAGGCCGCTGACGAACAGGCCGAACAGGGCCAGTATCCAGTAGATCGACAGATCCATGCGGATCATCAGGTAATACAGGCCGGTCATCATCAGGATGGACAGGTTTTCGTTGAAATTCTGCACGGCGATGGAGTGGCCGGCGCCCATCAGAATGTGGCCGCGATGTTGCAGCAGGGCGTTCATCGGCACCACGAAGAAGCCGGACAGCGCGCCGATCAGGATCAGCAGCGGAATCGCCAGCCACAGGTGATGGACGAAGTTCATCGACAGCACGACGATGCCCATGGCGATGCCCAGCGGAATGACCCTGACCGATTTGCGCAGCGTGATGAAGCGGGCGGCGATGATGGCGCCCGCCGCCACGCCGACGGCGACGACGCCTTGCAGCATCGACGATTGCGAGAGATCGAAATGGAGCGCCACTTCCGCCCACTTGATGACGAGGAATTGCAGCGTCGCGCCGGCGCCCCAGAACAGCGTGGTGACGGCCAGCGAGATCTGGCCCAGGCGGTCGCGCCACAGCAGCGTGAGGCAATGGCCGAATTCGTGGATCAGATAGAGCGGATTCTTTTTCAGCGGCTTGTGATCGACGCCGGTGTCGGGCACGTAGAGATTGAACAGGGCGGCCAGCAGGTAGAGCAGGACGATGGCGGCGACGGCCATGTCGCCGGCGCTGCCGATCAGCGGCAGGCCGAGATCCAGCAGGCGCTGCGAGACGGCCGGGTCGATCAGCGTGCCGCCGATGACGACGCCGAGGATGATGGCGCCGACGGTCAGCCCCTCGATCCAGCCGTTGGCGACGACCAGCAGGCGGTGCGGCAGATATTCGGTGAGGATGCCGTACTTGGCCGGCGAGTAAGCCGCCGCGCCGAGGCCGACGACGGCATAGGCCAGGAGCGGGTGAGCGCCGAAGAACATCATCGAGCAGCCGGCGATCTTGATCGTGTTGCTGATGAGCATGACCCGCCCCTTCGGCATCGAATCGGCGAAAGCGCCGACGAAGGCGGCCAGCGCGACGTAGGAAACGGTGAAGAAGGTCTTCAGCAGCGGCTCGTATTCGGCAGGCGCCTGCATGTCGCGCAGCGCGGCGATCGCCGCGATCAGCAGGGCGTTGTCGGCCAGCGCGGAAAAAAATTGCGCGGCCATGATGATGTAGAAGCCGAATGGCACCGAAAAAAAGCGTCCCGTTTTTGTGTTGGGCGACGGTTATACCACGCTTTGCGCCGCTCGCGGAGTCTGCTGGCGGGGAGGCGTTGCCGGCGAGGGCAGCAGAGCGATCGCGTGAGTGTCGTTGTCATGCGCCCCCTCGTTTTTCGAGGCGCGGCCGCTGAAATTCCGTCATTTCCGCGGGCTTCCTGCTCGAATCCAGCGTCTTTGTTTTTCCCGAACCGCTGTGTTCCGCGACTTCGCCCTTGCCGGAGTCAGACGCCGGGGGCCATGAGCCGCCGCTCCATCCAGACTTCCCGCACGAAAGGATCGGTCACGCAATAGTGGCCGTGCCCGCGACGCATGATGATATTGGCGTCCAGCAATTGATTGGCAACCGGCTGAACTTCCTCGACCTTGACTTCGCGCCCGATCATTTTTGAATATTCCCTGGCCGCCGCGACAGTGAACAGCCCCCTCGCGTCTCCTTCCGCCGAGGCGATCTTCTCGAAAACGGCCTTGGCGAGTTCGCCCATTTCCTCTACCTTGTTCAGTTCCACCGCGGCGGCCATGCTGCGAATGGTCGATGCAATGACCGGAAAAAACTGGTCGGCGTCCGCGCCCTCAGGCAGGGAAATCGAAAGCTGCTTGAGGGCGCGAATGAATTCTTCCGGCCGATTACCGAGCACCCTGAAAGCATCGCTGGCGACATCGAGCGAAGGCAATCCCCGGACACCTTCGTCCGCCAGCCGTTTCAAGAGATGCTCGACATAATCCGCGCCCAGAACGGGGTAAGGCGCCGAAACAGCGCCCGCGAATGCTTGCGTCCGCCTGGCGGTCATTTCGTTGACCAAGGCGCGATGAGAGCCGGTTCCGATGAAAAGGAAATACCCCGGCGTCTTTGGGCGCTGATTGATCGCGTCCCGCGCCGCCTTCAGTGCAAACAGCATATTGTTTCCGTCTTCCGAAGCCATGGCATGCTGCACTTCATCGACGATCAGCACGACATCGGTCCTGGCTTGCTCGACGACCTCCATGAGCGCCTGGGCAAGCGTCGGGCCATCCGGGTTGCCCACGCTGTCCAGTTTGAAGCCGAATTTGAAACCCAGCGCGCCGAAATCAGCGCCGCGCACCCCCTTCAATTTTTGCACGAGGCTCGAGGCCGGCGATTCCAGCGCCTTGAGCGTCGCGGCAACCGCCGCATGAACGAGCTTTGCGGGGTTGGCTTGCGGGTCGCTCCACAGATCCACATAGATCACCAGCGCGCCGGCCTTCTCAAGGGAAGGAATGAGATCGTTTCTGAGAAAAGTCGTTTTCCCCGTCCGGCGCATGCCGGTAAGGAAAAGCCCCGACCGAAAGGCTTCATCGAGCGCGCCGGGATGGAGCAGTTGCCGCGTCATCCGGGCGGCGATTCGAGGGCGAAGAAATACCTTGCTCACGGAAATTATCCAAAATTATAGAATCCAAATAATTGTTGCGTATCTATAAATCGCTGTAAAGCCGGATCGGCGACACGCAGCCGCGCCTCAAAGGCCTCGAGGCTGCATGACATCGCTATGGGCGCGATTAGCCCGGCGAAAGACGGCGGAATGTGCTTGAATAGCGCCCGCAACCATCAGGAGAATCATCATGGCTGATCGGCGCTTGCAGGTCTTTCATGCCGTAGCCAAACATCAGAGCTTCACGCGCGCGGCGGACGCCTTGTTCATGACGCAACCGGCGGTAACCTTCCAGATCAAGCAACTGGAAGCGCAGTACGGCGCGCGCCTGTTCGAGCGGCGGCCCGGCGCGATTTCGCTGACGCCGGCCGGGGAGCTGGTGCTCTCCTATGCCGAACGCATCATCGGACTGTCCGCCGAACTGGAAACTCGGCTGGCCGAAATGACCGGGGAAATGCGCGGCTCGCTGCTGGTCGGGGCCAGCGCGACCATTGCCGAGTTCATGCTGCCGCGCGTGCTCGGCGAGTTCAACGCGCTGTATCCGCAGGTTCGCGCCCGCCTGATCGTCGCCAATTCGGAAAGCATCGAAAGCCGGGTCGCCGAGCACAGTCTCGACATCGGCCTGATCGAGACGCCGGCGGGGCTGCCCGGTCTGGTCAGCCAGATCTGCCGCGAGGACGATCTGATCGTCATCTGCGCGCCGGATCATCCGCTGGCGGCGATGGGCGCGGCGACGCCGGACATCCTGGCCGATTACGAATTCATCTCGCGCGAGCCGGGTTCGGGCACGCGCGCCACCACCGACGCCTATTTCCGCGCTCACCGGGTCGAGCCTCGGCTCCTCAAGACGCAGATGGAACTGGGCAGCCCGGAGGCGCTGAAGGGCGTGGTGGCCACCGGCCTCGGTTTCGCCATCGTGCCGAGGGCCGTGGCCGACAAGGAACTGCGCCTGGGCGAACTGGCCGCCGTGGCGCTGGCGCCGCCGCTCACGCGCAGCCTGTACATGATCTATCCGCAGAATCGTTTTCAGACGCGGCTGGCTGCGACTTTCATCGAATTTGCCAGAAACAAGCTGCGGGAGTCGGCCGAATGACGCCGGGCAGCGACAATTCCCGCCCGATCCGGGCGCGCATCGCGCCCGCCGCCATCCGCGACAATTACCGCCTGGCCAAGCGCCGGGCGCCGGGGGCGCGCGCCTGGGCGGTGGTCAAGGCCGACGCCTACGGTCATGGCCTGTGGCGGGCGGTGGACGCGCTGCGCCTCGAGGCCGACGGTTTCGCCGTGCTGGAATGCGCGACGGCGGCGGCGCTGCGCCAGGCGGGCGTGACGCAGCCGATCCTGCTGCTCGAAGGCATTTTCGCCGCCGCCGATGTGGCGGCGGTGATCGAGCACCGGCTGACGACGGTCGTCCATTGCCTGGAACAACTGGAATGGCTGGCCGCCGGCAGCCGCGCCGGGCAGCCGCCGGGCGTCTATCTGAAGCTCAATAGCGGCATGAACCGGCTCGGTTTCGGCGCGCCGGGCCTGCCGCGCGCCTGGGAATTGCTGCGCCGGCTGCCGCAGACCGAAGTGACGCTGATGACGCATTTCGCCGAGGCCGACGGCGGGCGCGGCGTCGCCTGGCAGATGGAACGCTTCCGCGCCCTGGCGGGCGATTGGCGGGGGCCGCTCAGCCTGGCCAATTCGGCGGCCATTTTCGATCATCCGGGGGCGCATGGCGACTGGGTGCGGCCCGGCATCATGCTCTACGGCGCCAGCCCCTTTGCCGGACGCAGCGCCCGCGAACTGGGCCTCGCCCCGGCGATGACGCTGGAGAGCCGGATCATCGCCGTGCAGGACATCGCGGCCGGCGAGCGCGTCGGCTACGGCGGCGCCTTCACCGCGCCCCGGCGCATGCGCGTCGGCATCGTCGCCTGCGGTTATGCCGACGGTT
>Ga0209628_10001350_pt1 | contig 15795 bp, 15 predicted proteins | sample TergutCu122P4_FD_187285 | JGI IMG/M metagenome (GOLD analysis project Ga0209628, IMG submission 187285) | Cubitermes ugandensis P4 segment gut microbial communities from Kakamega Forest, Kenya - Cu122 P4 (SPAdes) (version 2) | ecosystem: Host-associated > Arthropoda: Insects > Digestive system...
CTTTGATATGAAGAACACCTGTGAATGTATTGGCATTGTCAACAAGATTTGTGTATCCATCATGTAGTTTGTGGATTGGGAGGGTAACACCCTTTCACCATACAAGTGAAAGGCGTTGTGGGTATGCCGGAGAATTGCTCAACAGCGTAACACATATAACAGTATTTAACAGAGTCTTGGTCGTATAGTGCGATGTAAGGACGATCGATACTCCTTTACATCACGACAATATCACTCCTTTATGTCACAAAAGTATCACTCCATAATTCTCCTCTTAATGAGTCGGCTCCTGATTATTCTTCTGGCTTGGTTCTTCTTGAAGTGTCACTGGCAATTTACTCCTTCAGAATGCCGATTGTTGTTCAGAATTGCCTCCTTTTATTCTGGCCGCCCACTGCTAGTCTGGTCTGCCATTGGTCGGTTGACCAAGTCAGTGGGCGTGGCTTGCTGCATGAGTCTGGATTGTTGAGACATTTGAAAGGGCCGTTTTATCGGTGAAACAGAGGTAGAGGGAGTGAGATAGCGCTACCATTACGGTTAAGCGACCGTTATCAGGGTTGGTGCATGGATGGGTGTGCAGACAGAGGAAGGGGAGTTGTGAGGAAATGCGGCTGACTGAATGGAGGAAGGGGATGTGATGTAATGTGGGTGTCCCCACAGCATTGTATTTGACAGATTGTTCAGAATATGCCAGGTGATGTCACAAAGGCATGTAAATATATGAGTTCGGAGGATGGAAGGTGGGTAGAAAAATCACACTCTTCAGTTGATTGGTTGATAAGGACTTAGCGTGGATTGATGATATTAGTTGTAAAGACATTTGGATTGTGGCTGCAAGGATGGGGTTTGAATGGGAAAATTGAAAGTGATTGTTCTGAAGATGGAAGTTGGAACTGACTTGGAATCATATCCACCGCTGGACAGTGGTTGTTTGCCTTTTAATTCCATTGATAAGAGTGGGTTAGTTGGATGTAATTGATCTTGGCAGGTATTGGCCGTGGTTCAGCTCAAGTCCTGTACCATCAGCAGCAGAGAGCTGTTGGAACAAGAATGCAGCAGTCAACTGGACCAGGCAATCCTCAGCATGGTTACAGCACACAACAGCCTATTCAGACAGTTGCTGCTGGATATGGTCCCCAACAGAATGCTCCGGCATACACAACACAATCTCAGCAGCAAACATCTGGAGGCACTCCAGCACAGGGCTATTCTTCTCAGCAGCAGGTATGTAGATATAATATCTTACTTTTAGCCTACATTTTAAGGAAAAGTAAGCTTATGAGGTCATGAGCTTGAGAATGTATTTCCCATAATTTCAACTTTTGAGCTATGTGAGCAATTTTCATGAGACTTGGTGTGGGTGTTATGTAATTAGAGGCCACCCCAACAGTATGCTGTTTAATTTTGTACACTAACAAAGGGGTCAGTGGATGAATCTGCCAGTGTAGTGCCACTTTATATAGGCTTAATGTGACTTCATAGAGGTTTTTCTTTAAATATGCACCTGTTAAGTGATTTTTTTAGTAGAGTGTAAAAGTGGTGGCTGTATCAAAATTTTGTTGGCCTCTTTGTTCGAAAGTCAACAATTACAGAGAAGATGCTCGGGTTTGTGCAGCATATATGTGATATTTAACATAGATGTTTTGTCTATATTTAAGTTCTAGTATGTTACAGGAATAAAATGAAACAATAATAGCAGCAGATTTGTAGTCCTTGAAATTTATGCAGCGGGTAAACACGTAGTTCCCAATTTGCATGATGAATGCATACCTGTAAACTGCTGTGTAAGTCAGATCCATGTAAAATGTGAACATTTTTTGTGTACAGATAATTGAAAGTACACTTTAGGGAGGAATATGCTCCTGTATTAGGCTCCTTGGCATCATTGAAATGACAAGTTGTATTATAGAATGCAGTATAATAAATGTAATCCACTAGTTTAAAGCAGAACAAAACAAGTTTGAGCCAATGGTAGTATGAAAGGCATTTGCTGCACTGATCAAGCTGAAGTTGGCATGAGGGTCTGGTGAGTTGCGTTAGCAGAATAGGTGGTCATTTGCTTCGGATGATGCAGGTGCTAGTGGGAGACAAAATTACGTGTTTGGCTGGATGGTATTAGCTGAGGTGAGGCTTACATATTGAAAAGCCTTCCCAGGTCAACTGCTATGCCTTCAGTGTGTCCTTGTGCATTGTGGTGTAACTGCAGAGGGATTTTTGCATTTTTCAAGCAGACCTTGAGCTGTGTTCCTCATCAGGATCCTCCCATCATCTGCCATTGTGAGAGGGAGGCCAGGTGTAGTAGGTGTATTTCTTCCATCTGGCAGCTCAGAGAATGTAGTACATTAGGCTCTTCCTTTTCTTTGCACCTTCACACTGCTGCTTGAGCTGGTGGAGATGTTTATTTGACAGGGTGTCTGTCCATGCTTTTCCCAAATCACATTCCGCAACTCTGGAAGGTGACTGACTTTGTGAGTTTTGCCATGTCCAGACATGTCTTGAGTTGTGAAACCAACAAAATTTGAGGGCATGGCTTTCAGCTTTCTATTCTTACATGCATTTTGTTCTTATTTCCATGTGTCATTGATTATTAATATGGCATTGCTGCTGATAAGTGCTCTCTCCAGAAGTTGCTGATTGTCATCGCATTTTCAGTTTACTCATAGTCCCGTTTACCTTTTTTTCCTTAAATAGTAAGCTTGAATGTGGTGACCACCCCCCATGTTCTGTTAGCTGAATAGTAATTTTTGGGGTGGGGGAACATAACTGTGATATTACTGCTTATAAATGGCCTGGGACATTGTCAGGGATGAGAATTTTGAGACTTCATTTCTCCCATTCAATGTACTGCATCAGTTCCAGCTGAAGTTTTGAAGTTAAATAATTACAGAAGTCATTACTTTTTAAATGGCCCTTGATATTAGAGTACAAACAAGCAGGCAAGTGATCCTTCACTTTCAGTGCCTGTGAATTTTCAGAATGACGAAACAGTTAAGTGCTTAAGCCTGGAAGCCTCTTCAGCCCTGGACTGCACAGACTAAGCCAGCCCTAGGCAGCTTTAAATCCTGGGGACTGACTTCCCCTTTTTTACAAAATGTACATGTGCAAAGGTATTCTTTTTCAAAGTGGTCCTCTCTCATCACTGAATGCACTTCACTTATGCTTGAATTGTAATCTGACAGGTGTATTTTGCTGGTCATGTTACACAGTCCATGTATCGAGCATATTATGTCCTTTCTGTAATGGTACTTGCGTGTAAATTGTGTAGAAAGAACCATCGGGTGATGAGTGTCCTTTATTGTAGCACCTGATTATGGAATGGACCAAAGTGTGGATTCATTCAGTCCAAGGGCAGGACTGATACCACCTGTTTTTGTCTCCTTTTTCATGTTTTGTGGCACGGGTATTTTTACCTTAGAACAGACCCTTTGAATATTTTTTAGCACTAGGACTTGGTGGAGGATGTAGAATGCTTGCATGATATGAGCCTAATGGAAGGACAAAACAGTACAGAATGACTGGTCACCATGAAGTCACATGGAAACTGAGGTGGATCCCAGTGGAAAGTGTCTTGTGTAGCATGACATGCAGTCTTATATGTACAGGTGATGGCAAATTGTGAGCTCCTTCTGCTTTTTATGCACATTGGGTTCCCAGGATTTGTTGCATCACACTTCGAAGGTTCATTTCAGACCATGTAAATTTTTGGGCCTTGCAAATTGAAGAAATGCCAAAATTAATTAACTGTGAATCCAAATTCTTGTAAATCAAGACCATGCAGTATGTGAACTGTCAACCTGTGCAGTTGGAAAAGCGTTGTTAAATAGCTCAAGTATCGTTCATTAAGTCTGGGAATGACAGTTGGCCAACTGTTCATTCTGTCAGATATTTTTAGGTGAGCAGCTCATTATATGTTGTGGGACAGAAGTTTCCACAGTGTTACAACTTATGAAAGTGTAATTGTTGCTTTCATATGAATATTTGACTTGTATTTTGGAGGGGGGGAGTAGTCTGTCATTACAGGAATTTATGCTGATATTTTGTGGGTTTGACACTGTGTCTGCATGTGGAGGTAGTGAGATGATTGAAGGAGAATTTGAATGCTGAGGAAACTAATCATTGTCTTCTTTCCCTCATATACCTTTAAATTATTTATTCTGTTTTTTAGCAACAGAGCTCTTAATAAGGATATACTTATTGGTTTCACCATGCCTTTTTGCCGAGCTGTTCACATGTAACAACACAGTAACTCATGCATGAATTTTTGTCATTAGATGTTGGGGAGTTTAACACTTTTATAATCAGACAGCAGTAATAGACGCCTTTACCGACATGAGACTGCATGCACCTTGAGTGTAACAGTATTTTTCAGAGCAAAAAATATTTGTTGCAAACGAAGGTAAATAAAAGTGAAACATTTATATCCATTTCTTAAGCTTTACAGTTTTTGAGACAAACGTGTGTGAACATGGCAGAATTATGTAGTGCATGTATTACTTAACTCGTTTTGACATGTTGTCCCCACAGTTACCCAATGTTGCAGAGGTTTGGGACTTATTTTTGATGGAGATATGTGGTAAACTGTGTCGACTGGGAGGGAACTTATTATTCTGTATTTTCTGCAAAATGAAGCTAATGGTGGTGGTGGTTATTTGTATTCAGCAGAAGAATCAACAGTTGATAGCTGCTGGTAATTTGATGTCTGTACAAGCCATTGCATTAATGCAGTTGGATGCGTCTTTCGAAAGCACAAGCTGCGTCACTTCTGGGTTATCTTTTATAGTGGATGACGGGCGTTTCAGGATTCCACTATGTTAATTGGAATGATGTGATTCAGTTTTATTTTTTCTTCCCCATCCCTTCCATCTCCCAGGGTTGAAATAGCTATACATTGGTGCTGAGGATATGCGCTCTGGTAATGGTCTGGTGCTGCAGCAACGAGTGCAGTTGTATACATGGTGTTGCTTCACGACTGCTTTTGAGGCATTCCAGAAGGTAGACAAATTGAGTTTGCTCTTACCAGTCTAGTCTTGGAATAAATGTAATCTTTCAGGCTAATTGTGGAGCATGAAACTGATATTCTCAACAAAATTTATTTTGTTAATTTCCTTTCCCTATATAATGTCCTGCTCTACATTGCTTCGATCATCCTGGTCCAGTCGTGGTAGTTATCCATTTTGAAACAAAAGAGGCAGCTGAATGCTCCACAGGTATCCACTTTTACAAGGATCTATGCCATGAACTGACGGTCAGTGTGAGCATATATTCACTTTTCTGCCAACATGGAATTGCCTTATCAGCTGCATGAAGTGAACCTCAGGACGGCAGCGTTTGCGTCATCTGGTTGGCGTTCTGGCCTGTGCCCGAGTGCAAAATCCAGTGAAGTGTTTGTGTGGGTATATCCCCTGCTGGCTGTCATTACAGTATCAGAGTCAGAATCAGCAACAGTCGCAGCTACCTTCACAGCAGCAACAGCAACAGCAGCCACCACAGCAGCAGCAACAGCAGCCACCGCAGCAGCAACAGCAGCCACCACAGCAGCCACCACAGCAACAGCCACCCCCACCACCACAGCAGCAGCAGCAACTGTCGGCACCAGGTGGCGTGAAAACTGAAACTTCAGCTCCAGAACCAAACGCTACTGAAGGTGGGACAATGGAAGTAGACACTGAAGGTCCAGCAGAAGGGAGTGTAGAGACTGGGAAAGTGAAAAGTTGGCAGTTGAAAAAGAGGATGCCTGGTTGTAAGTATGAAACATTGCCAAGTATTGAATATAATAAGTACTTTGAAATGAAGTGTAATTAATACCATGTTTACCTCTTCCCAGTCAAAATAAATAAAAAGGTGAAGAAACGCCGTCAGAATGCTCGCCTGAGGAAGATTTTGCAGCCCAAGAATGCCATTATGGTTCTCAATGAATTAAAGACTGGGATTAAGTTTACTTTCCAAGAACATACAAATGCTCTGACACAAACAATGTTTGTTGTTAATGCAGAGGTGAGTGTGAAAATGTATCATGTTTTAAGTAAGAATGACTAACCTATTTTTCTGTTTCATTTCACCTTACCATAGCAACATTTTTTAGGTTCCCACTCTTTTCCCCCATCAAATTATTGGGAAAACTCTTACAATGGTCTGTATGATGACGTGTTGAAAATCACGAGTATAGTCATGTGCACATGACAGTCATATATTGTAGACTAGGAACAATGTGGGCTGTAGTGTCATCTTGTACTGTTCAGTCTAAAATACAAATTTAGTACATGTGCATCAAAATGGTTGTCAGAGATGTTTTCATTGTGCCGCTGTGCTGGTATTGTATTTTTTATAAAGGAGAACAACATTACTGCACCCCTGTGTCATGAGTGTAGAGATAAAAAGCCTGGTTCCAGCAGCATAAGGCATTGTGATGGCAACATGGGCATCGCTGGTCCGCCTCACTGTAGTTGTACAAAACCTACTACTGTGATGTGTGTCAAGCATTGTGTTAATGTGCTAATCAAAGATGATTGAAGAGTGCTAGTTAATGAAATTGTGGCACAGCTTGTAATTGGCCACAGTGCTATGCAGGATATCAGAAAGTCTGTTTCCATTGAGTTCCCTGATCACTGTAGCAGTATATTAATGCTGGCAGAAATGGGAGATCTGTGGAAGGGTGTTGGAACATTCCAGTTACAGATGATATCAGTTGTTTTAGTACGTGTGCGTTTAACATAAATGTGTTTACTGCTTGTGGTATGGCCACCATATCTTTTATGAATTTTATAATTTGTGTGCTGTATTAATAACCACTGTAGTTTATGTTTGGTTTGTTGAAATAATTATTAACCTGTGTGAGTATGCTGCATTGCTAGGAATTTAATACTTTTTTTCTCTCATGTGAATTAGGCCTTTGAATCTTTCATCTTCCACTGCAAAAAGTGTCTGTAAATCTAATGCTTTTATGTATGCAGTGAAAGGCAAAAGGTAGTTTTCTTTGTCCACACCTTGAGTGGAGGTGGTGGTTAACTTCACTCCTCAGCCTCTTCTCCCCCAGGAAAGAACCCTGGTACCCATTAAATAGGGGGCTGGCTTGGCCCCAGAGCTGGTCTGGATGTTGTGGAGAAAAAAATCTCTTTCCCCTTCTGGGATTTGAACCTTGGACTGTCAGCCTGTAGCTCAGTTGGTAGGCTGACTTTGCTGTTCCAGCTCCTGTCATGTGTGCAGTACTGTGTACAATGTTCAGATCTAGGCTTGGAGTAGCTTCACTTGCAATGAACAGCTTTCATCTGATGTCAGTTGTATAAGATCTGTAATGTTCTTTTCATGGTTTATTTATGTGAGACATGGAGTTTTCAGTGTTGCTGTTGAAGATTTAAAGTCTGTTGGGATGTGGTGCTGTGTAAGTAAGTAGTTGGGGAGGGGGATGTTTTGGGGGAGCTTTGCTGCCCCCGTCTTTGGGGTCCATTAGTCCAAGGCTGGAGGTAGTAAACTCCTGTTGATAACTACCAATCCGCATGGTGTCATATCCCCCAAGATGTGAATCCACATTTTTGGAATGCATTGTTTTGTGAAACACAGTGGTTGTGCATGCTGGAAGTACTTGGAGGCTATTTGCCTCGTGCTTTCATATTGCCTGATGTTTCTTTACCTTTTACTGTCTGTATTTAACTCCTCCCTGTACTACCTGGCTTTATGGCTGTTTTTACTGTCTCATGCTTGGTGAAGTGGCAAGAGTATCAAATCACATTTAACACTGATTTTTATTTCAATTACCCATGCAGTTGTATTATATTCACAAAGAATCAAAACCAACCTGTTGCACAATGCTCATTTTTTATTTGTAGTTTAATCTCCAACATTTTTAGGCAGATATATTGGCTTTCTTTGGGGAGTCCTATGCAGTGATGTTTCAACTTAGAAATATCTCATGTGGTTACAACTGTTGTGTTTCCAATTATTAAAATCGGGTTGTAGTTACAATAGGGTTTAAATTTTAAAATACAGTTGAAATATTAAAATACAATTGCATACAGTGTAAAATTAAATACAGTATAAAATTGTGTTCTGTGCTTAGCTTGAATCCAATTCCCAGAGTTAGGGCTGTATTTTGGTGAAGGTATTGAACTGGTTCCTTAAATCTTTGCCAGAAGATTTTTATAAGCTCTGCTGTAATTAGCCTGATATTAGGAGAGGTGTAGGAAGCTCTTAAATGTGATTCTATTTGCTTGCAATTTATCATACTAGAGAGTGAGAATGCTTTGTAATCAAATTGTCAAGTGTTTGCAAGACCAAAATTATTGTCTGTAGAAAACCAGACTGTGTGTCCGCCCATCAGTGTATTTGCTTGATTTCTTCTTGCAGGTTGATGGGAAGATCCATACTGGCCAAGGTTTGTCCAAGCCACTAGCAAAACAAAATGCTGCTGAGAATGCTTTGAAAGCACTTCTCCTAGAGAAAATGGCTCAGGCTGCAATAAAAGTAGACAGCCCTGAGGGGTCTGAGCCAGTGCAGGAGGATATGAACACTGATGGTGGTTCTACTCCAATGGTTGAAGGATCGGATGAGATGTCAGATTCAGGCAAGCCAGATACCCCCGAGGATGAAGTTCCATGGGGTAGCCTGGCATCTTTTGCCTTGTATAAACTGTTTACTGAGTGGCAGAATCAAGGGACTCATGTGCCCATTCCAAAACAAGCAACTGTTTCTCCCAGCAAACAGGTGAGTAATAATGTGGCTTCTGTTGATTTATTTGTGCATGGACAAGGGCTTGTAGCCGTCTAAATAGCTCATTGTGACCGCCGATTTGCACATAGCTTCTGTTGCTTTTTATTCTGTTTTTTTGAAACCTGTGTTTTTGTAGTATATCCTCTAAATTAGATACTTGTCATGTTACCTTGCAGAGATTTACAAGTGCCATTTCTTTAGTTTCGGCGTCAGTGTATCATTATGTTTTGTGCATAATACACTAAGTATGTAAAACCATAAGGTCAACTAAAGTGCTGTATTGTAGATAATTTGACTTCTGTGAATAAATGGGTACTCTGACAAATAATACCTGTTCACATAATGTGTTTAAATTGCAGTTGTTTTTTAAATAATTTGTTGTCCTTGTCTCTGTTCAATGAATAGTTTGATGTGTGTGTGAATTCATTTATGTACGTATCTTATTTGGAGTAATTATGTAATTTTGCTATTTTTACTGTCCTACAGCATTGATAATTCTCATTTTTGCTTCAAAGTAAATGTCACAGTATTTTATTAAACGTCTGTTCCCAGGAACATAAAGAACATCTAACCATCCCCATATAAACACACACAGTGAATTATTGATTTTTTGAAATTTCATTCTTAAATGAACTTCTACACTCATATAATGTGTATGCGGGTGAAATCTGTATTTTTAATCTCCGTGTTTTATAGCCATATAAGGAATAGGCATTGAAGCAGTCTCATTCTAGGCATTAGCACTAAATTTGTAGCATCATATTCTGACATTATATCCCAAGCAGAAAGCTGCTGATTTTGAATAAGGGGGCTGGTTGAACACCTGGGCCTTTTCTTGGTGTGGAGATGAAGCGAAAAATCCTTGCTGCTATGTGGGAATTCAATTACACAAAATGTAACTACTTTCATTGAGGTACGCAATCTGGAAACATACTATGGTGCTCTCTGTTTCACTGCCTTTTTTCCTTTTGTTATTCTTCTCAACGCTTCACTGGTTTTGTAAGCAAAGTTATTGGTGTAGGCAGTTACATGGAGTGTGATGATGAAATTCATGGAATGAGTCAGGTTTATACTTTGAGGTGTGACCACCAAGTTTGGAGATGGGTTCAGTAAAAAATAATTTGTATTGCTTACAGATACAAATAATTAATTATCTTTAAAGTAGTCTTTTTCTGAAGCTGCACACTTACTTACACCACCTCTATTACCATTGTTGGAAGCATTTTTTAAACGATTCGTTGCTCCTGAGGTGCTTTGTCATATTCACTTTGGTCATGTCAGTGCCCTTGAATCTCTTTCCTTTTAATGCAATTTTAAGTTGGGGGACAGCTGTAAGTAGCACGGAGCCATGTCAGGGGAGTAGGGTGGTTGCTGAATCACAGGAATTCTGTGGTTTGCTAGAAAAACCTGAGCTGTGTATGTGGGTGCATTGTTTTGATTCAGAGCCCATGTGCCAAATACCCATTTCTTTGGCCTCTGGCAACATGTTGCTAGTGTCAGTCACCTCAGAACTTGAGTGTAGTAATGTTGATTCACTGTTTGAACTTTGGGGAAGTATTCATGGTGAACACTCCCTTCCATGTCGCCTCCCATAAATCCTACCCCTTGTCCATACCTTAGGGTTACATGGAGATACCGTACGGTGGATCACTGAGGCAGTAACAGGTGTGGAGGGGTACTCTGTAGAGGGCTACTATGACACACACTGCCTAATGGGGCTATGATCTACCCAAGCCAAAGTGGAAGGTATCATGTTGAAGACTGCATGACTCTGGGGTAGTAATAGCAGTGTTGTAAATGATCCGCTTGAGAACCAGACGACACCCCCGTTGTGTGTAAGCCTTCCATCTACATGGGGCTCTGTGGATGGTGAACGTATGTTTTCCTCCTCCTTCATTGGAGAGCTCCTTAACTGGTGACCCTGAGAGATACAAATGGTTCTGGAAATGGTTAGCTCTCTCCATAGAGGCCCTATTGGGGAATATGGTTGTGGAGGGGGGGTGGCGGCTTATTTACCGGGAACTTTGAAGTGGAGCATCTTTCTCAATGGCAGCTCTTTGAGGCAAGCCTGGAGTGAGGACTGCTTTGCTGGGGACAAATGGACAGCTCTGTCCCTAGGGGCCCTGTTGGGGAAGCTGTGGTGGGCTCATTCTATTTGGGACTTTGATATATAGATGAAGTAGGGCTCTGGTATCGGATATGTAAGGGAACGATCTGGAAATTGGCCTCTCTTCATAAGGGCCCCTTTGGAGAACCTGGACAGGGGGCTCATTTAATGGGGATTTCAGAAACCGTAAAAGAACTCTCTGTAAACTGAGTGCGTCTGTGTATGGGGGCTGTGTGAGGGGAACCTGGAGGGAGGGCTCCTTTACTGGGAACTCTGAAAGCTATGTAAGAAGTGTCAAGGAAGGTTTGGGAAATTGAGCATCTCTCTCATTATAGAGACTCAGTGATGGGAACCTGGATGGAGGACCCCTGTACTGAGGATTCCAAGGGACGTAGTGGAAGGCTGTGGAAACGGACCATTTCTTTTGTAAGGTTCCATAAGGGGAACCGAAGGCATTTAACGAGGGATGGTTGGGCCAGTATGTTTATTGGTTCAGAACCTGTACTTGATATTTTTTTCTTTTATGTATAACTTATTGGTTGGTGGCCTTATTTTTGACCACAACACTAAGGGATATTTCTCTCCAGGCTCAGGCCAGCTGAACCCAGAGGTTATTAGGAAAACTGTCCATGACCAATCTAGGCCCTTTACTGAGGCTGTCTGTAGAGAGAAAAGTTAGAGAACATGGGGGGGGTTTTACCCAGAGGGTGTCTGGGAACAATGTGGAACTTTGTTAAGGGAACAGGGCTCCCATGACTTGGATATCAGTTCTAGGGATGTAAAAGGCCTGTCAAAAAAGGACTACTTGCATTGAGACCAAAAGGGCTTGAACCCATTTACTATTCTGTTCTATCCCTTCCATGTCAAACAAGAAAATCAACATGATTTTGACTTTTGAATGCACCTGATGCACTTTCCTCTTTGGTCTGGGAGACCTGGGCGACTTCAAATGTGAAGATTGACTTTTTGTTTCCAGATCATATTCATAAACATGTTTTGTCATGTGTGATGAAGCCTTTCGTGAAGTTCTGATCCATTTCTGCCTCTTGAGGCTAATTAGTTGTGACAGACAAGTGGTTTTTTTTTTGCTTGATGGTGAGGATGTATGGAACAGATTTTACTGAATGTGTCACATGTTCAAATCCTCTGTCAGAATGGCTTGGCACATACTGTAAGAGACGCCACCCTCTGCAGAGATGTTATTGCACTGTTAATTGCTTGTTTGCATGATTAATTCTCACATACATCTCACAGAATCATCATTTCTGCATGGTGACAGTTGCCCAGATTGTGGGTAATCATCAACTGAGGTTCAGTAATCTTTAAACTTGTAAACCATTCAAACGTGTGAGCACGATTTAAGCATTCATAATCAAAAACAGATTTTAACATTTCAAAATCTCTGCATTGTTTTTCCCATGTTTAATGCAAAGCTTGATGCACATGTACTGTTACTTTCTTTTCTGACATTCTGAGTGTGGCCTGAAATGCGACAGGGCACAGGTACACATGCTCGTTCGACTGAATGTCGTGAGGCTGTGCCTAAGGGTTTCAGGCTGTTTAGACTAAAGGCCGTATTCGAACTCCTCCCCCTAGTGGAATTACAGAACCTGTCTCTGAACTTCTTGATCACACCTTGTTTGCATTTTGAGTATTCCCAGCTGGCCCTTTTAAAATACTTTCAGTGAGTCCAGCAATTATGCCATTGTTGGGAGCATCTGGGTCATTCCATGTTGAATCAACACAGAAAAGTGCAAAATTCTACTTGATGATCTCAGATTTTGATGAAATTTGTTGAGGTACACAAAAAACCCTTCATTGGAATGAGTTCTGATGACAGTTTTTAGACCGTAACAATAAAATAATTGAGGGCAAGTGGGAAGGGAGAGTGAGGTGAGTGGAAAATACGTTGCATGATTTTGAGAGTTGACATAAAATGATGGAGATATAAGGAAAATGAGACCAGAAGTGACGTCTTGTGAAAGGCTGATGGTAGAAGAATTCAAATATTGTGAAGGAGAGTAGGGTTCTGAGGTTGAGAAGGAGCAACTAGGTATAATTGTTTTTGATTCATGGATATTGGAAATTTTACAAAAAAAAATTATGTTGTTTTTAAATTGAAGTTAAATAGAAATTAAAATTTCAGATTGTATGGTCTGTCTGAGGTCTTTACAGTAATATTGTTCACATTCAGAAGCTCAACAGGCCATACAATCGCGCAGATGGTTAGTTACTGGCTTCTAACCATATATTCCTGGGTTTTGATGTCAGGCGAGTCAGTATTTAATGTATGGTGGAGAAAGTGGACCTGGACATGTTTTTCTCTTAGTGCTTAAATTTTCTCTGGTGATTATCATTTCACCAATTGTCAATACTCATATTTCATTCCTCTATCTTCAACATCGTATAATCTTGGTAGTTACTGTTATCATTAAATAGATCACTACGTTTCTCTCTGCCAGACCTTAACACATCAGTTGTCTTTATGTCATCAGCCGTAAGTTTTTTTATATAACCAATATGTGTTCCAACAAATGCAGTTTGTGAGAGAATATACATAACACATGTAAAAACTCCTACTGTTTCAGCATCCAGGTGGCATCTTCAGGGAGTTACTATAACAAAGATATATTAGCCAACCTACTAATTTATGTTTTGTTTATAGTTATAAGCTTAATTAAAATAAAATAAAATATTAGTTATAATATGTAAAATGTATTAAATTGATATTGCTAATACAGGTTGGCGCAGAGCTGACTGACACATTTCAAATGGTCATAGATAATATATGGAAACATGGAAAAATAAGCGAAATTGTCTATAAATACATCCAAGTATGCTATTTATTACCTGCAGATTACAAGCTTATTTTCTGAAAATTACATCAGACAGATGCCCTCCGTTTACATCACTGCATTGTTGCAAGCGTGTCTGGAAGTCGCTGTATACGCGCCTCCGTAGGTCCTCAACAATAGCCACAACTTCGTCAACAATGGCTTGTTTGAGTCCTGGAATAGTCATGATACACCTCCGGAACACACGGTCTTTCAGGAACCCCCACAGGAAAAAATCTGATACAGTAAAGTCGGGCGACCGAGCAGGCCAAGCGATGTCGCCGAAACGAGAGATAACAGTTCCGAACATTGTTGCACGTTCCAACGCTCCGTTGCGACTGACCATATGAAATGGTGTCCTCTCCTCTACCGTTCCCCTTTCCACCAACCACAACAAGCTATCGCTCCGGTGAAATATTCAATTTTGAAATGTGTCAGTCGGCTCCGCGCCACCTGGTAGTTTGCAGTGTTTTGATAATATATAAATTATAAGTTGTCTGAGCAGTTGTCAACTCTTGGTATGTTTCTGATGTACTTTAATGAGTAGTCAGTTCATTTGTAGTTTCAGAGTTGTTTATGTGGGTAGTGTATTACATACGATCGATCTGATCTTATCCTTATATACCATGTGATGTGTGTGCTGCTTGGCGTTGTGGGTACTGCCAGTAGTTAGTACCTTATGCCACCTGGCAGTACACACATCACACAGTATAAAAGTACGAGATTGGATCGATCGTATGAAGTAAAACCCACTGTTTGTATGCACTACCCATATAAACAACTCTGAAACAACAAATGAATTGAAGCTTATAACTGTAAACAAGACATTAATTGGCAAGTTGGCTCGTACACCTCTGTTATAGTAACTCCCTGAAGATGCCAAACGGGTGCTTAAACTTGTAGTTTTTACACGTGTTATTTATATTGTATCACAAAGTGCATTTGTTAGAAAATATATTGATTTTAGAAACATGCACAGGATGAGTAACATAAAATTTGCAAATTTTTTTATACTTGCAGCTGTGACCTGGAGTAATTTATGTGATACATAGTGCAGTTTCCCCTCATTTATGCATGTTCCTACATTGGTTTAGGGCAATAAAGTATTATGTTTGGAACAGCTGTTTGTCATTGTTCCCCAGGACATGTTCAGAGAGAGCCAAATTATGAGCAAAACTTCAGAGAAAGAGTGAAATTATGATTATTTTATTTCATATAATATATTTTGGTGAATTCTTTTACAGTCATGGGCATGCAAAGGTTTGCATTTTGTGTTTTCTGTAGTAGTTTTTGTATTGAATAAAATTGAACCTACTTATGTAATTACTGTAGTTATTAAAGTTTATAATCTTTGTCTGGTTGGAGACTGACACTACCAACAGGTTCACCAGTATATTCCTTCATCTTTGAATTGGTGTTGTTACATTTGCCCATTCTGTTTCTCATCCAGTTGGTATCAGGATCAGTCTGGTGTCAGTATGCAACTCTGTTTTCCATGGCATGATAATTGGTTTTTATGCTACAAGCCTTGCAATTGACAAACTTTGTCATATCGTCAGTCATTTTTGTACTTTGTGCAGTAATTTGATATGTTATTAATTGTTAGGTAATTAGAAATATTGTTTATAGATTCAGACAGCTCCTGCTCCAATGAAGAAAATTCCTGATAACCCTACGGATCGTCACCCTGTTATGCTGTTGAATCAGATGAGACCTGGAATACAGTTTACTGAGATCAGTCGAGAAGGAACTCCTCCAAATCTCACTTTCACCTTGGGGGTTACAGTGGATGGAAAGTCATATACTGGAGTTGGTTAGTTCTTTCTATATATTTTAATTATTACAGTAAAACCTTGTTAATTCAGTGTCAGTTATTTCAGAATACTGCTGATTCATAGTGTCATTCTCTCTCAGAAAGATAGTTTGGTGTGAGGAGTATTGTGATACATTTAAAATATTTGTAATATACAACCTTTGTCCGTAAAGTTCCGAGATTGATTTAATATCTCGACTTAGGTAAATGTTGCGCAATTCCAGTTGCCACGTGCAAGTTCCTTGACATTTTATGACTCGCCTGAGGTATTTATGTTAGTTCGCTCGACCTCCGCTAGGCGGCAGGATGCGGCGGAAAACCCCGTGTCCCTTGCCAGT